>Ga0265295_1002292_pt1 | contig 30830 bp, 23 predicted proteins | sample Munlansysbiofilm_FD_192503 | JGI IMG/M metagenome (GOLD analysis project Ga0265295, IMG submission 192503) | Leachate microbial communities from a municipal landfill in Southern Ontario, Canada - Methane capture system biofilm | ecosystem: Engineered > Solid waste > Landfill > Unclassified ... | reverse complement strand
TAAAAATATAATAAATATTCCCACTTTAAACCATAATGTTCCACTTTTTCCCACTTTGTTAATAACTTTTTTCGTGCCTATATCAAAAACAATAAACAGATATACTCTATATGTCTTGTTGAATATGTGTAGGACGTAAGTAGAAAAGTGACAAAGTGGAAGTAGAAAAGTGTTAATTGTTTTCAGAGAATAAATTGCATTGTAGGCATAATTGGATTTTTAGAGGTTTTTTTTACAGAGGTTTTTACAGAGGTTGGCTTTTTTTTACAGAAGTACCTCAAAATCCTTCAAAACTCTTTACAGAGGTTCATATTGGATTAATCTATTTTTTGCATAGTTCAGCATTTGTTTTCAATTTATTTTAATTAAGCGTTGTATGGTAAGTTGGATTGAATAATTGAAAAGCATATATTTGTGTTGATATATAGTGGTTTTATGCGTCGCTAAAACTTCTCAACAGAAAAACTGTCAATTTTTCCAAGAGCAGAGAAGTTAGAAAGCGAACGCACCCTATTTTGGGGTGTGTTCCTTTCGTTATGTAACTTGCTCTAGGCTTTGACAGTGCCTTCTGTGGTTATATATACGGATGGTCACACCCTACTTTTTTAAATATGGGAAAGAAGCGCTATTACATTACGAAGAGTTTTACTGTTCCTTCTGAGCTAAACTCAATTGAGCATTTAATATTTATTGGTTCCTGGCTAGATCCAAAAATAAGTACTAGAGGTACAAAACCAATTATAGTTTATGGTGTCGATCTGCTTTCAAGAAAAATTTGCCCTGATGTAGAATTGCTTTCAAACCTTCTTTCAGAAATATTATCATGCGAGGTCACAAGAGAAATAATTTATAATGCAGAGTTTCTTATTCCAAAAAGCATTATTAAAAGGGTTTTGTCAGATGACTTTTCTAAAGAAGCTCAATTGCAAAAAGATGTATTAGTAGATATTTGGATATCTATAGCAACTTATGAAACAATAGAGTATATTAATCAAACACTAAAAAAAGTAAATTTTAAACCAATTAGTAACCTGAGTGCAAAAGTAGTTGTAAGCCGCCTTCTTCAAAATTTTAGTACAGGACAACTATGGAATCTAACATATAGGGCTAGCCGAAAGTTCAACGAACAAGTTCTTGCTCAAAACCTAGAGAGAGAAAATTGCTCAGACCTATTATTGGATGCTTTACTAGAGAAAGGTTTGCTATACATTAACAGCAACTGGAATCTACCACCTTATAATAGATGGGGAGTTCTATGCAAACAATCAGATTACAGCAAGTTCTTTTTTGAAAGAGTTCTCGAAATATCTTCTACTGATGGGTTTGCATTAATTCCAAAGGTATCTTCATTTGAAGAGAAAGGATGATGAATTTATTTGTGCCCCTCAGTGAGGTCAAACTGTAGACTTCAGTTTTTTAAGTTTTATTGGACTTCTCTTTCCACAAGAATACTATTCGCTTTAATTTCTGGGCTGAATTTCTTGTTTTTTATCTCAACATCAGTAGCCATACAATTTTATCATTATACTGGGTTTTTAATCTTGAAATAATTATTTTTGAGTTTTACTAAACCTCCGTTTAGAGAAACTTTTTCAGAAAATGAAAATCCTACGCTTAAGTAGTTTCATTATCCCGTTTTATTATTTAGTTTTGTAATCAACCTTTAATCAAACTTTTTTATGCTAATTGGTTATGCAAGGGTATCCACAAAGGATCAAAACCTAAACTTACAACTCGAAGCCCTTAATCGAGAAGGGTGCGAACTTATCTATTCTGAAAAACAAGGTGCGAATAGTGAAAGAATCGAGTTTGAGAAGTTAAGGGAAACTGTTAGGTCGGGAGACACTGTAATTGTATGGAAACTTGATAGGCTTGGTCGATCTATTAAAAATTTGGTAAACATTATTGATGAATTCAGGGAGAAAGGGGTTGAATTCAGAAGCATTGTTGATGGATTTGACACATCAACGCCGAACGGTAGGCTATTTTTTAATATTATTGCCGCCCTTGCTGAATACGAAAAGGAACTTATAAGGGAGCGTACCAAGGCTGGACTTGAATCGGCCCGAAAAAGGGGGCGAATTGGCGGTCGACCACCAGGCCTTTCGCAAGAAGCAATGAACAAGGCCGTAGTTGCAAAGCATTTGTATCTCGAAAAAAAACTTACGGTTAAAGAAATCCTTAATACGCTTGACATTAGCAGGGCTACTCTTTATAGGTATTTAAGATTTGTTGGAGTGGAAATTAAATAATTGTAATTACACCCCTTATATATATTGCAGCATTAAAACTGAGAAGGTCTGGTTTGCATGAACAAATTCCTACTCAAATATTTTTCAAAAAAAATGCAATTTTAAAAAGTACAACACAAACCTAAAAGCATTTAAATATCTTATAAAGTTAGATTACTAAGACTCAAAGCATCTTTCAAATTACCTTTTTTTTGTTTTACATGGAAATACTCATTCTAATGTTATGATAAACAAAAACGCCACCCACCACTATCGCTTTACGATACTTATACCTTTGTATAATGAAGAAGATAACATTTTTCCTTTGGAAGATAAATTACAGCTTTTTCTACCAAATTCTTTATATCCCACATGCGTAGTTTTTATAAATGATGGCTCAACAGACGATAGTTTAACCCATATTCGTGAAGTGTGTAAGCGCAACAACCACTTTTTTTATATCAGCTTGGAGAAGAATGGAGGTCTGAGCGCAGCGCTCAAAGCAGGGTTCGATTATGTTTTTTCTGATTATGTGGGTTATATGGATGCCGATTTGCAAACCGATCCCGAAGATTTCAACTTGTTACTCAAGGATATAGATGATTATGGATTAGTAACAGGTATTAGAACAAACCGCAAAGACTCCTTTTTTAAAAAACTACAATCTAAAATAGCCAACGGATATCGTCGGATGATGACCAAAGATGGGGTGTCGGATACAGGGTGTCCCTTGAAAGTGATACACACCGATTTAGCCAAACGCATTCCTCTGTTTAAAGGGATGCATCGCTTCTTGCCTGCATTAGTTCTGTTGCAGAATAAAAAAGTACAACAAATTCCAGTGCGTCATTATCCCCGTTTTGCAGGAAAATCAAAATATCATTTATGGAATCGATTAGCTGGACCTTTTATTGATTGCTTTGCTTATAGATGGATGAAAAAAAGATACATCAACTATACTGTTAATGAAAATAATATAGAAGAGTAATGCAAGCTACCTATTTTTGGATTTATGCAATTGGCTTTTCAGCGCAACTGCTCTTTTCTGCGCGAATCCTTTATCAATGGATTATTACCGAAAAAGCAAAGAAGGTACTTTCTCCACCAACATTCTGGATATTAAGCATTCTGGGTTCATTCTTGCTTTTTATATACGGTGTACTGCGTGACGATTTTGCTATTATTTTGGGACAATATATATCTTATTATATCTATTTATGGAACCTGAACATGCAAGGGCTTTGGAAAAAAACAGCCCTAATATTCAGGGTTCTTTTGTTGGCAACACCGATCGTTGTTACGGTCATTATGCTCCGGGATTTAACGGTATTTAGCACTCTCTTTTTTCAGAATAAAGAGATCCCGTTGTGGTTGTTGATTTTTGGATCTATCGGACAAATAATTTTTTCGTTGCGTTTCTTATATCAGTTTTTTTATTCTGTATCCCACCACGAATCAACTTTACCTACCGGCTTTTGGATTATCAGCTTAATAGGTGCATCTACCATTATTGCCTATGCTGTTTTCCGTCTCGATCCTGTTCTTTTTGTTGGACAATCATTCGGCTTTGTAGCTTATATTCGTAATATAACCATCGGAAATCAAAGCAAAAAATTGAAATTAAATGAAACGAGCATGAAAATTATGCCTCACAAAGAAAAATGATTATCTCAGCGAGTTTTATAGAGCAATTAAAAAAATAATTATAAACAAATGAAACGAGCATGAGAATAGAATCTCACAAAGGTGAATGACTATTGATGCGAGTTCCATGTGGCAACTAAAAAACAAATTATAGACACATGAAACGAGCATGAGAATAGAATCTCACAAAGGGAAATGACTATTGGTGCGAGTTCCATATGACCATTTAAAAACAAATTATAGACATATGAAAAATAAACATATCTATCTCCTTCTCATTTGGTTTATTGCACTTCTGCCAACAATGATATTGCGCGATTTTACGCCCAATAATGAATTACGCTATTTAAGCATTGTTGATGAAGCATTAGAAAGCGGGAACATATTTACTTTCACCAATCAAGGGCTTATTTATGCAGATAAACCTCCACTGTTTTTTTGGTTAATGATGTTGGGGAAAGTACTGCTTAATGGACATCGTATGTGGTTTCTTTCAATGCTATCGTTTATTCCTGCCCTTATAACATTAATGACGATGATAAAATGGATGCACCCATCAAATAGAGAAAATGAAGTTTCTACAAATAATGAAAATGCAGGTGTTTTAATGTTAATGACTTCAGTCTTGTTTATAAGCCTCACAATAGTTGTACGTATGGACATGCTTATGATCATGTTTATTACGCTTTCACTTTACACTTTTTATAAAATATACAAAGGAGAAAATCATCCACGCGATACATATCTATTCCCGATCTATCTGTTTTTTGCTCTTTTTTCAAAAGGGCCAGTTGGTATTTTAGTTCCTTTGATTTCAACCACACTATTCTTGTTATTCAGAAAAAAGATTAACACATTTAAAAAATATTGGGGATGGAAGAGTTTACTCATCATTCTTGCGTGTTCTGCTATTTGGTTTATGGGGGTTTATTTAGAACGTGGCAATGAATATTTAAACAACCTACTCGTGCATCAGACGGTGGGAAGAGGAATAAATTCTTTTCATCATAAAGAGCCTTTCTACTATTATGCAATATCAATATGGTACTCCCTTGCTCCTTGGTCATTACTTGTAATTGGACTTTTGGTAGCAGGTGTGTATAAAAGGAAAATTAAAAGTGATATCGAACTTTTCTTCCTCATAATAATTCTTTCTACATTCGGATTTCTTTCTCTTGTCAGCAGTAAATTAGGAGTATATCTTCTTCCGATTTTACCTTTTACCATATTTTTATCTGTATTGCTTTTGAAAAAATTTAACATTCAAAACAATTGGATAAAAGCTTCTATTGCCGTTCCAGCAGTCACACTTATAGCAACACTTCCTGTTATTATCTATTTAAGTAGTAGGGATAAAACAGCTTATTTAGCAATACCTTTGATTTATATAGCTGCATCTATTTTAACAATCACAGGATTGGCTACTCTATTTTTTCTCTACAAAAAGAAGAAACCCTATAAAGCTATTTACTCCATCTCTTTGGGTCTTTTACTAACGGTTTTTGTTGCGGGATGGACCTTGCCACAATTGAACAGTCAATTAGGTTGGAGCAATTTATGCACGAGAGCTATAGAATTATCCAAAGAAAAACATATAACTGATTATTATGTCTATAAAATATCGCGTGCAGAAAATATGGATGTCTATTTAAAAAAAGATGTACAAATGGTAACCAAAGAGGTAATTATTGAAAACTCATTCAAAAATAAATTACTCTTATTGCCAATGAAGCAAGTAGAAAATGACAACGATATATTTTCGATAATTAAAACCAAAGAGCATTATCAGATTGGGAACAATATGATTGTAGTTTTTTAAAATGATAAAAATGAAAATAATTGTCACGGGTGCAGCAGGGTTTATTGGCTTTCATATAACGAAGAAATTGCTTGAACAAGGTCATGAAGTAGTGGGGGTAGATAACATCAATTCGTACTACGATGTGAAATTAAAATATGACCGTCTTTCTGAAACTGGAGTTATGGAGAAAGAGATTCGACATCATAATTTTACACAAAGCAAAATATTTCCTGCCTATCGATTTATACAGCTCGACGTGACCGAAAAAGAACCTCTTCATGACCTTTTCCAAGATGAACATTTTACGCACGTAGTTCATCTTGCAGCTCAAGCAGGAGTGAGGTATTCACTACAAAACCCCTATCCATATATCAACTCAAATATTGTGGGTTTTATAAATTTATTGGAGGCATGCCGACAATTTACAGTAAAACATATGGTATATGCAAGTTCCAGCAGCGTGTATGGTGCAAATACAAAACTTCCCTTTAAAGAATCTGACAGAACCGATAAGCCAGTAAGCCTATATGCAGCTACAAAAAAATCAAATGAATTGATGGCTTACGCCTACAGTCGGTTGTATCATATTCCATTAACGGGTATTAGATTTTTTACTGTTTATGGGCCTTGGGGACGACCAGATATGGCGCCTACACTGTTTATGTCGGCAATCTCAACCAATGGAACTATAAAAGTATTTAATCATAGCAATATGAAACGTGATTTTACCTACATAGATGACATTGTGACTGGACTTATAAAAGTTATTCCATCGCCCCCCAAAGCAGAAATACCTCATGCAATATATAATATGGGATGCTCATCGCCTGTAAGCATAATGGATTTTATTGCAACAATGGAAAATGTTACAGAAAAAAAAGGAGTGCTGAAAATGGTTGCTATGCAACCAGGAGATGTAGTTGCAACTTATGCCGACACATCACTTTTAGAAAAGGATTTTGGTTATAAACCATCTACACCTCTTGATTACGGCATGCGGCAGTTTTACAAATGGTTTAAAGAATATTACCCCGCTTCAGCAAATTTTCCACCTTCACCCCCTATTACGATCAAGCTAACAACCTAATAAACCATTGTAGCAAATCAAAGTCCACTTCAGGGGATGTAGGGGGGTATTATATTTCGCTTCTTTGCAGATCAAAACAGCACACAAATACAGGTAGTAATTATGAAAATAGTAGTATTTTTGGAGCTTGAAAATTCTTGCACTTAAGTTAACAAATTATCATCATTAATAACAACCTGATAAAGAGCATACAAATAGATGATTAGCAGAAAAGCACTCCTACTTATTTCGATTTTTTTATTTTTTTATTACAACACCTTCGGACAAGATTTTTTTTCTGATTCGATAACAACAAATAAAAATATTAGGTATAAACACTCGGCTTTGATTATTCCAACGGTATTAATTGGGTATGGACTTATTGGTATTGAAAGTGATGGACTTAAAAATTGGAATGCAGAATTTAAAGAAGAGATTAATGAACACATCGATGAAAGGTTGACAATAGATGATTACTCTCAATATGTGCCGAGTTTGGCTGTATATGCACTGGAGGCATTTGGAGTAAAAGGAAAAAATAATCTTAGGGACAAAACAACCATATTGGCAACGTCATATCTAATTATGACAACGACCGTCACAAGTCTGAAATTCGCAATAGACGTAAGAAGGCCTGATAACAGTTCTAACAATTCATTTCCCTCTGGTCATACTGCTACGGCATTTATGGGTGCTGAATTTATTTGGCAAGAATATAAAGATGCTTCTGTTTGGTATGGAATTACAGGTTACATGATTGCTGCAGGAACAGGTTTCTTCAGAATGTACAATGACAGGCATTGGTTAACTGATGTCGCAGCAGGTGCAGGTATTGGAATCCTAAGCACAAAATTGGCCTACTGGACAAATCCTTATATTTCAAAAAAGCTCTTTCCCAATAAAAACAAACAATCTACTTCAATATTATACCCATATTATAACGGAGAGCAATTTGGAGTAAGCTTAGCACTTACACTTTAAGATAAAACAGGTCATAGATTATGCGCATTCCTAAGCTCCTCATAAAAGAAAAAAACTTAGAATCTGGGCAGTTTAAATAAAAACTCTAATCCTCCGCCCAACCTATTTTTAACTATGATTGTCCCTTTATGCAATAAAATAGCATTTTTCACAATTGACAAGCCTAATCCTGAGCCACCCGTATCACGAGTACGCCCCTCATTAATTCTATAAAAGCGTTCAAACAAACGATTTAAGTGTTGCTCATTCTCAATGCCAACACCTGTATCGGAAAATAAGAAATAGAAGAAATTCTTGTCTTCATTATACTGATTTATCGATATCTTCACGTCGCTTCCAGCATAACGAACTACATTGTCTGTCAGATTTCTAAAAATTGAATAGAGCAAGCTGTAATTCGACTTAACAATTAAGCCATCTGGAATATCCCAACTCACATCAATTCCCTTTTCTTGCAATGGAAGTTCAAGGTCGCTTTTCAAATCTGCAAGTACTTTACATATACTTACAGCTTGCAATGAAAATGAAGCTGGTGCTTCTTCAATCTTTGTAATAAGACTCATGTCTTGTATAAGCTCGGATAGAACCAGAACCTGCTTGTATGCTTTTGTCAAGAACTGACGCTCTTTATCTACATCTAATTGTTTTTCTAAAACTGTTTCAAGATAACCACGAATACTTGTCACTGGGGTGCGCAATTCATGAGCAATATTGCCCGTCATCTCCTGTTTTAACAAACGAGTTTTTCGTTGCTTGGTGATATCATTTATAATAACCTCAAAACTCTTGTCCTCAAACACATTGGCTCTGAGTGAGAAATATCTGCTGTGACTTTCTATCTGCTTTTCAAAATAATTACTCCGCTCTATTCCAGAAGTTAAGAATGTATTCAGCTCGTTGAATGCAGCGTCCGAAAACATCAAAGATGGTTCCCCATTGGTAAGGTCAGTAATAACATTAAGATATTGAATAAACAGACCATTATAAAACTCAACCGCATGACTATCGGAGAAAAAGCAGACTCCTTCTTCTGAACTATGAACATGTTGCAGCAGTTTCTCTCGTTCTTGAGCTATCTTTTTTTCATTGATTTTGAGCTGTTTGAAATTTTCCACAATTTTCTCACTAATCTCACCCAACTCATCTTGTGGAAACTTTACATCAGCATTATCTATTTCGTCATCGGATGAGAGAATAAGATCTCGCAGCTGCTTAATTGATTTCCCAAATCTCGTTGCCACAAGATTTATCAAAATCAACATACCCAGAAACAGCGCAATGATATAATACAAAAAAAGGTTGTCCGACTTGATGAAGTTCTGTACCCTAATATCATACGGCAAAGCAACACGAATTACGTACCCATTAAAACTTTTAGCATAATAAAGATATTCCTGATTATTTGAAGATGAAATCCTGATACTTACAGCCTTGAGCTCTGTTTTAGCTTCAACTATTTCGGGTCGTCCAGCATGATTTTCTAAAGTTGACAAATCGTTAATGGCATTGTCATATTGTACAACCCCCTGATCGTCTATCAATGTTATACGAATATTTGCTGGAAGTAGTATTGCCAAACTATCGAGACCTTGTCCCCGAACAAATGCCGCATTAATTATGTGGGTATAAGCATCTAGTTTTTCTTCCAATGCTTCTGTTCGGTATTGTTTCTCTTGTGACCGTTCAAAAACAACAATCCCAAACGTAAAGAGAGAGAAAATAACGAAAAAGTATAAAAACAATTTCTGTTTGTAGCTCAATTTCATCTTTTATAATTTTGAAATATCAAACCTATAGCCATAACCCGATCGATTGGTGATAACACTACCATAACTGCCCATTTTTTTTCTCAAACGAGTAATATGTACGTCAATTGTACGTTCAGTAATAAATGTAGTCTCTTCCCAAATGCGATCAATAATTTCATTCCGAGAAAAGACCCTATCTTGGTTTTGTGCCAACAGAGCCAAAATCTCAAACTCCGTCTTTGTTAGCATCACTTTATCACTGCCTAATGTCAACTCTTTAACTTCCATGGATATGACAATGTCGCCAAACACAATTTCTCTTCTTGACTTAGTGGTACCAACACGCTCTCTTTTAATAACAGCCTTAACACGAGCCACCACCTCTTTGATGGAGAAAGGCTTTGAAATATAATCATCTCCCCCAACAGAAAAACCCGTCAACATATCGTTTTCAGTATCTTTGGCAGTCAAAAAAATGATGGGGATGGTATTACTTGCTTTTCGCAACTTTTCAGCCATTTTATAGCCCGACATTCCGCCCATCATTACATCAAGCAATATCAACGAATGGTCAGCTGTAAGTTTATCTAAAGCTTCTTCAGCTGAATAGACACATTCTACTTCATAACCTTCGTTTGCAAGATTGAACTCAAGTATCTCGCAAATATCTCGCTCATCATCTACAATCAGTATCTTCATAACTACAAAGTTATAAGTTATTTTGAACCACCATGCTTCAGAACTTTAGCATCAACATAAAAAACAATCTCTTCTACGATATTACTACACTGGTCTCCTATGCGTTCCAGTTTTCTGATAACCAACAAGATTTTTAGCCCACAGCGGATTTCTTCGGTGTGCTGCTCCAGGTAAGATGTCAAAATATTAAGTGAGTTGTGATAACATTTGTTTACCTCTTCATCTTTAGCAAGAATACGTCCCGACAATTTAGTGTTTTCAGATTCCAATGCTACAAAGCTCTCTGATAACATTATAGTTAAGATGTCAAAAACTCTCTCAAGTTGTAAATCCTCCAGCAATTCTGGGGCAATGTTATTACAATCATCGTCCATAACATGGCGAGCAATTCCCTCTGCAAAATCACCTATACGCTCCAGTGTGATACTGATTTTTATTAATGACAATACCAATCGCAAATCTATCGCCACAGGACTATAAAGGGCTATATAATTTTCGCAATCGCAATCAATTTTGAGCTCAAAAGCATCCACACGCTTTTCTCTACTAACAACTTCACGAGCCAATTCAAGGTCTCCATTTAAGAACGATTGTTTGGCTTTTTCAAGCTGTGAGAGTACCAGTTTCCACATTTCACCTACCTCTTCCTTGATGGCGAGCAGCTCTTTTTCTTTATGTTTCATTAATTCCATCTTTTATGTTTTTACTGCATTAAGTATGAAAAGGTCTAACCAAAACGACCAGTAATATAATTTTGTGTCTGTTTATTTTCAGGATTCAAGAACATCTTTTTTGTATCGCTAAACTCCACCAGCTCTCCCAGCATAAAAAAACCTGTTTTGTCACTTATACGTGCCGCTTGCTGCATATTGTGAGTTACTATAACAATAGTGTACTCCTTTTTCAAGGTGTGAATCAGCTCCTCAATTTTAGATGTTGAAATAGGGTCTAGTGCTGAGGCAGGTTCATCCATCATTATAATAGATGGAGAGACTGCCAACGCACGAGCGATACAGAGACGCTGCTGCTGCCCTCCAGAGAGTTCAAAAGCGGATTTTTTCAACTTATCCTTTACTTCATCCCAAAGTGCTGCGGAAATTAATGACTGTTCTACACGTTCTGAAATAAAGCTTTTATCACCCATATCGTTTACTCGCAAACCATAAGCAACATTTTCGAAAATTGATTTAGGAAAGGGATTGGGCTTCTGAAAAACCATACCCACTTTTCTACGTAAGTCTTCAATATTATATGCTTTATCGTATATGTTTTCCCCATTAATAAGGCAGGTGCCAGACATTCTGGTATGGTCAATCATATCGTTCATGCGGTTAAAAAGGCGTAAAAAGGTTGATTTCCCGCAGCCCGAAGGACCAATAAATGCTGTAACACTATTAGATTCAATATGCATGCTTATATTTTTCAAAGCATGAAAACCCCCATAGTAAAAATCTATATTTTTCGTCTCAATCATATCAATTCATCTTTACTTTTTTACTAAAATAAGCCCTTAGAAGAGTCGCTAACAAATTCATGATCAACACAATTGCAATCAAGACAAGGGCAGTTCCGTAGGCAATTGGGCGAGAAGTCTCGATATCAGTTCCACTGGTTGCAACAACGTAAAGGTGATAAGGCAACACCATCACTTGATCAAAAACACTATTGGGTAGTTTGGGTAAAAAATATGCCGCAACAGTAAACAAGATAGGAGCTGTTTCACCAGAAACCCGACCAATGGAGAGTATCAATCCTGTAATGATATTAGGAAATGCCATGGGAAGAACAACCCTACGTATGGTTTCTAATTTAGATGCACCCAATGCTAAGCTTCCTATACGATAGGATAATGGGACTGATTTTAAAGCTTCTTCGGTAGTTCGAATAACCAACGGCAGCACCAAAAGTCCTAAGGTAAATGATCCAGCCAATATGGAGTCTCCAAACCCTAAAGTATTGACAAACAAAGCCATTCCGAACAATCCAAACACGATGGACGGTATACTTGCTAAATTGTTGGTCATTACACGTATAAATCTCACAATCCAACCATTACCAGCATATTCGTTGGTATATATTGCCGTCATAATCCCTAAAGGAAATGCAAAGACGATGCTGCCTAAAACCAAATAAAGAGTACCAACAATTGCAGGAAAGATACCTCCTGCAGTCATACCCTCAGTAGGAGCCGTAGATAGAAACTCCCAACTAATAACACTCATGCCGTTATAGACAATAAATCCCAATATCCAAAACAGAATACCTACAACCAATATGCCCAACATCCTAAAAAGGATAAAAGCTGCACGTTGACTCATTTTTTTGTTCATTTCTAAATTCCTTTATTGGGTTGACGTTTCGATATGACTTCGGCTGTAATGCTGATGACCATGGTTATAATAAACAATATGGAGCCTAAAAGAAACAGAGATTGATAGTGTGCACCTCCTGCGGGCGACTCGCCCAATTCCGCCGCAATTGTTGCTGGAATAGTTCTTACAGATTGAAACAAAGAATGGGGCATTATAGCAGCATTACCCGTCACCATCAGCACAGCCATAGTTTCACCAATGGCTCTGCCAATTCCCAATACGGCAGCGGCGGTAATACCAGATCTAGAATATGGAAGAATTACTTTGTAGATGGTCTGCCAATGAGAAGCTCCTAAGGCAACACTTGCTTCGCGCATTGAAAGGGGAACATTACCGATGGCATCTTCTGCAATAGTTATTATTGTGGGAAGCGCCATAATTGCCAATATCACACTACCTGCCAATGCAGTCTCTCCAACAGGTAAATGAAAAACTTTTTGCACCAAAGGCACTAGCACCACCAATCCAAAAAAACCATATACAACCGACGGAATACCTGCAAGCAGTTCAATGGTTGGTTTCATTAGTTTGCGCGTACGCTTGCTTGCCAATTCCGACAAATATATTGCCACCCCCAAGCCCAAAGGTAGAGCAAACAGTATGGCAAAGAAACTGACTAAAAGTGTTCCTAATATAAGTGGAACTACCCCAAATAAGGGTGTAGGAGTGGCAGTAGGCATCCATTCTTTACCACCGAGAAAGTCCGCCACTCCAATACTTTCTGTAGGAAGAAGTTTGACACTTTCAATTCCAACAGGTGCATATTCTTGAGGCAAATAGGCAATAATATTAACATTGCTTGTTATCACCTCACCTAACTTTGCAGACAAAAGTGCATAATCTTCACCCAAATCCTCTTCTGAATAGATATTGAAAATTTCATCGAAGCGAAAAATAGTAATTTCACCCTCTTTGCCACCTACATCTTTCCAATCAACCACCTCCGAATCGAATATTTCTTTTATTTGGATGACAGAGAGTTTATCAATACTATTTTCGGAGTTGACACATAGTACATACCCTTTTTCCACAGATGGAGAGTTGAAAAGACCAACTCCCTCTTTGAAGAGAAAGACTACTATCAACAGTATAGCGATACTCGTAAGAGAACCGCTAATAGTGAAGATACTTTCAACAACCCGTTCAGTAATTTTCTTGAACTTCTTCATCTACTTAATTAACTGTTATAAATCCAACCTCCGATACTATTTGTTGACCTACAGATGATAGTAGATAATCAATAAATGGCTTCACTTTTGTCTCTGACTCTAGCACATAATAGAAATACAGTGGGCGCACAATAGGATAAGTCCCTTGTTTAGCATTCCTCACAGATGGAGCTTCGTATGTTTCTCCATCATCATATGACACATGGATCGCTTTAACACTGCTGTTTAAGTATGCAAGTCCTACATAGCCTATTGCACCAGGTGTTTGACCAACCGACTGAATTATAGAACCTGTTGCTGGCATACTCATAATGCCATTCATATAATTCTTATTTTTCAGAACACTCACCTTGAAAAACTCATAAGTGCCTGAAGAAGTTTCACGAGAGTAAGGGACTATTTTTAAATCAGCACCACCTACTTCTTTCCAGTTGGTAATCTTTCCTGTAAAAATATCCTCAAGTTGATTACGAGTTAAGTTTGTCACATTGTTTTTTGGATTTACCACTATTGCCAGAGCATCGTACGCAACAATGACTTCCTTTATGATTTTACCTTCCTCTTTCAACTTCTGTATCTCAACAAATTTTATTTTTCGAGAAGCTTGCGCGATATCTGTTGTTCCTTCAACCAAGGATGAGAATCCTACACCACTACCACCACCAGTTACAGTTATTGATGCAGAGGAATTGGCTTTCATATAATTTTCGGCTGCTTTTTGCGAAAGAGGAAGAGTTGTATCCGACCCTTTAATACGTTGGGCATAAATGGTGCTTAGACAAAACACAATCAAAACTACTGATAAAATTACTTTTTTCATATTACTATTTTTATGATTCATATTACTCGTTATTGATATGACAAATCTACTGTGCGGATATTACCTATCCTTTACAATACTGTTACATATTTGTTAAGATTAGAATTTGTATTGCAAGCGTAGTGTGAATAGATCGTCTTTTATATCGCTACTGAAGTCTGCTAAATTTTCGGTTGTTTCATTTTTCACAATGTCATAATAAGCTTGTATGCGGATATTGTTGTTTGCCTGCCATAAAAACCCAAGACCCAATGTGTAGTAGGCAATATCCCCTTTGTCTGTTCCCTTCTGACCAATTTCTTTGTCCGATACTTTTGTGTTGGGATTATACCAATCATATTTAGCCACTGCCGATAGAGGAAGTCTTCCTAAGTCTTGAATCAACATAACATAACCACCACTAAAATTACGGATATAGGTATCTGTGGATAGCAGTGTGGAAGAGTTTGGACTTTTGCTACCACCTCTAACACCGGGCTGTGTTCCGAGTAAATATTCACCACGCAGTTGAGTCAATCCTACAACACTCTTCAAACTTAATTGTGCATCGGTCCCAAAATATTCACGTTTTGAAAATTTGCCTATATTAGAGGCATCGGATATGAGAACAAGGGCATTGCCTTTCATGGAATAGACATTTTCAGTGCCCTGATATACACGACCATTATAGTAAGAGACACCAATGCTCCACTTACCATTACTTCTAAAGTTGTCGCTGGCAGTCAGGTGTCCGATAAAGTCTTTCTTGCTATCAGTCTCTTGCTTAATACCATTACCTGCAAACAGCCCTGCCTCTAATTTCAGGAAATGCCAAGGTGATATTTTCGATGGTTGTAATGTGAACGAAGCACCCATGTCACGCTCATCGGGAAACAGAGTTTGATATACAGTTGAACGTTCGGGGGACTCGCGACGAGAAGATGAATAGCTGATTTCGTATCCAAATGGACGATCGAAGATTCCCGCTTTAAAGCTAATTGTACCTACCCAAGGATCTTTTATTTGTAGATAAACATCTTTGAATCCAATCCCTTTCTCTGTCATGTCAATTTGAAATACACTCGACGTAAGACCTTCTTCATAAGCAAACTTAACACGACCACGACGAACACCCATACGGTTAAATGGTTCTTTTGGATTTTCATTCCTAGAACCAACTTTTAAGGAAGCAGCGTCTTCACCCCATTGATATTGGGTTTGGATATATCCTGAAACTTTGAGTTTCTGCAAATTGGATACTGCATATTCAAGAGCTTGAGTCTGTTGCTCCAATTTATTTAAAGGAGTTAGCTCCTCTTTTTGATGTTGAGCAAATACTGCTGTACTTGTTAGTATGACAGCAAGTGAAAAAATGTTCTTTTTCATACTTTAAAATTGAGTTATTAATTTTCGATACAAAACTACAGTTCTGATGTTACACAGACTTTTCAGGACTGTTACGAAAAGATTAAGATTCTCAATAAAAAAAAGTTAGGAAAAGTATAAACGATGTTCGTCATTACTCTTCCAATTTTAGCGCCAGCCCGTCTGGCATTGTTTTTAGTGTAAATTTAGTTGGCAAAAAAAAAGCCAACCGCCCTTCGCCTACAATATCATACCTTCCATAATTATAGAAAAAATTAAACTATTTTCCGCAAAAAACTTGCCGATATGACAACTTTTTTACATCTTTGCAATGAGGTCAAAGAGTCGTTAATAGTTTGAGTTTGATTAAAATACTGATTGCCAGCAGAATAAAACAACGAAGAACTATAAAAGCGCATAGAATATGCTGCAGATCTCGCTAAGTTCATAGAACACCGGTTATATGAAGAGAACGGAAAGTATTAATTTGATTCTGCAAAGATATTTCCAGTTGAAAAGCAAAAAGAAGCGCTTTAGTTTGATGAAAAAAATAGATTCTGATTTTTGACCTTACAAACCTTAGAAAAATAAGATTGTAGAACTCTAAAAAGTAGGAGTGAAGATCTCCTCCAATTTATTTATGAAACGAGCATGAGAATAGAATCTCACAAAGGTGAATGACTATTGATGCGAGTTCCATGTGACAACTAAAAAAAAACATAGACACATGAAAGGAATAGAAAAAATAACATTCGTCACAGATGAGCAAAGAGATTTACTCATCCAGTCTGCAAGACAATACAAACGTTATGTGAGAATATACATTGAGGTTGTGGACATTATAGAGCACACTTTGTATATCAAAATTAAGCAGATGGAAAACCAAACAGACAAATACCTGTCTGCAAAAGATTTGACCAAAAGAGCATTAGAAGTATTTGAGGGTGTCATTCCTGTTGGTTATGAGCTAAACATCGTTGCCGTGCCTTTAAAGCCTATCAGTGAGGTAAACTTAGATTACATCAACAAGAAAAAAGAGGAGCTTGGATTAAGCGATGTTGACCTTTCACGATTATTAAACATCAGACCTGAAAACATCAGCCGTTTGATGAATGGAAAACGGGGTTTGACAAAACTTGGTGAGGCTGCTTTTTATTATTTGTTTAAATATTTAGAGAAATGAAAACAATATTCGTCATCACTCTTTAAATAGGCACGGCATTTATGCCGTGCAAAATTACGTTGCGTAAATCGGTTTCCTGCCCGACGCAGGCGGGTAACCAAAACATAAGTTTCCTAAATTTTATTCTTAAAGAAACTATAGCTCGCATTAATAATGATATAGATATGTACTTATCAACTGTCCACCTCTTAATGTTGAACTCAGCATTATTCACGAGATTCTATATAGATATTATTTAAAATGTTCGATATTGTGTTGAACCAAAAAACGAACTAATCATGCACAGACCTCTCCTTCTATTACTGTTCTTATTCGTAAGTTTTCAACTCTCCGCAGACTATCTTGAACTTAGGAAAAATGCGGGTATCAAGGCGCAGCCTAACAAGGAAGCACCTGTAATTTATCAAGGTGCAGAAAAAGAGCTATTTTTACTCCTGGACGATGGCAAACGAACCAATGGTTATTATCATATAGCAATAGATGCAGATTCATCAGGCTGGATTTATAGATCAGTGGTGAAGAAACATCGTGGAAATTTGCCAGTTAAAAATGTAGTAGAAGCCAACAACGTTGATTTTTTTGGAGTAGGTCAAATACCATTAAATTACTACTCATCAGCTCTCGGTTTAACAGGGAAAGAACTGAAAAAACAACTACACCTCATCATAAACAACCACGACGTTATTACTTACAACGAAGTATGGAATGCATTGACTGAAACCGATAAGGATCCAGGCAGTCCAGATAATGTGATTCTTTTGTACACAATGCGCTCTCAAAATGCTTCACACAGAGACAGAGGAACCCTATTTCCTTATAGGTCACATGGATATACGCTTATCGATTCCTGGAACCGAGAACACGTATGGCCAAAATCACATGGATTCCCAAACCAGTCTGATACAGCATACACAGATCTGCATCACCTCAGACCCGCAGACCTTTCTGTCAATTCAGCCAGAAACACACGATCTTTTGATATTTCTTCTGACATCTATTTTGACAATGGAGGAGCTATAGAGACCCCATGCAATACATCCATGACGACATGGACATGGGAACCCCCTGATAACGTGAAAGGCGATATTGCTCGTATGCTATTCTATATGGCCGTTCGCTACGAAGGACCCGACTACGATTTAGAACTTGTTGAAAACATCGTCCCCAAAGGAAATAAAGAACCAATTATTGGAATGCTACCCACCCTTCTCAAATGGCACAAAGAAGACCCCGTTGACAACTGGGAACGTCAACGTAATCACATCATCTTTCACAATTATCAAGGCAATCGCAATCCCTTCATCGATCATCCCGAATGGGTACAATCAATTTGGGAGTAGTTATTATAACAAACCTTAGATTCATCTAAAAAAGAAACACTGAAAATAGTTGTAGAATTCTAGGAAAAGGAAAAGCGGTGTTCGTCATCATTTCTTCGGCAATTTTTGCGCCAGCCCGTCTGGCATTGTTTTTCGTGTAAATTTATATGGCAAAAAACAAAGCCAGCCGCCCTTCGGGTGTTTCACAGGCTGTCACAAAAATCGCACTCATCATTCTTCCTCACGGTTGCCTTCTCTGTCCTTCAAGCCACTTCCGTCATTTCGCCTAAATTACACGCTATCTATCGAATTTTAAAGGTGCGTTCCGTTTAGGCGCAATTCCTACAGTCGCTTTCAGTCCATCGGCAACCAGTGTTAAGGCTCGCCTGCGGGTCGCCCCCGCCCTCTGGTCTGTCATGCTTTTTGCATTTTCCCCCTATGCCTGCAGTCGTTAATTTTTGCTCACATCCTCTTCGTTCGTTCCTCTCTCATTGATAGCTCACAAAATTCAACCACTTCGGCACCGCACACAAGCGTGGGTTTTCTCTCTCCTAAACTCCGCCAACCGCTCACATTCGTTTCTGCTTTTGCGTGCAAACAAAGCCTCCAATAGCTTCACGTTGACCAACTATTAATTCCAAATAAACCAACTTCAAATTTTCGGCATTTGTTCACCCACAATGCGCTTCCACTCATTCCCAACAAGTCGTTTAGTTTCCCTCAAACCCACCCTTGTAAAAAGCCAACCCACAAAGCAAAAAGCCCGCCAGACCATCGGCTGCCGGCAGTAGCCATCCATCGCCCTACGGGCTCTATGTCTGCCAGCGGGGGCTCCACTCGCAGTCGGCTCGCACTGCGTTCCTTCGCTTCGTTGCAACCCGTTCGTACCTCTCTCATTGCACCTACGCCCCAACACTTGCTCAAGGCTGTTTTTCCTTAGAAACTGAGGAAGGGACTATAATTTCCGATACAATTCAGGAAAAAGACCCAAATACATTATTTCCACTTCAAGCTGCTTTAGGATATGATATAGCACAGAATCTTTTTGTTTCTAAAAACAACTTACTTGTCGAAGGGCCTGCTGATTTAATATACTTAACGGTTCTTTCTAACATACTAGAAACTGAAAAAAGAACCTTTTTAAAGGATAATATTACTATTGTGCCAGTTGGCGGCTTAGACAAAGTTTCAACATTTATTTCACTTCTTCGTGGTTCTAAATTAAATGTAGCATGTTTACTTGACACATTTACAGACCAAAAAGGAAAACAAAAAGTTGACGACCTAATAATGTATAAAATCATTAAGGAAAAGAACATTCGCTTTTTTAATGAATTTGCAAATAACGGTAAGTCAACAGCGGATATTGAAGACCTCTTCACTAAAGAAGAATATTTGAAACTTTTCAACGCTGCTTTTGACAAGGAATTTTCGGTAAAACTTTCAGACCTTGATGCAACAGTTGTTACAATCATAAAACAAATAAATAAAGCAATAAGTAAGGACAGGTTTAATCATTATAGGCCTGCAAACAAATTGAATCAAGTTGGGGCAGACAAAAGCTGTTTTTCGGCAAAGACATTGGATAATTTTGAAAAAATATTTACTGAGATAAATAAGTTGTTTTAGCTCTAACTGAATGATTAAAAAAAGGCAGCCCATAACACGCGGTATAGCAAATAAGGGTTTCAGAGGTATGCGGAGGTATGTAGCCCGCTTCAACTTTTCGTGTAACTGGACAGGAAAGCAGCACGCAATCCCCAGCGATTTCATACCCCATCGTTTCAATAACTGCACCATTAGGTAGGTTAATGGTTCAATCACTGTGCCAGTAGAAGTGAGTACTGATGCAACTAGTGATGCATCTAACATAAAACAATTAATACTCCCCTAAAAACAAAACACTATTTTTGTTAAGAGAGTTATCTTTGGAAAAGAGATTTGCTTGACTGGATGCTCATTATTTCTCCAGATTTCAAAGACCCCCAATCCGATGTCCCTACTTATTAAAAATCACCCTACCCCAACTTATCAAAACAAGCCGTTATCATTGTTAAAAACTACATAAATTTGATACATTTGTGTTGAGTAGAATAAAACTAAACAGGTTATAAAAGTAAAAATGAGCTTTCAAAAAATATTAGACAAATACAGGAAAATCTCTTTCTCTGAAAGTGATAAAGGAACACGCTTTGAAAGGCTAATGCAAGCCTATTTAATGACCGATCCAAAGTATGCCCATATGTTTAAGGGTGTTTGGCTGTGGGAAGAATTTCCAGCTAGAAAAGACTTAGGTGGTGATGATACGGGTATCGATTTGGTAGCATTAACTATTGAGGGCGATTATTGGGCTATTCAGTGTAAATGTTTTCAAGAAAGTTCTACTATTGATAAGCCAGCTGTAGATAGTTTCCTCTCCACATCCAGTCGGGAGTTTAAGAATGAGGAGATGCAAACAACTCGTTTTGGTCACCGCTTATGGATTTCCACAACTAATAAATGGGGAAAGAATGCCACTGAAGCTATTCACAACCAAAATCCCCCTGTTACCCGAATCAACCTGACAGATTTAAAGGAAGCTCCTGTTGATTGGGATAAACTTGAAGAAGGAGTCCATGGTGAAGAGGCACGCATCGCTAAGAAAACACTCTATACGCATCAAAAAGAAGCGATGGATAAGACTCACGAATATTTCAAAACGTCTGACCGAGGTAAACTCATTATGGCTTGTGGTACTGGTAAAACCTTTAATTCACTGCGCATTGCTGAAAATGAAACCGATGGAAAAGGATTGATTCTTTTTCTAGTTCCTTCCATTGCTTTGCTTGGACAAACATTGCGTGAGTGGAGTGCAGATGCCATTGAACCAATCAATGCAATAGCCATTTGCTCAGACCCGAAAATTACAGAGAAAAAAGTAAAAAATGAAGACGCAGACACATTTAGTATAATAGACCTAGCCTATCCTGCATCCACCGATACAGATTATATAATTCATCAGTTTGAGCTAATTAAATCAAAGAATTTGCTGGGCATGACGGTTGTGTTCTCAACCTATCAATCTATTGAGGTGCTTGCCCGTGCTCAAAAAGCATGGATGAAGAAAGGTTTCCCCGAATTTGATTTAATTATTTGTGACGAAGCACACCGAACTACAGGTGTTTCATTGGATGGTGAAGATGAGTCGGCATTTACAAAAGTGCATGATAATGATTTCATCAAAGCAAAGAAGCGCCTCTATATGACTGCTACTCCACGTTTATATAGTGATGACACAAAGAGCAAAGCGGCAGAAGCTGATGCTATTTTATGCTCAATGGACGATGAAGCGTTATATGGCAAAGAGATGTATCGCATTGGTTTTGGTGAAGCAGTAGAGCGAGGTTTACTCACCGATTACAAGGTTCTTATTCTTACACTAAGCGACAAGGATGTACCTCCAGCAGTTCAAGAAATGATAGCCAATGATGATGCTGAAATAAATACCGATGATGCTTCTAAACTTATCGGAACTATCAACGCATTGTCAAAACAATTCTTGGGTGATGAAGGCGTAACCAAAGCATCTGACCCCGACCCTATGCGCAGAGCAGTAGCGTTCTGTTCAAACATCTCTACATCTAAAAAGATAACCACCACCTACAATCTAACATCTGGAGCTTATTTGGATGCATTGCCCACAAAGAAAAAGGAACAAATGGTAACCGTTTCATCAAAACACATGGATGGAACTATGGCAGCACCCATGCGTGATGAAATGCTTTCGTGGCTTAAAGAAGAAACTGAAAATAACGAATGTCGCATTATTACCAATGTACGTGTTTTGAGTGAAGGTGTTGATGTACCTTCCTTGGATGCTGTGTTATTTCTCTCTGGTAGAAACTCTCAGGTAGATGTGGTGCAATCTGTGGGTCGTGTGATGCGTAAATCACCAGGCAAGAAATACGGATATATTGTTATTCCTGTGGTAGTTCCTGCCGATGTAGATGCGGACAAAGCGTTGGATAATAACGAACGTTACAAAGTTGTTTGGACAGTTCTAAATGCCCTCCGTGCGCATGACGACCGTTTCAATGCTACTGTAAATAAAATTGAACTCAACAAGAGCAAACCAAAAAACATTTTAATTGGTCGTCCTGAATATTCTTTTGATGGTGATGGGACACCGCACGCTGCAAATGAAGATGCTGTAGCTTATGCCACCAATAAGGATATCGCCCAGCAGTTGACATTACAGTTTGAGCAGCTACAGTCTGTCATTTTTGCCCGTATGGTGCAAAAAGTAGGTGACCGCAGATATTGGGAACAATGGGCAAAAGATGTTGCCATAATTGCAGAGAGACAGATAGAACGCATTACCTATCTTATTGAAAATAAAAAAGACCAACGTAAAGCATTTGATAAATTCCTGTCGGGATTACAGAAGAACATTAACCCAAGCATCAGCGAAGGTCAAGCCATAGAGATGTTGGCTCAGCACATCATTACCAAACCGATTTTTGAAGCATTGTTTGAAGGCTATTCATTTGAGAAAAACAATGCCGTCTCCACATCTATGCAAAGCATGTTGGAAAAGTTGGAAGGTAAATCAGTAGCTGAAGAATCGGACACACTTCAGAAATTTTATGATTCGGTGCGTAAACGTGCTGAGGGTATTGACAATGCAGAAGGTAAACAACGCATCATTATAGAATTGTATGATAAATTCTTTAAAGCTGCTTTCCCTCGAATGGTAGAACAATTGGGAATTGTTTATACACCTGTGGAGGTAGTCGATTTCATTATTCATTCTGTAAACGATGTGTTGAAAAAAGAGTTTGGACGTAACATTTCTGATGAGAACGTGCATATCCTGGATCCATTTACGGGTACGGGTACTTTTATTACTCGGTTGCTTCAAAGTGGATTGATTAATCAAAAAGACCTTAGCCGAAAATACCATCACGAACTACATGCCAATGAAATTGTTCTCTTAGCCTACTATATAGCCGCAGTTAACATTGAAAACGTGTATCACGACTTGGCGGATATAGAGACAGAATACGAACCATTCGAAGGTATTGTCTTGACTGATACTTTTCAGATGGGAGAAACAGAAGTAGGACAACAACTTTTTTCTGAAACGTTTCCTCAAAACTCTGAACGGGTGGAACGTCAGAAGAATGCACCAGTTCGTGTAATTATGGGTAATCCGCCTTATTCAATTGGTCAGAAATCAGCAGATGATGATGCACCAAATCAAGAGTATGGCAAACTTGATGCTCGCATAGCAAAACGCTATGCTGCACTCTCTTCAGCAGGTCTCAGCAAATCATTATATGATGCTTATATCAAAGCTTTTCGATGGAGTACTGATCGTTTAGACCCAAAGCATGGCGGAATTATCGCATTTGTGAGTAACGGTGCTTGGCTAGATGGCAATAGTACAGATGGATTTCGTCTTGCAATTGAAAAAGAGTTTTCAAGTATTTGGGTGTTTAATCTTCGTGGAAACCAGAGAACTAGTGGTGAGTTAAGCCGAAAAGAAGGAGGCAAGATATTTGGTTCTGGTTCTCGTACGCCTATTTCTATTACGCTCTTGGTGAAAAACCCAGAAGCGAAAAACAAGAAAGCACAAATCTATTATCACGATATTGGCGACTACTTGAGCCAACAAGAAAAATTGACGATAGTAAGTAAATTCAAATCAATCGGAAACTCCGATATGAAATGGAAAAACCTAAAACCAAATGAACATGGAGATTGGTTGAATCAACGTAGTGATATTTTTGATACGCTTATTCCAATGGCTCCAGAGAAGAAGTTTGAGATGAAAAGTCAATCATTCTTTAATACTTACGCGATTGGTGTGGCAACAAATCGTGATGCTTGGGTTTACAATTTTTCTGAAAATAAACTTGTAAAAAACATTGAAAGAACTGTTAAATTCTATAATGAGCAACAGGAAGAGTTTAAAAAAGCGAAAGTAACTAATCCAGATATAAAGCTTAACGATTTTATTAATTTTGATTCTAAAAAAATTAGTTGGACAGTCAATTTGAAGAAAGATGTTGAAAAAGGATTGGAACATAGCCTCAAAATGACAGAAATAAAAATCAGTACCTATCGACCGTTCACAAAGCAAAAATTATATTTTGATAAACCTTTCATTGAACGTCCAGGATTAAGTAATAGAGTTTTCCCAAATCCTAAAACAGAAAATCTTGTCATTACAATTTCAGGAGTTGGAGCAAGCAAAGATTTTTCTGTTTTATTGTCAAACTGTATTCCTGATTTACAAGTACAGTTTAATGGGCAATATTTTCCTTTATATCACTACGAAGAATGTAAAAAGAATAGTCCTAGCCTCTTTGATGCTAAAGAAGAGAATGAATATACTCGCAGAGATTCGGTCTCAGATTTTATTTTGGAACGTGCTCAAAAGCAATATGGCAAAAACGTAGACAAAGAAGATGTCTTCTATTATGTCTATGGTATCCTGCACAGCGAAGATTATCGCAGAACCTTTGCCAATGATTTAAAGAAAATGTTGCCACGCATTCCTTTGGTAGAAGATGTGCGTGACTTTTGGAAATTTAATAAGGCTGGTTGTCAATTGGCTGATTTGCATATCAATTATGAAGAAGTGCCTCCGTATGAAGGTGTGGAAGTAGTGGGTGTGAATGAACTTGCTGATAACTCGAAATTATATGAAGTAGAAAAGATGCGTTTCCCCAAGAAAAACCTAAAGGAAACCATTATTTATAATAGCAAAATAACAATCTCCAATATTCCAGAAAAAGCGTATGAATATGTGGTCAACGGCAAATCCGCTATTGAATGGATAATGGAACGCTATGCAATAACCACCCACAAAGCCAGTGGAATCACCAACGACCCCAACGATTGGGCAGAAGAAGTCGGTAATCCACGTTACATACTTGATTTACTGTTAAGCATTATCAATGTGAGTGTACAAACTGTGGATATTGTAAAAGGATTGCCGAAATTGGAATTTGAAATGAACTAAATATTCACTTTTTTTGGGTTAATAAACTCTAGTTGGAACGAGTATAATTGTTTAAAAAAGGGGGAAACAAGTAAAATGCCCGAATAATCAACCATCAAACTACTCAATAAGACTTACTCAAGCACTTAACTACAAATTTCGATTTTTATAAGCTTATCACTGACAATAACGAGGCGAAATAAAATTTCAACGCCATATTATTTGGTCTGGTGAAAGAAATCGTTAGTCGAGGAATTAATGCACGTTAATCTAAACCCACCGCAGGCAGCAATGTGATAGCAAATAGAGCGGTATGGATAGATAAAGCAGCTAGGGGGGTACTTTAGGTCACTGTTAATATAAGAGTCTTTAATCGCATATAACGTAAAGGTGCTTTTCGCATTTTATTTTCCAAAGTGCTTGACATTTAATGGGAAACGCCATAACTTACACAAAGGTTTTTATCAATAATTTGACTTTTTCGTAATAGGTGTTTTAATTCTCTCATTATGGAAAATAGTGGTAGGAATATTATTGTAAGAAAAATCCGTCTTTTTATTGATATCCCAAATGAAAAGAAGGAGGAGTTGAATAATGCTTTTCGAAGAATATACGACTGGCAAGAAATGGCCTACAGGGCTTCGAACCTAGTTGCCACTAATCTGTATATTCAGGATAAATCTAAAGAGCTGCTTTATTTTCACGATGATGTAAGAGTAAAACTTGCAAATAGAAGTAAGGATGCCGAGGGGGTATTAACCAGTTCTCGTGAGAATTCAACCTACAGGGTACTATCGAGTAAATTTAAAAATGAGTTGCCGGCAGCAATTTTTTCATCGCTGAATAGAAGTGTTTATAAAAATTACATAAGCGAAAAGAACGAATATTTTTCGGGTAAAAGAAGCTTACGCAGTTACAAAAAAAACCTGCCAATTCCTTTTAACGAAAAATCAATTTATAGCTTGAGGTACGATGAGGAAATAAAGAATTTCCGATTTTCCTTATTTAAAGATAAAAGATACTATGTTCCTTTTAGGACATACTTGGGGAGTGATAGGAGTAATAATAAAATAATATTTGATAGGTGTATATCTGGTGAGTACAAAATGTGCGAATCGAAAATAAGGGTTGCTGATGGGAAGATTTTTTTATACCTGACCGTTGAAATACCCCCATCAGCTAGGGTTGTTAATCCTGAAATTATAGCTACTGCAAAATTATCTTTTATGGTTCCAGTTGTAATAACCTTAAATGAGAAAGAACATATGCTTGGCGATAAAGGGAGTTTTATTTACAAGCGGCTTGCAATTAAGCAAGGACTTGAATATCGTCAGAAATCAATGAAATATAATAAGGGGGGTAGGGGGAGAAAACATAAAACACAGGGTGTTGAAGAATTTAGGGTAAGGGAAAGGAATTTTGTAAATACATACATGCAAACTCTTTCCTTTAGCATAGTGAAATATTGCATTGATAATAAAATCGGGAAATTAGTAATTGATAATACCGACCAGTGCTTTGAGGAGGCTAAGGAGTACCCCTTTGTATTACGAAATTGGTCGTATGGTAATTTGCTTGAAAAATTAGAGTATAAGTGCAAGAGAAACAGCATTAATTTAGAAATAGTTTGAATTGTTTTTTTGCATTGAGGCTGGCTGGACAGCCGGAATTTGAGGGAATTATTCCACTCGAAAAATACCTTAGTTACCTCAAAATGTGATAGATAGTGTTTATCTAGTTGTTTTTGGAGTTAATTTGTAAGGTATATCCAACTCTTGCTTCTCTTTGAGAATTTTTTTTGAGTTTTTTTTGGCACTAATTTGTAAGGTATACCCATTATCGACAAAATGGGAGTAGTAAATGGCAGTTGTTTTTTACGTTTATCTGTAAGGGGGTATACCCATTATCGACAAATTTATAGTAGTCAAAATGCGTTGTATTTTAGGTTGGTTTTAAGGCTTAACAACCCCCACTAGAAATACACTTTTTAGTGGGGGTTGTTATTGTTTTCCTCTTGAAATGGAAGATAAATTCAGTTGGCGACTCTGCTTTACTTTGTAGTTTTTTATAATATTCGTAAGTTGCCTGTAGTCACTAACACTACGGCAACTTTTTTCTAGCCCCTTATCAGAAATATCGTATGCTCTAATAATTGCAATTATCTCATCGTATGTAGGCGGTGCAAGTTCTTGCCAGGCATTAATTCTACTATACACTTCAGGCATTCCATTTTTTTTTCTTAAATTCCAGTTTTCAAGGTTGTCTCTAAAGTATTCAACCCCCGAAAGTACAATACCAGTATTTCCTTTAGTTAGGTCCCTGAATTCGTGAAGGTATTCGAGCATAGTTGGAGTAAACTTACCCGCTTCATCAATAATGAGAAGCATATTTTTCGATTCGCCAATTAATCGTTGGGCCGCTTTCCGAAGAGAAAAATACAAGGGAAGCCCAGGGTTATAGTTTTCGTCATCATTTTCATTATATATGGAACTGTAAAATAGCCGAGCATTGGCGCTCTTAAGAGCCTTTACCATTATTACACAGTCGTTGTGCTTTCGTGCATATGAAATAAGTGCCGTTGTTTTTCCATAACCCGCAGGAGAAACAATCCCAATCATTTTGTGGTTTTCTCGGGCATCATCACAAAGATTATGAATAGTTGTTAAGTTGTGTGTCTCAATAATTATTTCGTCAATTACTTCCATAGTTGAATGGTTTTAGACTGCCTTTTTTTGAGTAGATATTTTTGAACATATCTTCTAAGTTTTCCGAATCTTCTTCGTTCGTAATGGTTTTGAATTTTTCTAAAGCCGCTTGGTTTTCGGCTTCTGTTCTCAATAGTTCCTTTTCAGTTTCTTCGCCCTGAATCTTTGAGGTTGGCATATAAAGAGTTATTTCAGGAGGTAGGAGTTCTACGTTTTGTTTGCGTTTTTCTTGTATTGCTTTATTCTTTTTGGCTATTCGCTGTTTTGTTTCACGTTTAGCTGTAATATGTTTATGTAAATCAATGTTTTGCATTTCATCTCTTTCATACGATGATTTTGAGATGTTAGGAAACCTTTTAGCGCTACATATAAATTCATCGTTATTAAAATTGAATAGTAATATATTAGACATGTCCTTTAGGTTATATCTAATTCTGATTTTCATTCCGTTGTATCTTAACGTAAATCCCTCATCGTAAACATTATAAACAAATTTTTCTTTGGAAATAAAAAAAACGATGGAGCTATTATCCACTGTAATTATTTTTTCATTCCAAAAAAGCATGGCATTTTTTACTTCATTTAAAAGAATAGGGGTACACTTTTTCTTACTTTGCATCTCTTTTGAAAACACATCTTTTTTCACAATACCTTCTCTGTGTTTTGATATGTTATACTCTTCAATTAGTTCTGCTAAAAAGGATTGTAACTCTTCCTTCGTTTTAAGATTTTTGGTAGCTAAATGTTTCTTTTTTTCTTCGGGCGAAGGTTTTCCGTAAATATTTCTTGACTTAATTCCATCACCAAGGTACCCATCATATTTTTTGCAAAAAGATTCTTGAAAAACTCCAAAGAACCTTTCTACTTGAGAATTATCTCTTGGGTTAAATCCATACTCTTGTCTCCAATTTACACCCCATAATTTTGCGTTGGATATAATGCGTTCAAAAACTTTAGACTCAAAGACTTTTGAATTATCTGAGATTAATTCTCTTGGTAAGTATCCTGTCGACTCACACGCCATTTTAATAGCTTGTAATGTTATTTCTGTATTTTCTGATTCGCCACTTGAGTAGCCTATGATTTTTTTTGAGCATCCATCTAAAACTACATACAGAGTTAAACTGTTAAATTTTGATATTTCGGTTTTATAGTAAAATTGGAAACGTGTTCCATCAACATGCCAAACTGAACCTTCAAAACTTGGAGCAACAAAATGCCCATGAGGTAATAGGTGATCTTCTGTATATCTATCTCCAAACCTTGAAATCATTGCTTGGTTCTTAATATAGGGTTGAGAAAGTATTTTTTGCACAAATGATAGCGAGACAGATTTCCGGTTTTTTCTAGTTAAATACTCGTTGGTTTTTTCTAGAATTTGTTTGGCATTTAGTTTTTTTGGATCCTGAAACCAATAAATTATTTCAGTAACAACATCGTCTTTTCTTTTGTAATTATTGCTAAGATGATTCCTTAGACCATGAATAATCTCTAACTCAATGTTCTTTGATTTTTCAATTTTCCTGACTTTATTACAAAACGAATTGTAATTTATACTCTCAAATGCTAATCCCTCGTATTGATTATAAGCATGGTATAAGTCTATTAACTTAAATCCGTTTCCTTTCATCTCAATAATCTGACTCAGCACAGCATGGGTTTTACAGTATATTTCGACTTTTTCTTCAGAAGCAAACTTGTTAACGTAAATTGGTTTAAATGATTCCCATTGCGAGTACTCGAAATCTAGGGATGCCATAATGATTTTCGAAACAGTTACATTCTCTTCCTTTTTAAGTTTACTGTTTTGAATTGCTTCAATATCAAAAAGCTCACTAAATGAAGGGAGGTTGAACTTTTCCTTGAAATCCTGTGGGATGGAGCTATATGCTATTAGTCTTAGCCGGTTATTCGATGGATGAGTCCTTGTGTGCCAGGCTTTTTTGGTTTTTTTCGAAGTGCTTAAGTATACAGTATCTTTGGGAACACCTTTATTCATTAAGAATTCGTATGTAATCCATGCATTTGTTCCCGAAATAAATATTTCCCTTTTCATATTCTACGATTTTTGATTAGAAGTGTCGGACAAATGATGCATATTGTCATCCAAGTCGTAGTAAATCAAGCATATAAAAGCAATTTAATCAAATGTATTCTATTTGATAGTGTTTGTCAAATAATTTCGAGCTTATTTTATTGTCACTTTTTAACTTGCGAAAAGTGCTCATATTTGAATCTTGTCACTTTTTAACTTTTATAACCTCTGTAAAAAATATGCTTTAAACTCTCTATGTTTTCTGCATACTAAAAAAAACGTGTCTATTGAGTTGTCACTTTTCTACTTACTTCGTACACAGAGGAAATGCTTGCATTTTTTTTGTAAATGTTGTGATTTGTTCGCAAACGTGAGCGGATTTATTTTAACTCGTAAATTTTCTTCAATTAGCTGTATTTTAGGTTTCCTAGGGCAAGAAAGTTATTGAGGTTGTAGTTGTGCTTGTTGATTCAGCACCTGTAAATATTTGGTTCAGTTCAAGAGGTAAATGCAGTATTAGGTAGTACTGTTTTTTGACATATCGACATATTGTGCAGTTTGCTTGTTGCCCTCAAATGTTTTGGATAATTTCGCATTACAATAATTTTTTTGGGCATAAAACGAAGGATCTGGCATAAGGGATGCCCGATACGTTGAGTTATTGTTTTTACCGTACTAATATTTTTGAGTTTTGTAATATGATTACCGATGTGAAGCGAAAGAGT
>Ga0265295_1002291_pt1 | contig 30831 bp, 24 predicted proteins | sample Munlansysbiofilm_FD_192503 | JGI IMG/M metagenome (GOLD analysis project Ga0265295, IMG submission 192503) | Leachate microbial communities from a municipal landfill in Southern Ontario, Canada - Methane capture system biofilm | ecosystem: Engineered > Solid waste > Landfill > Unclassified ... | reverse complement strand
CACTTTACCGCTGGCAAGAACGGTGGAGCCAACTTTCTGTATTTCTACATTGCCTGTCTCGTGACGGGCAGCATACTTGGCATGCTACGGCAGGTGCTCATCCAGGGCTTTTTGCGCATGTTTGTGCCGCTTATCCTGGGCACCGTAGCCAGCTGCCTCATCGGCACCGCCGTGGGCACCCTGCTGGGACACGGCATGTTTGACACCTTCTTTTATATTGTCGTGCCCATCATTTCCGGCGGCGTGGGTGAAGGCATTCTGCCCCTGTCTGCCGGTTATGCCGAAATTCAGGGCACCGATCCCGGCAGCTTTATCGCCATGGTAGCCCCGGCCGCCATGCTTGGCAACGTCACCGCCATTATTTGCGCGGGCATCCTCAAGCGCTATGCGGTGAAAAATCCTCACCAGACCGGCAACGGCAAGCTGGTGCGCGTGGGCGACGACAACCTGGGGCTCACCAAGCAGGAAGAACCCATCGACGTGACCATTCTGGGCATGGGTCTGCTGACCGCCTGCTGCTTCTACCTGTTCGGCCTGCTGGTCAACCTTGTCATCCCCATTCCCGCGCCCATCATCATGATTCTCTCGGCCGCCATTGCCAAGGCCACGGGCATCATGCCCAAGGTGGCGGAAAAAGCCGCGTACCAGTTTTACCTCTTTGTTTCCAAAAACCTCACCTGGGCGCTCCTTGTGGGCGTGGGCGTCTGCTATACGCCGTGGAAGGACGTTGTGGCGGTCATTCAGCCGAGCTACATCATCACCGTGGTCTGCACGGTGCTGGCCATGGTGGCCACAGGATTTTTCAGCGCCAAGTTCCTTAACATGTACCCTGTGGAAGCGGCCCTGGTTACCGCATGCCACAGCGGCCTCGGCGGCACGGGCGACGTGGCCATTCTTTCCGCCTCCGGGCGTATGGAACTCATGCCCTTTGCCCAGATATCCACACGCATTGGCGGCGCAGCCGTGGTAGTCATGGCTGTTATCCTCATGCGTATGTTCTACGCGGGCTAAAGGTGATATTCTTTGTTTGACTGAGGCTGCCGCGTTTGCATGGCGCTCACCCTTTTTCGCCGCCCCGGCCATAGAGCCATATGACCGTGGCCGGGACGGTGAAAAGAACGCAGGAAGGCATATGCAGGGCTATTTTGAAATCATTACAGACCATGACCTGGCACAGGCTCAAGCGCTGCTCGCAGCGTCCGGGTTGAGCCTGCCCGCAGGGCGCACCTATGGCCTCGGCTTTTACGAAGACGGCCATCTTGCGGCCTGCGGCTTTCTTGCGGGCACAGTTCTTTGCGGTATCTGCGTGGCGGCCCATGCCCGCGAGGGTGGCCTTGCCACCTCCATTCTGAGCCGCCTTGTGCTGCACGGCAGGCAGGAGGGCGCAAGCCACTTCTTCATCTTCACCAAGGCCTCGGAAGCGCAAAAATTCGTGGCTTCCGGCTTTGACCTTGTGGCATCGACACAGGACGCGGCCCTGCTGGAACAGGGACGGCCCAACTATGCCGACTGGCTCGCTGCCACACGGGACGCCTTGCGCCATCACGGATGGGAACCTGCTGCTGCGGATGCGCCTCCCGCCACGGGCCTTTCTTCGCCTGCAAGGCTGGGGGCCATTGTCATGAACGCCAATCCTTTCACGCGGGGGCATGAGTATCTGGCCCGCACGGCTGCCGCAGCCTGTGAAAAACTGCTGGTCTTTGTGGTGGAAGAGGACGTTTCCGTTTTTCCCTTTGCCGTGCGTCTTGATCTTGTGCGCAAGGGCCTTGCCGATGTGGACAATATCCTTGTGCTGCCCGCCGGGCCGTACATGGTCTCGCGCGCCAGCTTTCCGGCCTATTTCACGGCGGATGCCAGGGTGGGCGCGGTTCACGCCGCCCTTGACTGCGCCATATTCGCCACGCGCATTGCCAAAGATCTGGGCATAAACACGCGCTTTGTGGGCACGGAACCGCTTGATCCCGTCACCGCCGCCTACAATGCCGCCATGGCGGCCGTGTTTGAAAAATACGGCATTGAACTGCGTGAAATTCCGCGTCTGCAAACAGACGGCCAGGCCATCAGCGCTTCAAAAGTGCGGGCGCTTTTCAGGGGCGACGTCTCCGGGGCGGCCTGGCAGGAAATGGCGCAACTGCTGCCTCCAGTGACCCTGGACTTTTTGCGCTCCGCCGACAGCGCGCAGATACGGCAAAAACTCAGGGATCATGCAGGGCGGCACTGACATTTTCAGGGCAGTGTGCCTTTGAAAAAGGGACACGTACCTGCACCCTGCGAGAGTGCAAAGCGCCCCGACATGGCGTGGATTCTGACGCAAATCACATTTTTCAGCAGAATAACAAATTACAACATGTAGCATTTCAAAGATAATCTGATCCGGTTCCCAAATGGCGACCCTGGCCGCCGCAGGAGACAGCAATGAACAAACAGTGCAGTGCCATGGCAGGCACACTGGAATCCAACGACATTTTCATCACCATTACCGCTGTGGGCGGAACAGACACGTCCATCAGCCTTTCCAGCATCGTCATGAACCAGTTTGGCGAGGCCATCCGCGCGGTTGTGACACAGTGCATGGCGCAGTCCGGCCTCAAGGGCGTTGAAGTCACGGTTCAGGACAAGGGCGCGCTGGAATGCACCATCAAGGCCCGTATGGAAACGGCCATTGCCCGCTTTAAGGAGAAAATGTGATGCGCAACAGAACCTTTCTTTTCATGCCGGGCAACAACCCCGGCATGCTTGCCAGCGCGCAGTGCCTGGGTGCGGATGTGGTCATTTTTGACCTTGAAGACGCCGTGGCCCAACTGGAAAAAGACGCCGCCCGCACACTGGTGAGCCATGCCCTCACAGAACTGCGCCCGCAGGGCGTGGGGGTGACGGTGCGCATCAACGGTCTGGACACGCCCTACTGGCAGGCTGACATGCAAGCCGTGGTCGCCGCCGGAACGGATTTTGTCATGGTGCCCAAGATTGAAAGCGCGGAGCAGGTGCTGCAAGTGGCCGAAGCCATAGAAAGCGCACGGCAAAAGCACGCCATAACGGCCCCCGTCAAGGCGCTTGCCATTATTGAAACCCCCTTGGGCATCGAAAACGCCTATGCCATAGCCTCGGCCAGCAAGACCCTGCACGGCATCCTTCTTGGCGCAGAGGATTTTACCGCTTCAATGGGTGCGCAGCGCACAGCCGAAGGGGCCGAGATCGCCTATGCGCGCTCACGCCTGCTCACGGCCTGCAAGGCTGCGGGCGTTCTGGCCATTGATACGCCCTTTCCCTTTGTGTCTGACCTTGAAGGTCTTGAAAAGGACGCCGCCTTCGCCGTGCAGTTGGGTTTTGACGGCAAGGCCGTCATTTCGCCCCACCACGTGCACAGGGTCAACCAGGCCTTCATGCCCGCGCCGGACAAGGTCAACTGGGCCAGACGCGTCATGGCTACGGCCCGCAAAGCCAGCGAAGAAGGCAAGGGAGCCGTTTCACTGGACGGAATGATGATTGACCTGCCCATTATCAAAAGGGCGGAACGCATCCTGCTTCTGGCTGATGCATAAGGGGGCGCTGTAATGAAACGCAAATATATCTCCACCATTGCCGCCGCGCTGCGTGAATGCGGCCTCAAGGACGGCATGACCCTGTCTTTTCACCACCATCTGCGCAATGGCGACCATGTGGTCAACATGACCATGGACGCTGTGGCCGCCCTTGGGGTCAAGGGCATCACCGTGGCCTGCTCTTCGCTTTTTCCCGTGCACGAGCACCTCATCGAGCACATCAGGACCGGCGTCATCACCGGGCTTGATACGGACTACATGAGCGGCCCCCTGGCCAAAGCCATCACGGGCGGCATCTTGCCCACGCCCGTCATATTCCGCTCGCACGGCGGACGACCCCGCGCCATAGGCGAAGGTTCGCTCAAGATAGACATCGCCGTGGTCGCCGCGCCCGCAGTGGACGCCATGGGCAACATCACCGGCACCGAAGGTCCGTCCGCCTGCGGCTCGCTGGGCTATATCATCCCCGACACGCAGCATGCCGCCAAGGTCATCGCCGTCACCGACCATGTGGTTGAAGGCGGCCTTGCCCGCATAAGCATACCCCACGACGTGGTGGATCATGTGGTGGTTGTGGACAAAATCGGCGATCCCGCGGGCATTGTCTCCGGTTCCATCAGCCTCACGCGCGATCCTGTGGCCCTGGCCATTGCCCGCAACGCCCAGGCCGTCATCAAGGCCTCCGGCCTGCTGCAGGACGGCTTCTGCTATCAGACGGGCGCTGGCGGCGCTTCGCTGGCGGCATCGCTCTTTCTGCGTGAAGACATGCGCGCCATGAAGGTGCACGGCGGATTTCTGCTCGGCGGCATCACCAAATACATGGTTGAAATGCTTGAAGAAGGCCTGTTCGACAACGTTTTTGACGTGCAGTGCTTTGACCTGAGCAGCGTCAAATCCATTGCCCAGAACCCGCGCCACGTTGAGATATCCGCCGACACCTACGCAAACCCCAACAGAAAAAGCAATTGCGTGGACTTTCTCGACGCCGTCCTCCTGGGCGGTACGGAAATCGACCTTGATTTCAACGTCAACGTCACCACGGATTCCAACGGCAATATCATCGGCGGTTCCGGCGGCCACAACGATGCCGCTGCCGGGGCCAAGCTGACCATCATCGTGGCCCCCCTGGTGCGCGCCCGCCTGCCCATTGTGGTGGAAAAATGCACCACCCTGACAACCATAGGCTCCACGGTGGACGTGCTGGTGACGGAACGCGGCATCGCCGTGAACCCGGCCCGCAAGGAACTGGCCGACAGACTGCGCGACGCGCGCCTGCCCGTGTGCGGCATTGAAGACCTGCACGATCAGGCCGTGCGCATGACCGGCAAGCCTCTTGCCTACGAGCGCGGCGACAAGGTCGTGGGCACTATGGAATACCGTGACGGAACCATTGTGGACCATATCTACGCCACAAAACAGAGCATTTAACACTTGAAATGCTCGCGTACGGCAGGCAAAAGCCCGCCTACTCGCATTTCGTGGCAAGGATTTACAGAAAAATCCTTGCAGAGCATTTAACTCATTCCATTCGTAAACTGCTCTAGCAGACGTATGCCTCACATTCCGGCGCGGCGGAAGCCGTCGCCGCGCCGGAAGCGGAGTTTTCATGAGCCAAAACGACATCCATGCCGCCCCCCGTGCTGCCATCCTTGCCGCCCCCCGTGCTGCCATCCTTGCTGCCATCCTTGCCGAAAGGGAAGCGCGCTGGAACCTGCGCCGCGAGCTTGCCGCAACCTTCGGGCAGGCCGTGATTTCGCTCACGCTCAACATCCCCGGCGCGGATAAAAATCCGGCTGGCTCTGCCCAGGCCTTCGACAGCCTGCGGCAGGCCCTTGGCCGCGCCATTGCGCGCCATTGCGGGCACGCAGCCTGTTTCGCGGCCGAAACAGAACGCGCCGGAGTGGACGGCCCCTGCTGGATAGCCGCCGTAAACCTTGATCCGGCACTGCTCAAGGCCCTTTGCGTGGCAGTGGAAGAAGAGCACCCCCTGGGCAGGCTGGCTGATGCGGACGTGCTGGGCGTGCAGGGGCAGCCCGTGAACCGGGCTGACGCCGGACTTCCGCCACGGCGCTGCTTTTTGTGCCAGGCCCCGGCAAGCCTCTGCCGCAGACAGGGCAAGCACGACCCGGAAGAAATCATGGCCCATGTACACAACCTGCTGGCCCTTGCCATCAGCGCGGATGCCCAATCCTGATGTCCTGCCTGAAAAACCTGTGCGCATGCGCCCCCGTGCGGCAGAAAAGCCCGTCCCTATCCTCGGCCCGCGTCGGTGAACTGGCAGCACGGGCCGCCATTCTTGAAGCCGCCGCCGGGCCAAAGCCGGGGCTGGTCTGCCGTGACAGCCAGGGCGCGCATAAGGACATGGACTACGCCACCTTTGTGCGCAGTGCTCGTGCCCTGCAAGGCTATTTCACCCAGGCCCACGCGCTGGGTTCGGCCACCGCATCGCTGGAACCGCAGGCCGTCTTCCCACGCCTGCGGGCGCTGGGCCTCAAGGCGGAACAGGACATGTTCGCGGCCACCAATGGCGTCAATACCCACAAAGGACTGATTTTCTCCCTGGGCCTCTTCTGCGCCGCCCTGGGCAGACTGGTCAGGTTGGGCAGCGCCGCCAACGTGCAGGCCCTCTGCCGCACGGCGGCCTCCTTTGTGCGGGGCATCACCGGAGCGGACATGGCCGCCCTGCCCTGCGGCCCCCAAGCGGCACAACGGGCCATTCCGGGCTTCTGCCCCCGCAAGGCGCGGCACGCCCTGCCCAAGGCCATGCGCCCTCTGCTGGAAAAAGGCCTTAACCGCAGCCTCACCCCCGGCGAGGTCATCTATGTCATGTACGGCATGCGCGGCGTGCGCGGCGAGGCGGAACAGGGCTTTCCCGGCGTGGCCCTTGCCTGCCACAGCCTGCGGCGGCATGGCGCGGCCATAAACATGAACAGGGCCATGGTCCATACCCTGCTGGAACTGCTGGCCAGCGTCGAGGATACGAGCCTGCTCTGGCGCGGGGGCGGCAGAGGCTTTGCCCTGGCCAGAGCCTACGCAGCCGCGACCCTTGACGCTGGCGGGCTCAATACCGCTCACGGCCGCCGCACCCTTGACCGCATGAGCGCGGCCTTTGTGCGGCGCAGGCTCAGCCCCGGCGGCTGCGCCGACATGCTCGCCACAGGCGTTTTTCTGCACCTGCTAGGACGTTAGTGGCACTGTCATATTGAAGTGCTTTGTGGGAGAAGGAATGCTTTGTGGGTGAGGGACCCTTTTGTAAAAGGGTCTCCTCCCCCACGCCCCCACCCCCCAAAACTTTTATCGCAGTTCACTGCCCGACCGCACAGGGCCAGTACACTTTCATAATACTGGCAGACGAAGCACACCTGTTCTCTCACGTCTCCTTTGCCCACCTACAGCGCTCGCTACCCAAAAAAGATTACCCCGGTACCTGCTTCTAAACACATGCAGCAGCTCGGCTGGCACGCCACGCAAGGCCCATGCGGCGCGCCTCCGGCTTAGTGCCGTCCCGCGCTCACCTTGCCGATCTCCCCTTGCCGCAGCTTTTGTCAGCGGTATTCATGTGTTGCCCTTTGGCAAGGTTTCCTGCTAAATTTAAAGGGTTATCCATTTTGTCGGAACAGGTTTGCCCTGGGATATGCGCTCCCCCGTGGCAACCACGCCAGTTATGGCGCGTACCCGCGCAAACGGGGGGCGGTTGCGGTTTTTTGGCGGGCGCTGCCCACGCGTCCACCCGCATTTCAAGTGTTAAATGCTCTAAAAACCACCCGGAGGCCCGGCGTGAAATCCTTTTTGACCTTGCAGCCCGTGGAAACGGTTATGGGCCATATCCGTACCTTCCCCGTGCTGTGCGCCGAGCGCGTCCCGCTGGACGCGGCCTCTGGCCGCCGCCTTGCGGAAGATTTTGCAGCCCCCGCCGACCTGCCCGGATTCGACCGCGCCACTGTGGACGGCTACGCCGTGCGGGCCCGCGATATTTTCGGCGCGCAGGAGGCCAACCCGGCCCTTGTGGAATGCGTGGGCGACTGCCCCATGGGGGCGGCTCCCTCCGTCATCCTTCACGAGGGGCAGACGGCGCGCATACTTACGGGCGGCATGCTGCCGCAGGGCGCGGACTGCGCCGTCATGGTGGAGTATTCCCGTTCGGCCGGGGGCAACCTTGTGGAGCTGACCCGCAGTCAGGCCCCAGGCGACAATGTTGTTCTGCGTGACGACGACGCTGCCGCCGGAGCGCGGCTCCTTGCCGCCGGACGCCGCCTGCGCCCGCAGGACATCGGCCTTCTGGCGGCCTTTGGCCAGACGGATGTGACGGTACGGCGCAGCCCGCGCGTGGCCATTGTGTCCACCGGGGATGAAGTGGTGCCCATTGAGGAAACGCCGCCGCCCGGAAAAGTCCGCGACGTCAACGCCCACAGCATCGCCGCCCTGTGCCGCGAGGCAGGGGCGCAGGCAGTGCGGGCCGGGCTTGTACGTGACGATGCCGGTGAACTTGAGGCATGCCTTACACGGCTTGCCGACGAATACGATGTGGTGGTGGTGTCGGGCGGCTCGTCGGCGGGTATGCGCGACCACACGGTTGACGTGTTCACCGCAATGCCCGGGGGAAAAATTCTCACCCACGGCGTGGCCCTCAGCCCCGGAAAGCCCTTCATTCTGGGCCGCGCCACCGCTGCCGGGCGCACCGTCTGCCTCATGGGGCTTCCGGGCCATACTGCCAGCGCCATCATCTGCGCGCGGGTCTTTCTGCTGCCCCTGCTCCACCATCTTCAGGGGCAGACAGAGCCGGAAATTGTCCCCCGTGTTCCGGCGCGCCTGACGCGCTCCATAGCCTCGGCACAGGGCCGCCGCGACTACCTGCGCGTACGCCTGACGCCGCTTGCGCACACAGCGCCCAACAGCGGCGACGCACTGTGCCCGCTGTACGAAGCCGATCCTCTCACGGGAACCTCCGGCATTATTACCGGCATGACGGCGGCTGACGGCCTGCTGGTCTGCCCGGAGAACCGCGAAGGATTCAATGCGGGAGACACGGTCATGGTGGAGCTTTTTCAGTAAAGCCGCCACATTTACCCGCACCAGCACGGAGAACAGCCTTGAAACGCAATACCTACCTGACCCTGCTGCCGCCCGATGAAGCCAGAAACCTCTGGTTTGCAAGGCTGGACGCCCACGCGCACTGCCTGGCGGAAGAAACCGTTCTCCTGACTCGGGCGCTTCACCGCGTGCTCAGCCGTCCTGTGGCGGCCCGCCGATCGTCCCCGGCATTTCACGGAGCGGCCATGGACGGTATTGCCGTCAATGCCGAGGACACCTTTTCCGCTTCCGCGCGCAATCCCCTGCGCCTTGAACTCGGCAAGGCCGCCCACTGGATCAACACTGGCCACCCCCTGCCCGACGGCTGCAACGCTGTCATCATGGTGGAAAACGTCAATACCGAAACTGTCGGCGACGTTCAGTGGGCCGTCATAGAAAAGGCCGCCTTTCCCTGGCAGCATGTACGCAAGATGGGCGAGGACATGGTGGCCACGGAAATCATTTTGCCGCCCGGCATGTGCATTGGCCCGTATGATCTGGGCGCGCTGGCTGCGGGCGGCGTGCTTGAAGTGCCGGTGTTCGCGCGCCCGCGCGTTGCCATCGTTCCCAGCGGTTCGGAAATTGTGCCCCTGAGCGAAGCGCGGGAGGAAGACCTGCGCGCCGGACGGGTGCTGCCTGAATTCAATTCGCTGATTTTTTCGGCCATGATTACTGAGGCCGGGGGCCATCCCGTCACCCTGCCCGTGGTTCCCGACGAGCCGGAGGCCATTGCCGCCGCCGTCATGGCCGCTCTTGGCGCGCTGAATACGGTGGAAGCGGGAACGGGGCCAGAAACAGGTGCGGGGACGGAGTCGGGAACGGGGGCAGGAATAGAGTCTGGAGCGAAGTCGGGAACGGACGCAGGTGAGGGGATGGGCACAGGTGAGGGAATGGTCGCAGGAACGGGCGCGAACGCAGGTGCGGGCGCGAACGCAGGTGCGGGCGCGGGGGCCGACCTTGTCATCCTCAATGCCGGGTCTTCGGCAGGCAGTCACGACTACACGGCCCATGTGCTGGAATCATTGGGCGAGGTGCTGGTACACGGCGTTTCGGTCATGCCCGGCAAGCCCACAATTCTGGCTGTGGTGCGCGGCAAGCCTGTTATCGGCGTGCCCGGCTATCCGGTCTCGGCCGGTATCGCCATGGAAGAATTTGTGCTGCCCCTGCTGGCCCTGTGGCAAAAACATGTTGCAACAGAACGCGAAAAAGCCACGGCCATTCCCTGCAACCCCTTGCCCTCACGCCCCGGCATGGAGGAACGTCTGCGCGTGAAACTGGGCCGGGTGGATGGAACCATCGTCGCCGTGCCCTTGCCACGGGGCGCTGGCACCATTACCAGCCTGAGCCGCGCTGACGGCATCATCCGCATCCCGCGCGACAGCGAAGGCTGCGACGCCGGGGAACCCGTGACAGTGGACCTGCTGCGTCCGCAGGCCGCGCTTGACAACGCCCTGCTGGCCATCGGCAGCCACGACAACACGCTGGATTTGCTGGACAGCCTGCTGCGCAAAACCCATCCCCGCTACCGCCTCACCTCGGCCCATGTGGGCTCTCTGGGCGGGCTCATGGCCCTTGGGCGCGGCCAGTGCCATCTGGCTGGCAGTCATTTGCTGGACGCTGCCAGTGGCGTATACAACCGCAAGGCTATTGAAGAAAATCTTGAAGAACCCGTTGTTCTGCTGCGCCTTGTGGACAGGGAACAGGGCATTTTGACAGCGCCGGGCAACCCCCTTGGCATCAGCGGCATTGAGGATCTGGCGCGGCAAGGGCTGCGCTTCGTGAACCGGCAGCGCGGCAGCGGCACCCGCGTGCTGCTGGACTACAGGCTTGCCTGTCTTGGCATTGCGCCCACGCGCATCACCGGCTATCGGGATGAGGAATACACCCATATGAATGTGGCAGCGGCCGTGCTTTCAGGCCGCGCGGACGCGGGCCTTGCCGTGCGCTCCGCCGCCAACGCACTGGGTCTGCCCTTTGTGCCCGTGGGTGTGGAAGAATACGACCTCGTCATTCCCCGGCGCTTTTATGAAACCCCTGCCATGCAGGCCCTGCTGGACGTCATACGCAGCGCTGACTTCAAGCAGGAAGTAACGGCCCTCGGAGGCTACGGCACGGAAAAAACGGGGCAGATCATCTGGGAATACCAGGGCAGATAGGCCCGGTGGATTGTCAGATCACGACGCCAGCGGAAAGAAGAAGAAAAAAAAATTGCCCTACACCGGCGGGTTGCTACGCCGTAACGCCGCGTCCGTGTGGCTCGGCAGCCATTGGTAGTGCCCCCGCCCGCACTGGCGGGTTATTCCCAGAAAAAGCGCTCCAGTTCCGGTACGGACATGTCCAGATGGTAGAGGGGTGACAATACCTGTGGGCCATGCCCGGCTGGCAGATTACCGGCTGGCATATTGCCCGCTGGCTGGTACCCGGATGCCGGATTTCCGGCTGATGCCCCCCCGGCGGCACTTTCCTGCGAGGCAGATGCGCTTTCCTGTACCTGCGGCCTGGCGCAGGGGCATGGTGCGCCGCCCGCTTCCGTCCCGTCGGCCTCTTCTACCCCGGCGACCTCTTCTGCCCCGGCCCCATCGGTTTCAGCCCCTGCCCCAGAAGACTCGGAAGGCGGGGCAAGCACAATGCGCAGGCACAGCCTGACCATAAGACAGGCCACAGCCGCCGGGGCCAGCGTGCCCACGCCTTCACGGCGGGCCTCTGCCAGTTCGTCACCGCTTTGCCCCTGCGGATACAGTTCCGCCAGACGGGGCGTCGGCCCCCCGTTCACATAGGCAAAGCCCTCGTCCCGCAGGACGGAGCCATGCACAAAGGGCACTCCCGCCGCAAGACAGGCCCTTTCCAGCGCTGTCTTGGCCGCGATAGTGTCCAGGCAATCCAGGGCCACATCCACACCCCGCAGAAGATCCGGCAGATTGTGCTCGTCCGCCTCCAACTGCACTGCCTCCACGTCAAGGTGCGAAGCCACGTCTGCAAGGGCCTGCCGCAGCACAAGGGCCTTGGGACGGCCCAGGGCGCTTTCGGTGCAGAAGCGTTGGCGGTTGAGATTGCTCTCGTCAAAAACATCATTGTCCGCGAGGCGCAAAAAACCCGCGCCCATACGCGCCAGCAACTCCGCCGCGTGGCCCCCAAGCCCGCCGCAGCCAAGAACAAGAATACGGCTGCGCAACAGACGGGCCATGTCCTGTGCGGAGAACAGGCCGAAGTTACGGCGAAACCTCTCGGGCCATATGTTGAAGTACAGCAGGCGCGCCATGGCCTCACGCTCGGGCAGGCCATGCAATTTTGCCCAGGCCCGCAGACCGGTAAGGCTCACAAAAAGTGTGCTTTCAGGAGCGCCCCGCCCGCAGGAGGCCGTGGGGCTGGCAGAAGGTGCGGGGTATTCGGCGCGCAGGTAGGGAGTAAAAAAAGCGCGCACTTCTGATTTTGTCATGGCCAACGGACGCTAGCCTCCACCGACAGCCGGGAAGAAGGCAATGCGATCTCCGTCGCGCAGGAGATCGTCAACCTTACGCTGGCGTCCGTTGACCATAACAATTTTGATGTCTTGCAGCGGCAGATTCAGATGCCGGGCCAACTGCTCCGCGCTGCTGCCCTCCGGCATGGCAAGCTGCAGGCCCGCTTCCGGATTATAGCCGGGCACATGGTCGCGCAACGTGGTGCTCAGCTTCACGGTCAGGTGCATGACAAACTCCTTGGACGCAAAGGCGGCCAGATCATATATGCCCATGCCGTCGGGCCGCCGTCAAGCTGTAAGAGCCATGTCAGCCCCTGGCAGGTTCATGCCACTCTGCCAACAACAAGACAAAAATTTTCGCCGCCCCGGTCTTGCCCGACCGGAGCGGCCGTTTTTCGTAATGCGATCTCGCGCAGATTAACTTTGAACTGTTTTACATTTCAAAGTTTTCATTCAGCCGAAAAATGCGATTTTTCGGCTGAATCCACGCCACTTTGTGGCGCGCTGCACTTTTGTGCAGCGGTAGAGCATTTACACTTTTTCAAAGTTAAAATGCTCTAGCCCTTTTCCTCTATCCAGTTGAACACAGTCTTGAGTTCGTCGTGGGTGATGTCAAAGGTGGTGTTGTGCGGGGGAAGCTTTTCATCCGTAAAGAAATCGGGCAGCACGTCCGCGGCCTGGGTGATGCCCGCGCGGCGGTTGAAGTCGATTTCCGTGGACAGGATGCGCTGGCCCAGCGTCACCACGTCATCGCCCGTAAGCTGCCAGCCGAACTTGGCGTTGAGCATGTCCACAATGGCGGGCAAAGCGTCCGGCACGTCAAGAATGGCAAAAGCCGTGAACAGGCACAGCCCCACGGAGTCCACCGAGGCCGTAGCCACCTGAAGATTGCGCGAAAGCTCGATCTGGCCTTCCTTTTTCAGCGGATCAACAGTGCCGCCGCTGCTCAGGATGTTGGCGGTAACGGCATACCCGGCCGTGTGGTCAGCGCCCATGGGCGAGGTGGCGTAGGTGACGCCCTGGCCCTTGACGGCACGCGGGTCATAGGCGGGCAGGCTCTGCCCCTTGACCGTGGGCACCCGGCGCACGCCGAAAACCCGGCCAGTGGTGGCCGTGCCGCAACCGATGATGCGCCCAAGGGGCGTGCCTTCGCTGATGGCGTGCATGGCGGCCAGCACGGCCTTGGCATCGCCGTAAGGGATGCCCCCGCCAGCCATGGCAACACCCATGGCGACACCCACGTCAATGGTGTCCACGCCGATGTCGTCGCACAGATAGTCGTACTGCGAGATGGCGTCCAGATCCCCGATGCCGGAATGGGGGCCAAAGGCCCACAGGGTTTCATATTCCGGCCACTTGCTCTGGAACTTGCCTTTCTTGTCGGGCAAAATGCCGCTGCAACGGATCATGCAGCCGCTCATGCAGCCGTGCGCCACCGTGCCGCCGCGCTCCTTGGTAACCTGGTTCAGCAGTTCGCCGGACACGGCCTCATGCTTGTCAAACCGGCCCACGGTAAAGTTGGCCGTGGGCAGGCCGCCCGCTTCATGCAGAATGTTCACAAGCACGGCGGTGCCGTACTCCGCAAGACCCTTGCTCGTGATGGGATGCTCGGCCAGAGCCTTGGCAAAGCGCTTGGAAGCATCGCGGAAGGCCGCTTCGTCCACAAGGGGCTGATTTTTGCCGCCCTCGGGATTCACGATAATGGCCTTGAGTCCTTTAGAGCCCATAACCGCGCCCACGCCGCCGCGCCCGGCATGGCGCATGGGCCGCAACTCGCGGTCGGTAAAGGCAATGGAGGCGGCGGTGAGCTTGAACTCGCCCGCACGGCCGATGGTGACATAGCTGCAATCACTGCCGTACTTTTCAACAAGTTTGGCCACGGTATCAAAGTTGTTCAGCCCCGCCGTTTCAGAAGGCACCAGCTTTGCGTGGTCCTTGCTCACTTCAAGCTGCCACCACTGGCCTTCTTCGGCCATGTCTTCAACAATCACGGCAAGAATGGCCAAACGGGCCAGATGCCCGCCGGGCTGACCGCCCGCGTTGGATTCCTTGATGCCTTCGGTAAGCGGGCTTTTACAGCCCACGGAAATACGGTTGGCGTTGGGGCTGTTGGTGGCGCCCAGCAGGCCAGGCGCGAAAACCAGCTTGTTGTGGGGGCCGATGGGCGTGCAGGTGGGCGGAACTTCGCGCGCCACAATGGCCGAAGTCAGGGCGCGACCGCCAAGGCCCGCATATTCCTGAGGGATTTCTTCAAACACACAGGTTTTTGTCGCCATATTAACGCGTAAAAAACGAAACATGGGGCCTCCTTACAGCGCTGCTGCGCAGCATATGTTTACGCAATATATTTTTACACAATTTGTCTTTACCGCTTTCTACGGCAGGATCAGAAAAAACGGCAACTCCCCCAAAAAAACGACACGCTTTCATGCCCAAGCGGCACGAAAGCGGACAAAAGAAGGACAATACGGCAAAAGCGCGCCGCGTGCCCCGCGTACGCCGCGCACGCTGCGTGCCCCGCGTGCGGGGGCTAGCGGGAAGCGCAATCGTAAGAGCGGCCTTAAATTCTGCGTGCCCCGCGTGCGGGGGGGCTAGCGCGGATTCATCTCAAGGGCTTTGTGGGGGGAAAGACTTTGCGGGGAGGGATTGAAATACCTTGTGGGGGTGGGCCCCTTTTGTAAAAGGATATCCTCCCCCCCCCCACCCCCCAAAACTTTTAGTGGAGTTTAGTTGGGTGCAAAGTGGGCTGTGATTAGAAGCGATGTTATTGCAACAGCGGTTTTCAGGCGTGACCGTTGCGAAGAATATCTGCTTCAAGAGTTGAAAGCCAATCAGTGGCAGCGAATCCGGTTTGCCGCGTGCCCCCTGCACGTAGAGCAGTCAGCCACGGGCAGATTATACCAGCATGGATGGCACTGTTGTCAGCGTGCCGCGCTCAAGCCGGAACTGCGCACTGGCATGGCTCAGGATGTCCTGCTGATGGTGCGCAACCTGAACCACAGCCATGGCGGCCCCGGCCTGCCCCGCGCCCACCAGGCTTTCAATCAGCGCCTTCATGTCTTCACGCAAGGGGCCGTCCAGCCCCGTGAACGGCTCGTCCAGAATGAGAAGATCCGGGCGCACGGCCAGAGCGCGGGCCAAAGAAACCCGCTGCCGCATACCGCCGGACAGCTCGCCCGGCAGCAGGGAAGTTGCCCCGGAGAGGCCCACGGCTTCCAGCATTTCAAGGGCGTAGCGCCGCGCTTCCGGTTGATGCGCGTCACAGGGCAGCAGGACGTTTTGCAGGGCCGTGCGCCAGGGCAGAAGGCGTGGCTCCTGAAAAACAAAGCCCACACGCCGGACAGTGAGGTGCGCGGTGCCTTCCTGCGGGCGCAACAGGCCCGTCATAATGCGCGTCAATGTGGATTTTCCCGCGCCGCTGGGGCCTGTAAGCACCACGCACCCGCCAGCCTCAAGCGTAAAATTGACCTTGCACAACACCCTATGCGCGCCGAAACAATGCCCGACGTCACAAAGCCTTACCAGTGGGGCCAGTGGAGCCCTTGGAGTCTGTGGAGCCAGTGGAATCTGTCGGGTCTGTGGAGCCAGTGGAGTCTGTGGGGCCAGTGGAGTCTGTCGGGTCATGGTCTTCCTCCCCCGCACAGTTTATTGCGCAGGCAGCGCAGAAACGTGGCCTCAATGGCGCTGACCAGCAGCATGCTGACCAGGGCCACGGCATATAGTCCTGGCGTGTTAAGGTCTGCCCGCGCCAGAGCCAGCGTATAGCCAAGTCCCTGTGAAGCCCCGAGGGTTTCCCCCAGAATCGCCACGCGCATGCCGCCGCCCAGAGCCACCACGCAGGCTGACACCAACGGCGCGGCCACTGCGGGCAAATAGAGTTCCGTAAATCGTTTGCGTAAGGGAACCCTGTAAAGCCGCACCATTTCGCACAGCGCCGGATCAACCGCGCCCAGCCCTTCCTGAAGCGCCATATAGATGGTGGGGGCGCTGGTAAGCGCCACAATCAGGATGATCATGCCCGACCCCACCCCGCACCAGAGCATGGCCAGGATAACCAGCACAACGCCCGGCACGCTTGAAAGCACCCAGCGAAAAGGCAAGAGCAGCAGGGCCGCCTCGGGATAGATTCCGGCAATCCACCCCAGCAGCCCTCCTGCCAGAAGCCCCAGCCCGAACCCGGCCAGCACCCGCCCAAGGGTGGGCAGCATGCCCTGCGTCCAGAACCAGGGCTGTGCGGCCAGATCCACCAGCGCGAACCAGGTTTCCAGAGGCGAGGCCAGCGCCAGCCCGCCGCCACGTGCAGCGGCCCATTGCCATGCGCCCAGAAAAAGCACGCATCCGAGCAGACGCCACAGCAGACCGCGCCGCAGTTTCAGCATACTCAGACTATTCTTCACGGCCCATATCCCAAAAATCGTTTGTGGGCAGGCTGCCGCCCACGGAGGCTGGAGTCAGTTCCAGCAGGCGTTGCAGCATGAAAAGCGCGGCCTTTTTGCCGCGATCACCCACAAGAACCGCAGAAGACATAAAAGGCCGCTCTTGGGTTGCGGCGCGTTCCAGCACAGCGCCCAGTTCCGGGCTGTGCCGCCTGGCTGTCATGAGGCTGGCCTGTGGATTGTTTTCCATTTCGCGCATGCCCTCCACAAAGCCCTGACGCAGCAGCGCTCGCAGGGCCGGATCACGCGCCGTCGCTCCTACGACCATAAGGCAGGCCGTAGGCATGTCCGCATGATCGGGAAAGGCTGCCGACCATGCCTCGCGCAAATCCAGCAGCCGGATCATGCCTCCCCCGGCAGTGGCCAGAGAGGCGGAAGGCTCCGGCAACAGCGCCGCGCCGCCCTGCCCCAGGCGCAGCAGGTTGACCGCCTCAAGGGCGCTGCCGCAGTGACGCAGGGGGCAGTCAAGGCGGCCCTGCGCCGCCAGCACCCGCAGGGCCAGTTCCGGCATGTTGCCGGGGCCGAAGGGCAACAGGATTTCCCTGTCCAGCAGCCGACGGAGCGTATCAAGAGGCGGCTCGCCTTCGCGTGCGAGATCCGGCGGCCCCACCAGCCACAGGGGCGCGGCATAGGCAGCCAGCACCACGCAGGGCACGCCGCGCCGCGCCAGAACCGCCGCAGTGGGCAAAGCCGCCACCACGGCATCCACCTGCCCGTTGGCCACCAGAGCGCGCAACTGCTCCGGCGAACGCCAAAGGCTGAATGACGTCCCGACTCCGGCCTTCTGGAATAACGCGCTCTCCCCGACGCCCAGCAAGGGAACCGCCTGCGGCACCAGCGGCGCAGCCAGCCGCAAGTTCGAGGTTGGGCGCGCTCCTGCGGGTTCCGCCGCATTCTCCTGACCTGCCCGGTCTGGTGGGCTTGGCGGATTTGCCGGATTTGGCTGGCCTGCCGGGACTAACGGGGCAACAGGGCCTGCTGCATGGGACTGGTCTGCCGGGCCTGCCAGATTTGCCCGGTCTGCGGGGTCTGCCGGATTTGCCGTGGCCGAAGCACCCCACCCCATCGCAACAAATACGCACACCGCCAGTGCGGCCCATACCTTCATGCCTCACCCCCTGCATCAGCCCTGTGCGGCTTTCTGAACACTTCCAGTTCCGCCTGGCCAAACAGCATGGGCACGGGGCGCGCCAGAACGCGTTCCAGCCCGGCACCGCTGGCGGCGGCGGTCATCTGCCCGTAGCTCAGGGACACGTCCTGCCCCTCCATGGCCAGTGAAAGACGCGAAAGAACGAGCACCTCCGGGGCCACGCCTTCACGCACACCCTCATGCACGCTGACAAACAGCCCGCCGGGGCGCAGCGCGGCGCACACTTTTTTCAGAAATTCCGGCAGGTCTGTGGCGTAGTACAGACTTTGGCAGGCCCAGACGAGATCGTGGTCATGGCCCAGCGCCACGGTGTTGAAATCACCGGGGCGCAGTTCAACGCGGTCGGACATGCCGCAGGCTGCGGCTTCTGCCCTGGCCATGTCCAGCACAGGCGAAAAGTCGCACAGCGTGACATGCAGATCCGGCAAAAGCGTGGCCGCACGCAAGGCCGTGATGCCCGGCCCGCACCCCAGATCCAGCATGGACGTAAACGCCGCCGCACCGGGAAGCCCGGCAATCAGCCGGGCCAGAATGTCCGCAGCGCCAGCCTTCTGATAGGCCGCAAGGCCAGCCAGCGAGCGCTTCCAGTGCTGCTCGTCGCGCAGCCTGCCTTCGGGGTTCAGCCTGCTTTCGGGGTTCATTGTGTTCGCCCCGTTCGCGTTCGGGTGAGGCTCCTCGCCAAAAAGCCTTTCACGCAGGCAGGGCAAATTGCGGTGCTGCATGCCCGACAGCGAGGCCACAAGGCTCCCCAGAAAAACGGGCGATCCCTTGCGCAGATACGCCCCTGCCAGGGCGCTGTTGCTGTATGCGCCGTCCTTCTTGCAGGCCAGACCGGCCGCGACCATGCCGTCCATAAGGCTTGTCAGGCGGGACGCGTCCGCCGACGCGCCGCAATTTTTTTTCAGGTGCGCCGCAATGCCGGACACGCTGTGAACTTCCTCCAGAATGTCCGGCAGTTCCAGTTCCAGGGCCAGCCTGAGTAGCGCCATGCGCACCGGGGCCACCAGCCAGTCGGACAAAGAGGCGAAAGGCAGTTCGCCCACAAGATTTTCAGGATTCTTATGCTGTGCGGTCATGCCTAGAATCTCCATCCCACAGTGACGCCAAAGGTCATGGGCGCGCCGTCTTCCACAATGGTCTGGCTATTGCTGACCAGTTTTTTGGTGGCATAGCGGGCGTCCAGAACGTTTTTGCCCCACAGCGAAACGTCCCAATTGTCGCCGTGGTAGCCCACCTGCGCGTTGACGGTCTGATAGCCGTCATCGCTGAGCTTGTTTTCGGCGTCAAAATACTGCTTGCCCGCGCCAAACATATCCACCTGGGCAAATAGGCCGGTTTCGTGCGTGTAGCCAACGCCGATATTGTAGGTCAGATCCGGGGCCCAGGGCAGACGTTTGCCGCTGAAGTCCTTTTTCACGCCGTTGACGGTGGTGGTCCAGTCGTCAATGACCGAGCGGGCGTACCCGACGCCGCCGCGCAGTTCCAGTCCGGCAAGCGGATATGCCTTCACCTCGGCCTCAAAGCCCGACGAATGCGCCTGCGCGGAATTGGTGAACTTCCAGGTGCCTACGCCGCCCGTGGGGTCTTCTTCGCGCACCTGCTTGTCGCGGATGGTGGAATAAAAGGCAGACACATTGGCCAGCAGCTTGTCATCGAGCCAGTGCGTTTTGAACCCCGCCTCATAGTTGGTGCTGTATTCCGGCTCATAATAGAAGTTGCCCCGGTTGCTGGCGGAAAAGATGTTGAAACCGCCGGGCAGATAGCCCTGCGACCAGGAAATGTACGGCGTTATGTTGGCTGTGGCATCCCACGAAAGTGACGCCATGGGCAGCAGTTCCGTAAAGGTCACGTCCTTTGCGTAGCTGCGGCGCACGGCGGAGGTGCGGTAGGTCTGCTCGCCGTTGAGCCGGGTATTTTCCGCGCGCAGGCCCACTGTCAGCCGCAGCCCGTCCACAATGGACAACGTGCCCTGACCAAAAAGCGCCTGCGTATCGCTGGTATAGTCCGTATGCAGATACGAAGTTGCCACGGCCCGCTGCATCAGGCGATCCATATCGGTTTTTGTGCGCGAAGCCCCCACAAAGGCCCCCGTGACCCACGACAATCGCGACGTGCGCACCGAGGCCAGCCGCAGTTCCTGCGTAAAGTTGCGCTGGTCGATCTGCATGTCTGAAACCCCTGTGGGCAGCGGGGTACGGTCTATGTCGCTCTTCATGTCGTAGTTGTAGGCCATGTAGCTCGTTATGGATGTCAGCTTGGCCGCGTCGCCCGTATAGCTGGCCACCAGAGCGGGCAAGGTGAAGGTTGCGGATGACGAGTCCGCGGCGTTGGAGCGTACCTCCCACCTGTCGGACCTATAGGGGCCAGTATCCATACGCATGGTGCCCACGCCCACATCCTGACGCGAGGCGTCCAGCGAAAGGCGCAGGTCTACCCTATCCGTTGGCGTGAAGCGCAACATGCCGCGCCCGGAGGTTGCGTCATTGCGCGCGGCGCGGGTGCTGTCCTTGTATAGGTTTTCCACGTAGCCATCGCTCTGGTGGCGCAGAAAACTGCCGGAAAAAAATACCTTGTCCTCAAGGATAGGCGCGGATGCCGAGGCTCCCAGCCTGTAGGTATTGTAGGTGCCGCCTTCGGTAAAAATATGCGCCCGCTTGGTGTTGTCGGGCACGCGGCGCACCAGATTGACCACGCCGGATTCACTGTTCTGCCCGAAAAGGGTTCCCTGGGGGCCGCGCAGCACCTCGGCGCGCTCCATATCCATAAGATACAGGTTCTGCATGTAGGAAAGCGGATAGGGTATCTCGTCCACGTACAGCCCGGCCGGAGACTGCAGGGCCGTATCCCAGGTGGAAAACCCGCGAATGACCATTTCATTGCCGGAACTCGTGCTCTTCATATGCACGTTGGGGAAAAGCCGGGTCGCGTCTTTCAGCGTCTGGGCGGCACTGTTTTCAAGGTCAATGTCCGTGGCAGTGGAAATGCTTGTGGCAATATCCTTGACCTTCTGCTCCCTCTTGGTGGCGGTAACAGTGATGGCGTCCAGCGTGTAGTCGGGTGCTTTGGGCGTCGCTTCCGCCGAGAGCGCTGACGCCGCCCATACCGCCATCACGCCCAGGCACAACACAAAGGCCGAAAAATACTGGGTAAAGTAGCGCATGATTTATCGTCCTGCCTGATGTTGAAATTGAATGTACTTTTCAATACACTGCACACATCAGTCGGGCTAACCCTTCAAGGGTCAAAAACTGTCCCTCGCGGGGAAGGGGTTTAACCGTGCGTCATGAATCATAAGCAGGATACGGCGGCTTTTGCCGCTTCAAATGTGTACCGGATGGCGGGCGGCGCTGCCCTGCCGCTCAAGCCTGGCCTGGCGTTGCAGTTCGCCCAGGTGCCCGCGTCGGCCTGCTTTCGGAAGGAATTTGCCATTGACCATTCGCCCCTGATTTTCGGCTTCATGCTTGCGGGATTGAACTGCTGCCACTATGCGGAAGGCGCGCTCAGGCATACCCGTTGCGTGCATACGGGCGGCAGCAACCGCATCACCTACCTGCCGGAAACCAGCGGCGTGCTGGACTGCAAGGGCGGCATGCAGCGACTGAGCATCCTTGTGGCCCCGGAATTTCTTGAGGGATATCTTGAACAGGAACGGGCAAAACTGCCCACGGGTCTGGCGGGCGCCATAAACGGCAAAAATGCGGCTTTTCAGTGGACAGGCAGGCAATGCCCGCAAAAAATGCGCATCGTGGCTGACATACTGGGAGCCGCGTATGCCGGGCCGCTGCGCAAAATGCACCTTGAGGCGCGCGCCCTTGAACTCATGGGCCTGCAGCTTTCAGAGTATCTTGACCTTGATGCCTCGCGGCCCTTGCCCACGCTCGCGGCATCGGATGTAAGCCGCGTCAGGGACGCCAGGGAGATTCTGCTTCAGGATATGGAGAATCCCCCATCCATGACGCAGCTGGCCAGAATGGCCGGAATAAACGAGAAAAAGCTGAAGTACGGCTTCAAACAGGTGTTTGGCATGCCGGTATTTGAATACTTCAGGAACTACCGGCTGGAAATGGCGCGGGATCTGCTGGCTTCGGGCATAATGAGCGTTACGGAGGTGGGCGTGCATATCGGCTATCAGAGCCTGAGCCACTTCAGTGAGGAGTTCAGAAAAAAATTTGGCGTGACGCCCAAAAAATTTCAGTGCGGGAGGCAGTTGTAGAGTGCCGCCCCTCATGCTCAGGCCGCGCTGACTTTCTCATGACTGAAGCCGCGCTGCCGCCCTCGTGCTGAAGCCGCGCTGACTTTCTTGTGCTGAAGCCGCGCTGCCGTTCTTGTGCTGAAGCCGCGCTGACTTTCTCGTGGCGGGGCTCAGGCCACGAGCCGCCAGGCTTTTCACAATGCCAATGCCAGAGCACTTCTGGCGCAAAAATCAGTTCACTTCATTCCAATGTCTGCCCAGGCGGATTTCGCGCGCGCCCATCGTGCGGATCAGGGCCGGGTCGTGCGTGGCGCAGACCACGGTCGCGCCTTCACTGCGGCAGTTCTCGATGGCCCGCACCATGGCGCGGGCGCTGGATGCGTCCACATTGGCTGTTGGCTCGTCCAGCAAAAGCACCTTGGGCCGCAGCGCCAGGCGCGAGGCAAGGGCAATCCGCTGACGCTCGCCGCCCGAAAGTTCGCCAGGGCCGCGCTCCGCGAAATCCCAGGGTTTGTCAAAGCCTGCCGCGCGCATGCACTGCTCATACACAAGCTTGAGCGACGCCGCGTCGTGCCGCAGCCGCAGGCCCAGCACCACATTGCTGAAAACGCTCATGCGCAGCAAATAGGGATCCTGAAGCAGCAGGGTTGCCTCACGCCTGCCAGTGCCCGCCCCGGCATAGCGCAGTTCGCCCGACACCGGGCGCTCAAGAAAAGCCAGCAGCCGCAGCAGGGTGGACTTTCCGCAGCCATTGGGCCCGGTCAGGGCCACGGCTTCACCCTTGCGCACCTCAAGCAGGGGCATGTCCAAAACCTTGCGGCCCCCGTAAACCTGCACAAGATCGCGCCCTTCATACAGCAGTTCGCTCATGCCCGTTCCCTGTGGCGAAAAAAGGCCAGCACAAGATTGATGACAAAGGCCATGAGCAGCAAGATAAGGCCCAGCGCTATGCCCTGGGCAAAATCGCCCTTGCTGGTCTCAAGCGCTATGGCCGTGGTCATGGTGCGGGTGGCGTACCGTATGTTGCCCCCAAGCATCATGGCGACGCCCACCTCGGTGATGACCCGCCCGAACGCGGTTATGCAGACCATGCCGATGGAATACCGGCACTCCCACAGCGAAAGCGCCGTGACCTGCCGGGCATTGGCCCCCAGCGTCAGCAGGGTTTCGCGGCAGCGCGGGTCAAGGCTTTCCACTGCCTGCGCCGTCCAGGACACCACAATGGGCAGGGCGAGCACTGCCTGCCCCACGGCCATGCCCGGCAGGGTAAACAGCAGCCCGTACTGCCCCAGTGGGCCGCGCGCCGTTATGAAAGCGTAGACCAGCAGGCCGATGAGCACGGTGGGAAAAGCCAGAAGCGTGTCTGAAACAAGGCGCAGGGCCCGCTTGCCGGGGAAGGAGCAGTAGCCGAGGGCAAACCCCATGGGCAATCCCAGCAGCAGGGCCGCCGCCATGGCATAGCATGTGGACAGCAGCGTCGCGTAGATGGCGGACAGTGTGGCCGCATCCATATGCGCAAGAAGAGAAAGAGCGCCGGAAAAACCATTGACCAGATAGTCCATACAAATGCCCGAAAGTTCCTGAAATGACGGCGCGGCGCACTGGCGGCGCAAGCGCGGGAAAAGGCTCCCCGCACCTGCGCCGCGAAATACGTCAGTTATTTACCGGCGTTGGGGAAGAAAAGCTGTTTGCCCTTGAGCTTGTAGTCCGCAATCTTCTGCTGCGTGGCAGGGGCCACCCACCAGTCTTCAAACTTCTGCGCCAGATCCTTTTTGACCTTGGGGCACTGGGCGGGATTGACCGCAATGACGCTGTACTGGTTGAAAAGCGCCTTGTCCCCCTCAACAATGATGACCAGAGGGTTCTTGTCGCCCATCTTGTCGGCAAAGGTGATCCAGGTTCCACGGTCGGTCAGGGCGTAGGCCTGCTTTTCAGCGGCCATGTTCAGCGTGGCTATCATGCCCTGGCCAGCGGAAAAATATTTGGAATCCTTGTCGGGCGTGATCTGGGCCTGCTTCCAGAGCTTTTCTTCGGCCTTGTGGGTGCCGGACTGGTCGCCACGGCTCACAAAACCCGCCTTGGTTGTAAAAATGCCGCCAAGCGCCTCGGCAGTGCTCTTTCCCTTTACCTTGGCCGGGTCAGAGGCGGGCCCCACAATGACAAAGTCATTGTACATGACCTGACGGCGGTCAATGCCGTGCCCGGCTTTGACAAATTCCATTTCGCTCGCCGGGGCATGCACCAGCAGCACGTCGGCGTCGCAGTTTTTGGCGATCTCGAGCGCCTTGCCAGTACCAACGGCCACCCATTTGAGTTCAATGCCCGTTTCCTTTTTGAACATGGGCTCAAGATATTCCAGCAGGCCGGAGTCCTGGGTGCTGGTGGTGGTGGCCATCATGAGCGTATCCGCAGCCTGAGCGGCTGGGGCCAGTGCCAGCGAACCCAGCAGGCAGGCGGCCAGAGCGAAACGGGATGCGCGGAACATTTCAGAAATACGGAACATGAGAAACTCCTGTTAAAGATATTTCGTTGCCCGAAGGCAGCGTCATGCCACGGCATATGATCATCACGGTATCATCAAAAACCGTGATATAAAAGATGGGGACGGGTGGAAAGCCCCAGCGTTGCCTCTACAGGCATGGCGGCGGGGTCAGTATGGCCGGAAGTTTTCAGAATTTGTTGCGGAAAAGATCGGCGGGATTTTTTACGAGGATCGGGTCAAACCCTGTATGGTCGTCAGCCTCTGGAGCAGACAGCCTTGATATGGCGTGGGCCTGAAAGACGCTGTGCCCGGAAGACTTGGTGTCTGAAAGACTTGGTGTCTGAAGGCTCTGTCATTGCCCCGCTACAGCTCAGAAAGCTCATTGTGTCACACTAGAACACACTGAAAGTTTTAGGGGGTAGGGGCGTGGGGGAGGAGACCCTTTTTCAAAAGGGTCCCTCCCCCACAAAGCATTCCACCATAAAATTACATCCAGAAATTACACCTAGTCTGCCAGCAGGGTCACGGCGCTGGTGGGAAAATACGCGAAGATTTTTTTGCCTTCGGCAAGGTGCAGTTTTGTGACCGCAGGTGTTTCCACCGTGGCGCGCAGAATAGCGCCATCCGGCAGGCTCAGGCATACGAAGGTTTCCACAGCGTCGGCGTGCAGGCTTTCCACCACGCAGCGCGCGCAGTTGCCCAGGCTTGTCTGGATGCGCTCGGCAGAAAGTGCCACGCGCTCAGGATCAACACGGGCGCTGAGTACCTGGTTTTCGTGCACTTCCAGCAGGCCTGCCTGCTCATGCGTACAGGAGGCCGTCAGGCGCACATCTGAGAACGTCGTTATTTCCACATGGATTTTTCGCATGCCCGTGTGGATGCCTGTGACAATACCCCAGAACAGGTTTATGGCGTCATCGCTGGCGGCCTGCACCTGTCGTGAGGCCCTGCGGTTCTGGACCTGCGCACTGAGCATTTTTCGGGCCTGGCCATCGGAAAAGTCCAGAAAAGCCTTAAGCTGGGCAGTGTCCTGCTGCCCAAGAAATTTCTGCACCAGCGACATGGGCACGTGCAGATCAAGAAGCTCCAGCCCTCTTGAATACCGTATGGCGCGCGGCCCAAGCACGGCCGCAGGCAGGCCCATTGTCTTGCCGACGGCATAGAATTTTTTGCGCACAAAGGCCTGGTCAAGACGCAGAAAATCGGGCTCGCCAGCCTGCGGCAGACTGAGAATCCGGCGGATATGCCGCATGGCGCTCAAAGGCAGCAGCAGTTCGCGGGCGTTGGGGCCGGGCACGCGCATCATGCCCGTGATACTGTCTATGGCGGCGCGTGGCTCAAAAGTCAGGGCCTCGCCAAGCCGCAGCCCGCCATACCGGAACAGCAAAAACAGCAGGTGCAGCCGCGCCCGCGCAATTTTTTGCGCTGTCGTGGCTGCTTCTGCCTCCCAGTGCTCCCAGCGCAGGGTAAGGGCTTCCAATTGCTGACGGGGTATATGGCTGTGCATGGCTGTACTTTGAACCAGGTTAACAAATCGGCAAAAAACTGTCATCAGGGAGCAGCGCGCGACCTGGCCCTGGCGTGAGGAGGGGGTGCGAGGGGCGGTGTTATGTTGAAATATGTTGAAAGGCTTTGTGGGGGAGGGGCCCTTTTGCAAAAGGGTCTCCTCCCCCACACCCCCTCCCCCTAAAACTTTTATTATAGCTCGCTGATGATACAGTGGGGGTTTTTAATCCAGGCGGGGGTTGCAGAAGCGGCGTCTTCCAGGCATCACAGCACCGCAACATGCATCTGCCATGGCGCAGGCGGCCGCCAAAGCGGCTTCAACATGAGAACTCCGGCCCTCGCCTGCCGGGCAGGCGCAGCCATGCCTTCCCAGGAAGCACGGCCAACAGCGTCATTTTTAGTCAGGGAGAACATATGACGGCCATAAGATTTGCCGCGCCAGCAGACAGCCGCGCGCTTTTAGCCATTTATGCCCAGTACATAGCAACGCCCATCACCTTTGAATACGTCCTGCCTTCAGAACAGGAGTTCGCGGGGCGCATCGCCAGCATTTCCAGCTGCTATCCCTACATTGTCTGTGAAGAGGGCGACACGATCATCGGTTACGCCTACGCTCACAGGCATATGGAACGCCAGGCATATCAGTGGAATGCCGAGCTTTCTGTGTATCTCGACACGGCGGCGACCTCCAAAGGGCTGGGCAAATGCCTGTACGGCATCCTCATCCAGATGCTGGCGTTGCAGGAGGTCAGAAACGTCTACGGCTGCGTCACCCTGCCCAATGCCAGAAGCGAGGCCCTGCACAAATCACTGGGCTTCCGCACTGTGGGAATGTACACCAATGCCGGGTACAAAAACGGCAAGTGGCACCATGTGGGCTGGTTTGAAAAAACCATTGCCGCCTATGACTCTCCCCCCAATCCCCTCGTACCCATCAGCAATGTGCCGCAGGACGTTCTGCAAGAAATCATGGCCAACGCTTTATAGCATTCTTCTTAAGGGGGCTTCGGCCTTTTGGGTAGCACGCAGCGCACGCCAGCCCTTGCCACCGCGACAGCCCGGACATTCATGACATCCGCTGCATTCGGCGGCATGGCGTGGTTGCGGCATGATTGCGCCCAGGCTGTCGTCACAAGATCGGAACGGATAAAAAAGTTTTAGGGGGTGGGGGCGTGGGGGAGGAGACCCTTTTACAAAAGGGTCCCTCCCCCACAAAGCCTCTCCCACAAAAACAGTTACTCCCCCACAAAGCATTTCCTCCCCCTCAAAGCCTCTCAAATTGCTCTCTGTCAGCGGCTGCCGGGCTTGAGCGAAGGCGGCGGAGGGCTTTTTTTGCGGGCTGCGGCTTTTTGAGCTGAGCGACCGGAGAATCTGCGAAAAAGATGCGGCTTTTCAGGCGGCACGGCCTGCTGTTTATTGGCGGCGTTTGCCTGTCCGGTGGCGGCGTCCGCATGCCCGGTGGTGGGCACGGGCAGATCCAGCACCCCAGGCGTTTTCAGGCCCGTGCTGGCGGAGCTTGCGCCCTTTCGCAAATGGTTGTGCAAGGCGCACATGAGGCGGGGCAAATCCTCATATTCTTCATGCACGCCTGTTCCATACAGGTGCCAGCGGCTCTGCCCGTGGGCCACCTTGTGCACGGCCCGCAGCTGCCGCTCGCGCATGCTCAGGCTTACGCGCCAGTCGCCGTCAGGCGTATGCAGCACCAGGGCTTTTTCATTGGCCGCGCCGCGAGCATGATCCTGTACCTCAAGCCAGAATCCCGAAGGATAATCGGCCAGGCGCAGCATGTCGCGCAGTCCTGCCAGGGCAATATGCAAATGTTCGCTGGAGGCCATATTTTTCTGGTCCTGGCGTATCTGCTCTTCCATGGTGCGGATACGTTCGTCGCACAGGGCGCGCTCGTCCTCCAGCGTGGTGTGTCCGCGCTTCATGAGGCGCACACAAAATACCACGACTATCAACAGCACGACGCCAGCTGCGCCCCATTCCCAGGCCATATATCCTCCACGCGGGCAAGGCCCGGTTTATCCTGTAAATTTTTCCAGCAGCGGCGGCGTCTGTCAAGCAGGGCTTTTGCAGCTTTTATAAACAGGCAGATCTCTAAGCCCGTCTGGCTCTTTCCTTTTTTTTGGCAAGTATGTATCGTGGACAATAATAGCATATGGAACGCACGTTTTTCCCATGGACCGTCAAGGGTCTCGCAAGCGGAAAATGCCCGCAGGCCGCCGCAGCCCGGTGGCCCGTTCCGGAAAATTCCGCCCGATAGAGCCGGGCATCCCATGCCTCAAGGCATGCGCCCCGCCCTTCTGTGGGAACTCACGTTCCTTCCCTGGTTTCGTTCACCCGGCTAGCGCCGCACGCGTCCGCCACATCGCTTACTAAGGGAGAAAACCATGCCTACCCCACTGGAAATGCAACGCACCTTTGCACTCGTCGGCACCGGCGGTTGCGGCAAAACATCTCTGGCCGAGATGCTGCTGCTCAACGCCGGAGCCGTCACCCGTCTGGGCGCCGTTGAAGACGGCACCACGAATCTTGATTACGAGCCAGAAGAGATCCGTCGGCGCGGGTCGGTGCAGCCCGCGTGCGCCACCTATATGTGGAACAAAAACCGTCACTTCTTGCTGGACATTCCTGGTGACGGCAACTTTACTGGTGATATGGAATGCCTGCTCAAGGGTGTGGACAGTGTGGTTTTTGTGCTGGACGCCGTAGACGGCGTGCGCCCCCTCGCCAAAAAATTTTGGAATATAGTGCAGCAGGCCGGTCTGCCAACCATCATCGTGATCAACAAGCTTGACCGCGATCGCGCCGATTTTCAGATGACTTTCGACGGCCTCTCCTCCCTTGGCATCAAGCCGGTGGCCCTGCAACTGCCCATCCGCCAGGGCGAGAGTTTTCTTGGCGTGGCAGACGTGCTTTCGGGCAAGGCCCGTATGTTTAAAGCTGACGGCGGCTTTGCAGAAGCGGAAATTCCCGCAGGTCTCGCCGACGACGTCAGCCTTTTGCGCGACATTACCGTGGAAAACATCGCCGAAAGCGATGAAGTCCTTATGGAAAAGTACCTTGAAGAAGGCAGCCTGACGCTGGAAGACCTGCACGCGGGCTTGCGTTCCGGCGTTGTAAGGGGCGAACTGACCCCGGTACTGACCTGCTCGGCCCTCGAAAACAAGGGCGGTCAGGCCCTACTGGCCGGTATTGAGGCCCTCTTGCCCTCGCCCCTGGATCGTCCCCCCTTTGAGGGCCAAAACGGCGAAACACGTTCTCCCGACCCGGACGCTCCGGTGGCCTGCTTTGCCTTCAAAACCCTGGCCGACCCCTTTGCCGGTCAGCTGACCCTGCTGCGGGTTCTTTCGGGTACCATCAACGGCGATGTGAACCTCAAGAACATGCGCACCGAGGATAACGAACGCCTGGGCAACATGCTGTACCTGACCGGAAAAACTCAGACGCCCTGCAAGGAACCTGTGGGTCCCGGAGCCATTGTGGCCGTGGCCAAGCTCAAAAACACCCGCACCGGCGACACCCTGTGCGATGAAAAATCTCCCTTTGCACTGCCCATGCCGCAGCTGCCGCCCCAACTCATCACCTATGCCCTGGCCCCCAAGGAAAAAGGCGAGGAGGACAAGGTGTATGCGGCCATGCAGCGCCTGCTGGACGAAGATATTACCCTGAAGCTCGGCCGTGATGGCGAAAATGGCGACATTCTGCTTTCAGGCATGGGGCAGTTGCACATCGAACTTTCGGTCGAAAAAGCCAAACGCCGCTTCAAGGTGGATATTATCCTCAAGACTCCCAAGGTTCCGTACCGTGAAACCGTGCGCGGCAAATGCCAGGTGCAGGGTCGTCACAAGAAGCAGTCTGGCGGGCGTGGCCAGTTTGGCGACTGCTGGATTGAGATGGAAGGGCTGCCGCGCGGCTCCGGCTATCAGTTTGAAGACGCCATTGTGGGCGGCGTTGTGCCCCGCCAGTATATCCCCGCCATTGACAAGGGTGTGCAGGAAGCGGCGGCCCGCGGTTTTCTGGCCGGTTGCCAGGTGGTGGACTTCCGCGCCAAGGTTTATGACGGCAGCTACCACACCGTGGACTCTTCCGAAATGGCGTTCAAGGTGGCGGGCTCCCTGGCCTTTAAAAAAGCCATGGAGACCCTCAAGGCCGTGCTGCTGGAGCCCATCGTGCTGCTGACGGTGTCCGTGCCGGACGAAAGCATGGGCGATGTCATCGGCGACCTGTCATCGCGCAGGGGCAAGGTGCTCGGCTCTGATTCACAGAGCGGCAACACCGAAATAAAAGCCCATGTGCCCATGAGTGAAGTGCTGCGCTACGCGCCCGATTTGCGCTCGATGACGGGGGGCCAGGGCTTCTTCACCATGGAATTTGCCCACTATGAAGAAGCGCCGCAACCTGTGGTGGAAAAAGTGGTCGCCGAATATCAGGCAGCCAGAGCAGGCGAATAGCAAAACAGACGCAGCTATCCTCATGCTGTGCACTTCAGCCGGAGCCTGAAAGGGTTCCGGCTGTTTTTATGAATGCTCCACGAGCACAAGATATCTTTGCGCATATATCTTCTCAAATGAGAAAAAAGCACGCTACCCGCCGTACAGCGCGGATAAACCGTGCTTGCGCCGCCACAATCCCAGCCTGCGCCCGCAGCCGCCAGTGCGCTTTCTGCGAAAAAACGCACTGGTATCCTCTTGCGGTCTGCATTATTTTTACTTATAATATTATATAGTTAGTATAAATTATTATTCATTTCTTTTTTGTCTGTCTCCATATATTCTGCCCAACTAACCCGAAACCACCGCTTCTGCCGAGACCACTTCATTACTTATTAACGAACCATGTTATCAACGATAATTGACAGGTTAATTTTGTATGCAATCGCATACTTGGTTTCAGCGTAAAAGCTTTACACATACTCTATGCAAATTTTACCGGGGCTGAACACAGCCATTGCCAAAACTGTGCGCATTATCCGCGTCCGCAGCGGCCT
>Ga0265295_1002290_pt1 | contig 30853 bp, 27 predicted proteins | sample Munlansysbiofilm_FD_192503 | JGI IMG/M metagenome (GOLD analysis project Ga0265295, IMG submission 192503) | Leachate microbial communities from a municipal landfill in Southern Ontario, Canada - Methane capture system biofilm | ecosystem: Engineered > Solid waste > Landfill > Unclassified ... | reverse complement strand
CTCGTAGTTGTTGCCACTTATAGTAAATTTAAAACTTCTCATTGTTTAAACTTTAACGATTCAGGTTTCTTAATCCGTAAATTTTTGAACTCCAGGGTGAATAAGTCCTGGACACTTTTTTGATGGTGAGCACATTACTTTCTTCGTCGTGCAACTGACACGAGATGTAAAGTGCCATACTTATGGCAGCAGCCACTTCACCGGGAATTATCAAGGATTCCTCTTTACTATCCTGATTGAGTTTTCCTTGGCGGCGAAGCTTGGATTTGAGTTGTATATTTAACAGTTTGGAAATCTGAAAAAATACAAAATACAAGATCACCAATGCCAAAAAAACAATTAAATAACCTACCACCGAAATCACTACTCCTTCAATAATGATAGTGTCCGACGCATCAAAAAAATCTGTTAATAATAGCATATCTCTGATTTATAATGGGATATTTGAATGTTTTTTCGGCGGATTTACATCCTTTTTGGTTGCCAATGCCTGCAATGCCCTGATAATACGGAAACGGGTGTTGCGTGGCTCAATTATATCATCGATATAACCATAGCGGGCCGCTTCGTAAGGATTAGCAAATTTTTCGCGGTATTCTTCTTCTTTGGCGGCTTTAAAGGCAGCGCGTTCTTCGGGATCTTTGATTTCCAGAATATTACGGCCTTCCAGCACTTCGATAGCGCCGGCAGGTCCCATTACGGCAATTTCAGCTGATGGCCAAGCATAGTTGATGTCGCCACGCAACTGCTTGGAGCCCATTACGTCATGTGCGCCACCATAGGATTTACGCAGTGTAATCGTTATTTTCGGCACAGTGGCTTCGCCATAGGCAAACAGCAGTTTGGCGCCATGAATAATGATTCCACCATACTCTTGTGCACTTCCCGGCAAAAAGCCCGGAACGTCAACAAGTGTCACAATGGGGACGTTGAAGCTATCGCAGAAACGCACAAAACGTGCAGCTTTTCTGGAAGCATCAATATCGAGTACGCCAGCCAAAAAGTTGGGCTGATTGGCAACTATACCAACAGGCATCCCATTGAATTTAGCAAAGCCTACCACGATATTTCTGGCAAAATTACGGTGAATTTCCAAAAATTCGCCATCGTCAACAATGCCATGGATGATGTCTTTTACATCATAAGGTTTATTTGCATTGTTAGGAATAATTTGGTTCAGGCCTTCCTCAATGCGGTTAATTGGGTCGTTACATTCTGCCAATGGCGGGTCTTCCAGGTTATTCTGTGGCAGGTAGCTCAGTAGCTTTCGGATCAGCAGAATGCCTTCCTCTTCGTTGGTAACCACAAAATGACTCACGCCCGATTTGGTGCCATGTACCCAGGCACCGCCGAGGTCTTCGGTGGTAATATCTTCGCCGGTAACGGTTTTCGTTACCTTAGGACCGGTAACGAACATATAGCTCGACTGTTCGCTCATCAGCACAAAATCGGTGAGTGCGGGCGAATAAACAGCACCGCCGGCACAAGGCCCGAAAATTGCTGAAATTTGCGGGATAACACCCGAAGCCATAATGTTGCGCTGAAAAATCTCGGCATAGCCGGCCAGACTTCTTACACCTTCCTGGATTCGGGCTCCACCGCTATCATTGATACCAATAAGTGGTGCTCCCACTTTCATGGCCTGATCCATTACTTTACAAATTTTCAGGGCAAAAGTTTCTGAGAGCGAACCGCCAAAAACCGTGAAGTCCTGTGAGAAAACATAGACCACACGTCCGTCGATAGTCCCGTGACCGGTTACTACGCCATCGCCCAGATATAATTGCTTATCGAGATTGAAATCGGTAGTACGGTGAGTCATAAACATATCAAACTCTTCAAAACTACCCTCATCGAGGAGCAGGTCAATACGTTCGCGCGCAGTTAATTTTCCTTTAGCATGCTGTGATTCGATACGCTTTTCGCCTCCGCCTTTTTTGGCTTCCACGCGTTTATCGAGTAATTTCTGAATATTTTGTTCAATTGACATACTGCTGAATTATTTAGTTTTATTTTTATCTTCACACAATTCTGTAAGCACTCCAAAAGTTGATTTGGGATGCAAAAATGCTATATGTAATCCTTCGGCACCTTTTCTGGGTTGTTCGTCAATCAGGCGAATGCCTTGTTCTTTGACTTTTTCAAGTGCATTTTCAAGCCCGTCAACTGCAAATGCGATATGGTGAATCCCTTCGCCTTTTTTCTCTATAAACTTGCCAACAGGTCCTTCAGGACTGGTGCTTTCCAATAGTTCAATTTTAGTTTGACCTATTTTAAAGAATGCTGTACGTACACGCTGGTCAGCTACTTCCTCAATGGCGTAGCAACTACTGCCCAACAGTTGTTCATAATAAGGAATTGCTTCGTCCAAAGATTTTACCGCAATCCCAATGTGCTCAATATGAGATGGTTTCATGTCATAACTATTTTTGTGAAACTTTTCACAAAAGTAGGTATTATTTCACACCTTTTATAGCTATCAGGCTAAGAAAAGTCATCTTAAAAAGGGAATATCTGCAATTTAGAAAGCTTCTACCTTGTAGCCGTCGAAAACCAGCTTTTCGCAAACAAAAAAAGCCTCGACAATAAATCGAGACTTTAACTTTTACATCATGTAGTATCCATTATTTAGGATCATAGGCCCATTTGAGGTAAACAGACCCCCAGGTGAAACCACCGCCAAAGGCAGCCAAAATAATATTATCACCTTTTTTGAGTTGCTTTTCCCATTCCCAGAGACAGAGTGGGATCGTGCTGCTCGTGGTATTGCCATAGCGTTCAATATTTACCATCACTTTTTCTTTCTCAAGACCCATGCGCCGGGCAATTGCTTCAATGATACGTAGATTGGCCTGATGTGGCACCAGGTAAGCTATATCACTGGATGAGAGCTTATTATTTTCCATGATTTTCACGGCTACATCTGCCATTTTGGTCACTGCAAACTTAAACACCGGCTGTCCTTCCTGGTAGATAAAATGTTCGCGCGCATCCACGGTTTCATGCGAAGCAGGCCTAGCAGAACCACCGGCTTTTTGGTGTAGGTGGGGCATTCCCGAACCATCGCTTTCCAAGATGGAATCCATAATTCCTACTTCTTCAGTGGTAGGCTCTATCAGCATGGCACCGGCACCATCGCCAAAAATCACACAGGTGGCACGATCAGTATAGTCAACGATAGACGACATTTTGTCGGCACCTACCACAATTACTTTTTTATGGGTACCACTTTGTACAAACTTAGAAGCAGTAACCAGCGCGTAAAGCAGTCCAGAGCAGGCGGCATTCAAATCAAAACTAAAGGCGTTTTTTATGCCGCAGTTATGACTGATGATATTGGCCGTGGCCGGAAATTGCATATCCGGTGTAACGGTAGCACATATCAACAGATCAACTTCTTCAGGTTTTGTTCCGGTTTTTTCAAGCAGGCCTTTCACAGCTTGCGTACCCAGCACAGAGGTTCCTTGGCCTTCGCCACGTAAAATATGGCGTTCCTTTATTCCTGTTCTGGAAACAATCCACTCATCAGTAGTGTCAACCATTTTTTCGAGCTCACTGTTGTATAGGATATACTCAGGAACCCAAGCATGAATGCCTGTTATTGCTGCGTGTATTTTTGTCATTTATTTTACTTTTGGAATAAATCAAACAATAGCTACTTATTATAATTAGCAAATGCTTTTTTTATTTTTAGATGAAGATTGGAGGCCGACACTTCGTAAGCGAGGCTCATCATATTTTTTATGGCCAGCGGGCTGCTGATTCCATGTCCGATTACAACCGCCGCATTTACTCCTATGATGGGGCTTCCTCCATGCTTTTCATAATTAAACCTACTGAAATAATCGTTCAGTATGCCTTGCTTTTCCATCAGGCGATACATAGCCTGAATTTGTTTGATGACCACATTTCCGGTGAAGCCATCAGTTATTACCACATCAGTTTTGTCGTTATACAGGTCGCGCCCTTCCACATTACCTATGAAATTATACTCTGTAGAATCTTTCATAAGATGGAAAGCAGATTGCACAAGCAGGTTTCCTTTCTTTTCTTCGGTGCCAATATTCAGTAAACCAACGCGTGGCTTAGCAATATTGAGTACATGTTCGGCATAGAGCGATCCCAGCAAACCGTATTGATAAAGCACATCCGGTTTGGCATCGGGATTTGTTCCGACATCAAGCAATATAGTGTTTCCTCCATCAAGTTTTGGGATCATTACCGCACTTGAAGGCCTTATAACACCGGGAATAGTATTTATAGTATAGACAGAGCCAACCATCATGGCTCCGCTGTTACCTGCACTGGCAAAACCATCAATAAGCCCCTTACGCAGCCAATCAAAACCGACAGCAATAGAAGAATCTCTTTTATGCTGAAAAGCCTTTAGCGGCGAATCGTTCATGGTGATGACGTCTGGCGCATGAACAAGCTCCAGCCGATCGTCGTGCAGCTTATTTTCGGTAAGGAAAAGCTGCATTTCCGACTCATTGCCAAATAAAACAAGCTTATCTTTTGCTCCCAGCTCAGGCAGCATTAGAGGCAAGCTCATCAGCGTTGTTTCAGGCGCAAAATCACCTCCGGACACATCAAGTCCGATCCGCATTGGTTTTAAACCCTGTTTTAACAAAACAAGCTTTGTTGACTACGCCTTAGCGCCTTCTACTACCAATTGTCCTTTATAATACAGGTCACCATCAACATAATATGCTCTATGATACACATGAATAGCACCTGTTACGGGGCATTTTGCCAGGTTAGGTAACTCAGCTTTGTAGTGTGTTCTTCTTTTATCTCTTCTGGTTTTGGAGATTTTTCGTTTTGGATGTGCCATTGTCGATTCTTATTTGAAATTTATAATTGTCTATTTTGTGTTTCTACGAATTGTCCTTCAATTTTTTGAGTACTTCCCAACGTGAATCAATTACTGCTGTGGCCTGAAGCCGATTTAGTTTTTCGATCACCTCGGGGTTGCAAAAGCTGTTGCCGTTTTCGTCTTCAGGATGAACCCTTCGGATAGGCAGCAATAACATAATATATTCATAAAGCAGGTGGCTGCTATCAAACTGATGTTGGTCAGCAGGAATCACAATTACCTCCTCCGATTCTTCAAGATAGCTTTCACCATATTTAATATAGAGTGAGTTTTCACCGTTCAAATCCAGCTTAAAAGAATCGTTGCAACGGTCGCAAGTCACTTCAACCCAGCCATTGATAAAAAAAGTCAGCTCAATCATATTGTTTCTTTTGTCGAGCAAAAGATCTACTTTTAGCTGTCCTTTCTCTATCTCAGAATAGGGAATATGAGCGAAGAACGCATCGTCGATTGTGAAATCGTAACGATGTTCTCCGGCTGATAAACCGGCCAACGGGATAGAAAATTCCTGAAAAGGTTTCACTTCTAAGCACTTAAAAATCGGGCGGCAAAGATAGTTATTAATATTTTGACGAACAAATATTTATTAACTACCCTGCTTCACCACTAAATTCAACAAGCCGTTTTTTCTTCAAACAAAAAAATCTTGTTTGAGGGCGCAAAAATAGGTGTTATTTATTTCACAAATTAAACTAATTGTTAACTTCGCACACTGAAAACTCCTCAAAGTGCTAACAAGGAAGTAGTTTTAAACAAAAAAAATCAAAACCCACAGATTAAAAATCTTCAAAAAAATTAGGTCATGAATTTACTCAATAAATCAATTGCAGGCATGTTACCCTTTATGCCTAAGAGCTTTGTCTGGCTTTTTTCAAAACGTTATATCGCCGGTAAAACAATTGAAGATGCTGTTGCAATAAGCCGCGAACTTAATGCAGATGGCATAATGGTTACTATAGATTTGCTTGGTGAGTTTATTACCCAGCTTGAGCAAGCCGAAGCCAATAAAAACGAGTATTTACACATTATTGAGACCATACAGGAAGCTGGCATTAACGGCAACTATTCGCTCAAACCCACCATGTTTGGATTGTTGATCGACAAGGAAGCAGCCTATCGCTATATCCGCGAAATCGTTGTAAAAGCAGCTTCTTACAATAATTTTGTTCGGATTGATATGGAGGATTCACAGTGCGTGGATATTGAAATTGAGCTGTTCAGGAAACTTAAAGCTGAGTTTCCTAAAAATGTTGGACTGGTTTTGCAGGCATACCTGAAACGCACTAAGAAAGACATCGAAAATATGCTCGACCTCAATACACCCGAAATTCCGGTAAACTACAGGTTGTGCAAAGGCATTTATGTAGAATCAGAAAAAATTGCCTACAAAAAATACGAAACCATCAACGAGAATTATCTAAAGGATCTGGAATATATGTTCCAAAACGGTATTTACGCAGCTATTGCTACCCACGACAAACCCCTTGTGGAAGGTGCTTACAAACTGATTGAGAAATATAAGGTTCCAAAAGATAAGTACGAGTTTCAGATGCTTTACGGCGTTACGCCTGCCTTGCGCAAATCCATTGTTGACGAGGGCCACCGGATGCGTATTTACGTGCCTTTTGGCTTGCAATGGTTTGCTTATTCCACACGCCGCCTGAAAGAAAACCCGGGAATGGCAATGGAAATCATCAAAGCGCTGTTTGTACGAGGATAGACACTCTATTTCAAAATAGTTGTGCTCCATAAAAAACCCATACATTATGGAAAAACTGAAATATTCTAAAGTAAATCGTGTAATTCACTGGGCAATAGCTATTTCATTCCTACTATTGCTAATCACGATCTTTTTGAGACTAACCTGGATGAACAAGTATAATATGGCAGCTATCATACAAGATTATCTTAGTGGTACTGACCAGGTTTTATCTCAAGATCAACTCATTGCCCTGGCAAAAAAGATTAGGCAGCCCATGTGGAATTGGCATATTTATATCGGTTATGTGCTAGTTGGATTATTTAGTGTTCGTTTCATACTTCCCGCGTTTGGACATATGGCCATCCAAAATCCCTTGAGTAAAAATCTATCTGTGAAAGTGAAATTTCAAAGATGGATATATCTTATTTTTTATGCTTGTGTCATTGTTTCGTTAACTACAGGACTTCTAATAGAATTTGGGCCTAAAGAGTTGAAAAAACCGATGGAAGAAATCCATGTGTTGGGCGTTTATTACCTGATAGCTTATATAATAATCCATCTGGCAGGTGTATTGATAGCGGAATTTACAGAAGAAAAAGGGATTATTTCAAGGATCGTGAGCGGCTCGAAAAGCAAAGATTAAAGAATGCGAAAGGCTGGTGCGGGACTCCAGATGACGCTGGTGCGGGACTCCAGACCCGTGCCTCGAATTATACTACTTCTTATGCAAACATTCGTGCTTTGTGTTTTAAAGTTAGCGGACAAAATCGTACTTTTATTTTGAAATCACAAATAACCTATTATTTGGATAGATTGATTGTGATTGGCACGGGTCTGGAGACCCGCGCCAGCGGAGAGACATAAAGAAAAAGAAGCTATTCATTCAAAATTGACTAAATTTGAACTATGAAGTCAAGTTTAGAAATAGGGCAAAAGATTAATGAACTCAAACCTATGCTGTCACAAAAATATTTTGTTGACAAAATCGGCTATTTTGGTTCTTTTTCGCGCTATGAACAGCGGAAAGACTCTGACATAGATATCTTGGCATCAGACAAAGCCCTTAAAGCGCAATTAAATCAGGCCTTTGTTTCCTTACAAAAACTGTGGTACAGCGAATTTGAAATTGCACAAATTAACGATGAAACAATCAGAAAAGAGGTAGTAAATATTATAGAAGCTGTTGCTGAACCATTTAATAACAGAAAAAGAATTTACGAATTATGGACGCATTAGCATTATTGAATTTAATTAAAATGGGTGAATCGAGCAAGGTTCAATTTAAAGTCCGTATTAATGATACTTACAAAGTAGGCACAGAAATGTTCGCGTTTTCTAATACAAAGGGTGGCCTGCTTATAATTGGAGTTGACGACAAAACGGGCGATGTTAATGGCCTATCATTTGAAGAAATAGCTGAGACCAACAAACTTTTAGCTAATGCTGCATCCGACAATGTAAGACCTCAGATTTTCATAGAAACGGAAACTGTAGAAATAGATAACAAGCATGTTATTATTGTTCGTGTTGCCGAAGGGCTGAGCAAACCACATACCGACAATAAAGGAATAATCTGGTTAAAAAATGGTTCAGACAAACGAAAAGTTGTGGCCAGAGAAGAGATGGCCAGGCTGCTGCAAAATAGCGGAAATCTTTTTGCAGATGAAACCCTCGTACACGGAACAACTTTAAATGATATTGATGAAAAATTATTAGGCGCTTTCATTCAGAAGAAACATGAGAAATCCATTCGTGATTTGGGGCTTCCAACTGCTGAACTGCTATCAAACATGGGAATGCAGAAGAATAACAGCCTGACCTTAGGCGGCTTACTTTTATTTGGAAAAAATCCTCAGCAGTTTAAACCAACTTTTACGGTGCATTGTATAGCTGTAAAAGGAAATGACATTAGCTCAAATAGTTATAGAAATAAAAAGGAACCTTTCATCGGAAATATGCAGGAGGTTTATGATAAAACCATGTCATTTATTGTACAGAACCTAAAAGAAGTGCAAAAAAAGGAAGGGTTTAATACTTTAGGAGAACTTGAAATACCAATTGAAACCATTCAGGAACTTTTAGTAAACGCTTTAGTACACAGGGATTATTTTATCAACTCTAGCATAAAAGTTTTTATTTTTGATAATCGCATCGAAATCATAAGCCCGGGAAAACTACCCAACACTTTGACTATTAAAAACATAAAAATGGGAACATCCGTAATTAGGAATCCTGTTCTATACTCCAATGCAGCATACCTTCTGCCTTTTCAAGGCGTGGGAAGCGGCATATTAAGAGCCTACAATAAGTATCCAGACTTGGAATTAGTTAACGATACAGACAGAGAATTATTTATTGCAATAATAAAACGACCTGAATTATAGTAATAAATTCAAGGGGCTTTACTTTGATAAACCTTTGTATATCTACACACTATCCATTTTTTATTAATTTTCGTAGCATTTAAACTAAAAAACCTGATAAACAAACCTTTAAAAATTAGCTTAATCCAATGATTATCAAGTTTTTTTCAGTGGAACCCGTTAAAATGATATTATTTTATGAAAGCAAAATTTTCAAAACACAGCTTACTTTCTGTTTTTTTACTACTCATTTTAGTCGTTGGATGCAGCAAAAATGATGCTGGTGACGATGCTAACACTGCTTGCTCAACTTCAACATTCGAGATTGCGTTGGAAGAGGATATAGGAGTATTTGATCTTTGTGAAGATAGTTTGGGGAATATTTTTATCCTGGGCATAAAGGAAGGTCAAAACAAACTTCTTAAACTAAATGAAGAAGGTGAATTGCTGTGGTCTAATACTATCGATAACAGCATGACACCGAGAGAAATAATTGCACTATCTGACAACTCTGTAATAATTTTGATGAAAGGCGAATCAGTTAAAACGTTTTGCGATGTACTGTTTGAAGGGCAAATGCTTTATGCTCAAAGTGGCTTTTATGGTATAAATTGTATTCCAACCTATGAATTAGGTAGAAGTATATGTTACTCATATAAAGCTGAAGTGATGTTGTTGAAAATTGATACAGATGGAAATGTATTATGGTCGAAAACCATTCCAGACCATTATATAAATGGAAATTCATTGGCAGCAAATAATGACTCCGATTTTTATCTCTTGACTGCTCATTTTTACGGAATGCAACCCGAATATGTATATAATGATCAGGGAGAGTTTGCCGATACCATTAACTATCCGTTTGACCGAAATCATTTAACGCTTTACAATATTTCCTATGAAGGAGATATAAACTGGGAAAGCAAACTTAACGATATCTACAATCCATCTTGGTCAGACAGATTTTCCCCGGGCATTAATATAGCTAAAGTTGAAGAAAGTATTTTAATAAAAGGCACTAACGAAATCATAACAGTAAACAAGCAAGGGGAGGAAATTAGCAGGTTTGATGTGCTACCAGCTATATGCCATGACGATCTTAATAGCCTCATAGGCTTTGAAGAAACTTACTATTTATTGTGTGGTTCATATTGCAGTTATGATGAAACGCAAGAGACCTTTTACTATACAGAACTTAGGAATTTGAATCACGAGATTATTTGGCGAAAAGAGCAATTTTCTTATTTGGAAGATGCTCGGGGAGATAATTTCGTTACAACAAAAGCGTTTTCTATTGACTACTATAATCGCAATGGTGAACTTCTTTGGACAATTAAAGAGTCCGTTCTTGGTGGTATAAAAATGAATTGTAATAATGGAGTTATATTTTCATCAATCAAAAACGGTCAGGTATATATAACAAAAACTGATAAAAACGGTAATTTTAATTAGGGCGTGCTGAAAAACTCATGTCAGGTTAATTATCAGGCTTTTAAGTGCAGTATTTACACAATTTGAAGCAGGGTTTTTTCAGCACGCCGCTGGCGCGGGTCTCCAGACCCGTGCCTCAAATTATACTGCTTTATTGGCAAACATTCGTGCCTTGTATTTTTAAGCTGGCGGGCAAATCGATTTTCATTTTGAAATCACATACGTCTGTTATTTTGGATAGACTGATAGTGATTGGCACAGGTCTGGAGACCTGCGCCAGAGGTTTTTCTATACATTCATGATGAACTTATGCACCCAGACAATATTCGAGCTTGACTAAATGAGATTCCTCCCTCAAAATCCTGTTGCACAGAATTTTTCAGTCGGAATGACATCCATTATTATATATAGGAAAGGTCGGAGGCCAAAGATATGGGGCGCAAAGCGCCCCATATCTTTGGCCTCCGACCTTTCAACTCCCCATTACTTCAATGTCTTTCCGATGCCGCTTTGCGGCAGAGGAATCTTTTAACCTGAGTTCGACATAAAATTAATGGCTCAGACCGCTTATAAATAATTGGTTTCAAGGAATATTTGCGAAGGCATAGCGTACTTCGGCATGGTTCGGCATAGTTCGGCAGGCTCACCACAGGCGCTCAGCAACAAGCTATGGCTAGCAGATATGACGCAGAAAACAGTTGTTTATAAGCGGCAATTACTGTGTTTCATTAAATGACCGCTCTACTTCTCTAAATTTTCGAAACATAGCTCGCTATGCTTCGAAAATTTATATTGTATATCAGTCATTTAATGAAATCTGAGCTCTTTAATTTTAATCGAACTCAGGTTTTTAGCTATTTGGAATGCAATGACTTGGTTTTGAGTTTTTCAGCACGCCGCTGGCGGGGGAGAATAGGATAAAAAAAAGAGGAGTAAAAACCCCTCTTTTAACAAATGACAAATAATTTTCACCTAACTATAAATCGCAGGCTCTGTTTCGCCACTTATCACTCGAAACCCATTCATGGCAAGGGCTTTCAGCTCGTCTTCGCCCGGATAAACGTGTACCGGAGCAATGCGGTGAACACGCTCAATAACTTGATTCACAAAATATTTATCATGAGCTATACCACCGGTAATCAAGATACTATCTACCTGCATATGCATCACGGTAGCCATCGCGCCAATTTCTTTAGCCACTTGATAAGCCATCGCTTTATACACCAGTTCGGCTTGTTTGTCGCCGGCCGCTACGCGCTGTTCCACTGCATAAGCGCTGTTGGTTCCCAGATAAGCCACCAGGCCTCCCTCGCCTTTAATCATTTTCAGCACTTCTTTGAGCGTGTATTTTCCACTGTAACATAATCTGGCCAATGCCGCAACAGGCAATGTTCCGGTGCGTTCGGGCGAAAACGGACCATCGCCGTCGAGGCCTTGATTTACATCTATAACACGTCCATGCTTATGTGCACCAACGGTGATTCCACCGCCGAGATGCACCACAATCAGGTTCATCTCTTCGTACTTGCGCATAATACTTTTGGCATGCTGGCGGGCTACCGCCTTTTGATTGAGGGCGTGAAAAATAGAAACCCGCGGCAAGAGCGGATGTCCGGAAAGGCGGGCAATATCGTCCAGCTCGTCCACCACCACCGGATTGGCAATAAAAGCACGGGCATCGGGCAGTGAAGCAGCGATATCATGCGCAATTAAACCACCGAGATTGCTGGCATGCTCGCCAAACGGACTGTTTCTCAAGTCCCTCAGCATGGCATCGTTCACCTCATAAACCCCTGATTCAATAGGTTTTAGCAAGCCGCCTCTGCCCACCACAGCTTTTATCTGGCTAAGCTCCACATCAGCATGTTGCATTTGCTCCAAAATGAGCTTTTTCCTAAACTCAAACTGATCAGTGATCTTTTCATAAGGCTCAAGCTCTTCGGTGGTGTGCCGAATCGTTTTGATAAAGACAGGATCTGTTCCCGAAAAAACAGCAAACTTAGTAGAAGTAGAGCCGGGATTGATCGTAAGTATTCTGATTTCTTCCATGCGGATATGCGTCAATGATATTAATAGAATTGAGAAGCCTGGTTTGCAGGCTGTTATTGTGCTGTTAAAGCAGCAAGGGCGATAGAGTATAGCTTGGTTTTGGTGCTGTCGCCACGGGATGAAAGCACTGCCGGAACACGCGCTCCAACAACAATTGCGCCTTGTTCGCCATTGGCGAGTTTGGTGTTCATTTTGTAAAACACATTGCCCGATTCTATATTTGGAAACACGAGGCAGTCGGCATTACCGGCAACAGAACCAGTCATTTTCTTGATTTGAGCACTTTCGGGGTCAATCGCTATGTCGAGCGCCAACGGGCCATCTACATCAGCACCTTTTATCTGTCCGCGATCGGCCATTTTCGAAATCAGGGCGGCATCCACGCTCGATTGTATTTTGAACGAAACTTGCTCTGAAGCAGCAATCAAAGCCACTTTTGGTCTTTTAATGCCCAGCGCATGTGCTGTTCTGATCAGGTAATTGGTGATGGCGATCTTTTCGGGCATCTCAGGAGCGGGCAAAATAGCCACGTCGCCTACGATCAATAATTTGTGATAATTTGGATTTTCCATTACCGTAACATGGCTTAAAACTGCGCCTTTGTTCATCAATCCTTTTTCTTTGTCGAGGATGGCACGCATATACTTATCGGTGCTCACCAAACCTTTCATCAGTAAATTACCATCGCCTTTATTGATCAATTCAACCGCTTTGTAGGCCGCTTTCATCTCGTCCGGCTCGTGCACAACGGTAAATTTGGAAACGTCAATAGCGTGTGCTTTGCATACTGCTTTGATGATGGCTTCGTCGCCAACAAGTGTTCCTTCAATTAATCCTAAGTCAATGGCTTGATTGACAGCACTGATAGAGTGTTCGTCGTTAGCAAAAGCAGCAACAAGACGCTTTTTAGGACTGTTGCGCAAGGCTTCAAACATTTGGTCAAGTTTGGTAATTTCCATGGGTGTTATTGTAAATTAATGGGTATTGTTAATTTCTTCACATTAAAGCTGCAAAATTAGCAAAAAGCCGCCATTTCAGCAAGTGTTGCCAAGGATTATTCGCTATAAAAGCGAATCATCCTGATGATGGCGCGATTACAGGCTCCGCAGAATATTTCCTCCTTGAAAGTATGCATCAGGCAGTCCATTTTCGGCCTGAACATCCCTTTTGCCACATAGCCGCCACCTTCATAAACACCTAAAACAGCTGTCATGCTATCATTCGCGATGGTGGGAACAGCCGTGCCTGGAAGCAGTAAATCTTTCCATTTTGAGTCGAAATCAACAAGCGTGGTGAGGTTGGGTTCCCAAGGTTCCACTTCCAGGTTGTAAAAGTCGTTGTAAGAGGTCGAGCTGTCGAAGTATTCATCTGCCAAACCGGCAAAAGAATGTCCGAACTCATGTACGATGATTTTTGACGAAAGCTGGTTTCCTGCCGTACTCAACGCGTAGAAATTGTAAATGCCGCCGCCGCCGTACTTGGTGGTGTTTGCAAGGATATATATCTGATCGTAAGGCACATGACCAGCCAGATCGCGTATGCTTTTATTGTCATAGCTCATGCAATAACGTTCGCTATCGAAAGTGTAAAAGTGTGAAGATAAGGCGGTTTCGGGCCAGATATCCTCGGCGGGAATGGCGATGCCGGCCTGTTCAGAAGGTGCTAAAACCGCGCGGATGTTAAACTTATCACGCATGGAAGCGTAAGGCTCAAAAGCAAAGAGGCTTTCCTTGAAAAAGTTGACATCTTCGATAAATTTGCCCAGCTCGTCCATGGTGTAGCCATCAGGTAAAATCACGATATCAACTGCTTTTTCGGGAGGATTATCGCCGTAAACATTCATCACCGGCCATTTTGGAGCGGCAGCAGGTTTAATGAAATAGCTATCCGGATCAATTTTAAGTTTAAAAATTGTGTCCCAGTTACCGTTAAAATTGCGGCTATATATAAGGAGTCGCGCAGTCTCTTTTGGAAAAGGCATCAGGATTGTTTCGCTGAAGCTGCGGGCAATTTGCTGGGCTTCTGTGGTGGTTTGCCACTCGCTGAAAAGGCTGCCGTAGCCGCGAGAATAAAGCACGGAATCAGTTGCCGGGTCGAGCAGTTCAAAGAAATACTTTCCATAACGCAGGCTGTCAATCAATTGGGTTTTCGAACCTGCCCAGTGCGGCAATTCCGAGAGCTGCTCCAGCATCACCCATTCCTGGGTTGCCGTGCCGCCATGCGTATAATCAAGCCGCAAACTTTTGTTGTAAAAAACGCTGTCGAACTGTGCAAAAGCTGACAAACTTATCAGCATCAGGCTAAGAGCAAATATAATTCTGTTCATCTGTTAATAATTTATGCTGTAAATTTATAGCTTTTCTGTAACTTAACAACAATAGCAGCGTCCAATAAAAGACTATGCAAGCCGATGAACTCAGCATTATAAAATCAGTGCTTTCGGGCCAACGCAACGACTACAAAAAACTTGTTGTAAAATATCAGGATATGGTGATGAGTATTGCTATGCGGGTGTTGCAGCAGCGCGAAGAAGCTGAAGATATTGCACAACTTTGCTTTTTGAAAGCTTACGAAAAGCTGGCTACTTTTAAAGGCGATTCGTTGTTTTCAACCTGGCTTTACCGAATTAGCTATCACGCGGCAATCAGCAGGCACCGACAACTTAATGCGGCAAAAGCAATCCGAACAAGCGAGCTTTCTGGCCAGGAAACGCTTGTTGCTGATGAGTTTTCGGAGCCACTCACCGAAGGAGAAGATGATCTTCAACGCCTTGAAAAAGCCTTGAAAAAACTCGATCCCGATGAACGCGGACTGATCAGCTTGTTTTATACGCAGGAGCTTGCCATAGTCGAAATAAGTAAAATAACCGGCCTGAGCGAGTCAAACGTGAAGGTGAAACTGTTCAGGATACGTAAAAAATTGGTTCAACTTATGAAAGAAAAAGCGTTAATCAACACACCATAAATACTTTGCCATGAATTTGAATGATGAATATATCGACCAACTGCTTGGAAAAGTTCCTAAAGAAAAGGCAGCACCAAATTTTGCTGATCAGGTGATGCAAAAGCTTGAAGCACAGCCTGCGCCACAAAGCCTTAAACAATCGATGCTTCCCGAGCGTTATTTATTGATAATAAGCTTATTAGTAGGCATGCTGACTTTAGTTTTTATGGCCGATTTCAGTTTAATAAGCACCTATTTCAGTCAGTCGATACAGTTTTTACTCACTTATTTTCAGAGTCGGCAGGAACTTCTTCCAACCGTGCTTGATGCCGTTAGAAATTTACCTTCCCTGAGTTTGGTGATATTTCCGGCCATCGGATTATTGCTTATAATGCAAGCTTTATTGCATAAAACAGGCTTCAAACATGCCGCTAAACTGTTTTAAAATTAAAATAGTAGGTAATTTGCTAACTATAAATAAACTTGAAAATGCTTCCTCTATCTATCGTTCCGGAAATTGAAAAGCTACTTAAAAACCACTGCCAGCAAGAGGCTTTAATCGACGAAACCATTGCCGTTGGCGGTGGTTCTATCAATGCTGCCTATCGCCTGAGTTATGCCGGGAAGTTGTTTTTCCTGAAATACAATGATGCTTCGCGCTTTCCGCTGATGTTTGAAAAAGAAGCACTCGGACTAAAACTGCTAAACGAAAGCAAAAGTCTGCGCATCCCCAAAATTATTGGTCATAGTGGCGAGGGCCAAACTTCTTTTCTACTGCTGGAATTTATAAATCAAGGTCAACCCGACAAGCAGTTTTGGGAAGATTTTGGCCACGGACTGGCAAGCATGCACCGCAATACACACGCCACTTTTGGATTAGATCACTCCAATTATATAGGTTCGCTAAAACAGGATAACACAGCTGAAAATAATTGGCCGGATTTTTTTACTCACCAGCGGCTGCAACCACAAATAAAACTGGCCAAACAGCAAGCTTTGCTCTCCTCAAAAACGCTTGCTGATTTTGAAAAGTTGTTCAAGCTTTTGCCTTCCTTATTCCCGGAAGAAGCTCCTGCCCTGCTGCACGGCGATTTGTGGAGTGGCAATTTTTTGTGCAGCGCAACAGGCGAAGCCGTGCTGATTGATCCGGCGGTTTACTATGGCCATCGGGAAATGGATATCGGCATGAGCAAGCTTTTTGGCGGTTTCCATCCCCACTTTTATGAAGCATACAACGAGGTCTGGCCGCTGGAAAAAGGCTGGCAACAGCGGGTTGATCTGTGTAACCTTTATCCGATTTTGGTTCATGTGAATTTATTTGGCGGAGACAATGTGAGGCAGCTTGAGAGTTGTTTGGGGAAATATGTGGGATGAGGGATTCAAAAGATTCAAAAATTCAAGAGATTCAAAAATTCAAGACCTCTTTGCAGTCGGTAGACCGGTTTGAAAGTTTGGGAATTTGAGGATTTGACTACCGAACTGCTGTGCTTAATTTCGTGATTCAAGAGATTCAAAGATTCAAGATGAGCGTTTTAGAGGTAAATTAATCTTTAAACTAACCAATTTTTATTCAAAAACTATAGCTAAACCATTCAGGCTGAATAATTATAAGCTGCCGGTTTTAGGGTGTCAGCAAAAAATGTAATTTTGCGCCCCTGAACGGGCATACAATCAAGCCCGCTTAACCAAAAATTGATCTTAATGGAAACGCCCGAAAAAGAGAAGAAATCGCTCAATTTTATTGAAACAATTATTGAAGAGGATATCAAAAACCGGAAAAATGACGCCCGGGTGCATACCCGCTTTCCGCCCGAGCCCAATGGATACCTGCATATTGGCCATGCCAAATCCATCTGTCTCAACTTTGGGATGGCAGAAAAATATAACGGCAAATGCAACCTGCGTTTTGACGACACCAATCCTACCAAGGAAGAGATGGAGTACGTTGACTCTATCAAATCTGACGTGCAATGGCTTGGTTTTGAATGGGATGGGCAGCCACTTTTTGCTTCCGACTATTTCGATCAGTTATACGACTGGGCCGTGATGCTTATCAAAAAAGGCAAAGCTTACGTTGACGATCAGCCACAGGAATTAATCAGCCAGCAACGCGGAACGCCAACACGCCCCGGCATTGAAAGTCCGTTCCGCAGCCGCAGCATTGACGAAAACCTGGCACTTTTTGAAGCCATGAAACGCGGCGACTTTCCTAATGGTACCCGCGTTCTCCGGGCGAAAGTGGATATGGCTTCGCCCAATATGCATATGCGCGATCCGGTGATGTACCGCATCTTGAATGCGCCGCACCATCGCACTGGCGACAAATGGAAAATCTATCCGATGTACGACTACGCCCACGGGCAATCAGACTATCTTGAAGGCATCACGCATTCGCTTTGCACACTTGAGTTTGAAGTACATCGCCCGCTTTACGACTGGTTTCTGGATGAGCTAATCGACACCGATTACCGGCCACGCCAGATTGAATTTGCCCGCCTCAACCTCAGCTATACCGTGATGAGCAAACGTAAGCTGCTCGAACTTGTAAAAAATGGCGTCGTGAATGGCTGGGACGACCCACGCATGCCTACCATAGCCGGTTTGCGCCGTCGCGGATACACAGCAGCTTCCATCCGTGCCTTTGCCGACCGCATCGGCGTAGCCAAACGCGACAACACCATCGACGTAGGTCTGTTGGAGTTTAGCGTGCGCGAAGACCTGAATAATATTGCGCCACGCGTGATGGCCGTTTTGGATCCGGTGAAGCTGGTAATCACCAATTATCCCGAAGGGGAAACAGAACAGATCGAGCTGATCAATAACCCCGAGCAGCCCGAAGCCGGCAGCCGTAATATTCCGTTTAGCCGTGAGCTGTATATCGAGCGCGACGACTTTATGATTGATCCGCCAAAGAAGTTTTTTCGGCTTGCACCCGATAAAGAAGTGCGGCTGAAAGGTGCTTACGTGATACACTGCGACAGTTACGAGCTGGACGAAGCAGGTGAAGTGAAGACAATTTTTTGCAGCTACGACGCCGAAACCCGCAGCGGCACTGGCACCAAAAATCCCAAAGTGAAAGGCACGCTGCATTGGGTAGAAGCCAACACAGCGGTGGATGCCGAGGTGCGACTCTACGACCGTTTGTTTAACGACGAAGACCCCGCTGGTCACAAAGAACAGGACGCGCTGGAGTTTTTAAACCCGGATTCACTGCAAATCAAAACAAATTGTAAGCTGGAACCTATGCTGGCCAATGTGCAGCCGGAGGATAAATTCCAGTTTCAACGTATTGGATATTTCTGTGTTGACAAGGACAGCAAAGCAGGACAGCTGGTGTTTAACCGCACCGTTTCACTGCGCGATGCCTGGGCAAAGCTGAACCAGTAAAACAAAAGCCAAAAAAGTTTAATTAGTGGGATTTTTATCCTGATAAATTACTAATTTTGCGGCTTCATTGCCCGATGGTGTAATTGGCAACACGTCTGATTCTGGATCAGAAGAGTTCAGGTTCGAGACCTGATCGGGCAACAAAATCCCTTCACGGTTGTGTAGGGATTTTTTTTTGGTGTTTCTGAGTTTTAGTATGGGGAATTAGTAAGCTGTTTGTAGTTAGGATCGCCTGATCTATAGTGGGTTAATTAAGAAATTTGGGTATATGCAATGCCGGATTTAAATACGCTTACATGACAAACTGTGTCAATGTTGATATATGTAACAAACCTCCAATATCCCACTTCACTCGGTATCAGTTACACCTGTTGTTGGGCAATGTACTTTTCTGTTAATTCATTCAATTCATTAATCAGTTTGTACACTTTTGTACAAGGATTATGACTGGCATAGCTTCTATCAAAGTACAAAGCTTCTAGTTTTTCGGAATTCTTAATCGCTTGTTCTTGACTACCGTACTTATTTAATAGGCTATACATATACTTGGAGTTTTTTTCGTATTTAAAGTCAGTCCTACCAGAGGCTTGATTAATTTCCTTCTCTAAGCGTTTTTGATACTGTTCTCTTGAAATCCCGGTATTGTAATAGTTAAAATGCAAAAGATACCAAAGTTCGAAAGCCTCATTTGTCCATGCACAATTAATCTTAGGTCTAGCGTTTTCTCCTTTATTTATAGCGTTATTGAAATTTCTGGAAGGAAAACTATCTCTATCAAATACAGCCCATATTTTATCAATCTTCCTAAGATATTTTTCTTCATATTTGTTACGTAACTTTTTAGCTTCTTCAATAATGGATAAGGTATTCTTTCCTGTTCCATCAATATCAATATTAGTTAATTCTAAAACGCCTTTGGGTAATGAATTTTTTAGAGACTCAAAGTAATTTGGTTCCGTTCTTTCACCTTCACAGACAATTAAATAAAACTTCCGTTTTGATTTAAATTCAAGCTTTCGTTTCTTTTCAGCTCTTGCTCGTCTTTTAAGAATAGCATTATCAATTTTTATAATATTAGCCATTACTTAAGAGTTCTTCAAAGTTTCCAATAAATGGGATTGCTCCATATCTTCCATTGATGTAATCCTTCTCAAATGACCTGTCTTTTCTGATTTTTTTACTAGAACCTTCCTCTTTATACTCAATTAAAGAGTATAAATCGCTAGCTTCATATTTATTCTTTTCAAAGAAATAAATTTGGTCTCTTCTAAATCTACCGTATGACAAAAGATTTGTGTCATGAGTAGCAAAAATCAATTGCGCGTTATTTGTATTGTAGTCAGGAGAGTTAAATAAATTAGTGATTGCAGCAGTCATCAAGGGATGAAGTTTTGCGTCTAACTCATCGATAACAAGAACTCCCCCTCTTATTAAAGTATCAAAAATTGGCCCTGAAATATCAATCACTTTATTTGTTCCAGATGATTCTTGTTCTCGCAAATCAAAATCTGTAAATCCAACTTGCTTTCCACTTTCATCAAACTTCTTGTGAACAGTATTAATACGAGCAATAGTTTTGCCTTGTAGGTCATTAATGATATCATCTAGAAGTTCTGAAGGCAAATCATTAGGTAAAAAACTCTCTTGAAACTTCTCTTTTCTGAATTTTAATTGTTCAAATCCTAAATCTAAGTCTTTAAAAAAATCCAAAAGTCTTTCTTTTGACTTTTTATTATCTAACAATGAAAAGGTTACACCTCTATAGTTATCATGACTTAAACCTGAAATAGTCCTCCAACCATTAAACCATTTAATGATATCACCGGCAATCTTCCCATTAAATTGATCCACAACAGAAAGAAATAACGCGTTTTCTCTTGTCTTAGATTCTAAACTAACGCCCTCCTGAAAATCTTCCGTAATACCAATCCCATTTTCTTCTCTAATGAAAAGCGGAATCTCATTATCACTTTCTAACTTGAACAACCATTCACCATGAATAGAACTATTATCAATTTCAAACCCATATCTATATCTTATGTTTTCAATTAAAAAAACTACTTCAAAAAAGGAAGGTTTGTTTTCAGTACTAGTATTTAATAAAAAGGGTATAATATCAAATTTGAAAGCAGACGATTTTTCGGCAGATGTTATAACAATTCTTTTCATTGTTGACATTGCTTTAATGAAATTAGATTTACCACTAGAGTTAGCACCGTATAGTACTGCACTTTTTAGTAGGTTATAATTTCCAACCTTAAATGTAGAATCTTTAAATTCAGTAATACTAGTAGCCTCCATAGATAAGGCTTTGTTTTCCCTAAAGGATAAAAAGTTTCCAACTGTAAATTCTATAATCATCTTTCAAATTTTGTGAGAAAATATCTCATTCTTTGCAAAGATAGAAATATAGTGAGAATATATCTCATGATTAGCTATTTATTTTTCCTGAGAATATCAAGAGCAAGTTTAAAGCACAGCTCGTCTATACACATTCACACTCGCCTCTATCATTCTCTGAAAAAATTATGCAAAACTTCGAATAACACATTTAGAAGTTTTAAAGCTTTTTTAGAATCCCGAGCCGTGTATCATTACACAAAAACCCAATTTTAGGCCATTTAGCCTACTGATAAATTTCTTTTACAGTACTGAACTATTTACAGTTGCAATTAAAAAAACAAGGCACTCCGCAATCAGAAAACGAGATCCTTAAAATCTAGCAAAAACACAAATGAGCCTATTCAGTCAAAACGAACAACAATACTACTTGCGCTCAAAAACGGAAACTGGAGCAAAACAAATAATGAATGTTTGTTCAATACGCGAACTACTGATTTGATACCACAACAATCTATAAATCAATACATATAAAAATCATGTAAAAATATACAATGTATAAGAGCCTGACAATCAACATCCTGATAAATAGTGTAGTGCGAACCAGCTTTTAATAAATGTCTCGTTTTTAAAAAGATAGATGATTTAGGTGTCAAACTCAAAAAAAAGAGGGAGCACAAGCCCCCTCTTTTTCTATTAAGTCAACGCAGAATTACAAAACAACCAATCTGTGTGCTGAAATTCCTTCTGCTGTTTGCACCTGAATGATGTAAGTACCAGCAGAAAGCGCATGTTCTATATGAATCAGACCTGCTTCTTTTATTTCTGAGTGCAATATTCTGCCATGCATATCCATGATGTTAATGGTGGCTTTGTTGGCCAGCTGCAATGAGAATCTGCCTGATGTGGGATTGGGAAAGATACGGAATTCGGCTGATTGATTAGCCTCTAAACCTACTATAACAATTTCAATATCAGCTCTTTCAGAGAAACCGGTTTCATAAACGGCTTCAACTTCTGCAATATGCTCGCCGTATGAAAGGTTCTGGAGCACAAAAGTTGTTTCCGTCACATTCGCCGCAACCAATTCCCCATCGAGGTAAATATTGTATGATAACACATGATGATATTCCTTTTCAAAAGTCAAATCGTCAATTTTTAGGATATAAGTATCGTTGCCAACATAATTTATGGCTACATATTTTGTTTCGGCTGGTGCATCAAAAGCGTATAAAGTCCAGTCAGCAGGTACGGTTATTACATTCTCGAAAGTTGTGAAATCTGAAACCTCACTTCCAGTGGTAGAATACAATACACGCATTTTTTCCAAAGCAGTAGTCACCAGCGAAGATGCCCAAAACGAGAATTCTCCACTGCCGGCAGGGATGATCAGCCAGTCGTTATTTACTCCGTCAGGGCCTGCAAAAGCAGTTAAAAATTTGCGTCCTGAAGTGGCTTCCATGACTATCGCCGGTGTGGTTGAATAGGGATTGAAAACCATAAACGACATCGGAATTCCGGCATCGGGCCACGTAAAATTATTGTAGGTATAGGTTTCAAGGCCATCAAGGTCTTTCAATATGTAATCTCCAATATTATTGCGTTCGAAGTCTTCGTATTTCTCAATTTGATCGGTGAATGTGCCATGCAAAGTCCAATCGAGTGTCACAGAGGTCGTGCCTTCGATAAAGTCAACTGTCAGATTTGATGGCTGGACTTTAAGTAAATTGAGTGGAATGGTGGTGGTGCCGCTTTCTTGAATTAAAACCTCTGAAAGCTCCGTAATCTCATAGTTGTCCAGCTCAATCCTTATGTGATAAACTCCGCGCAAAAAGTCAGTGAAAGTAACTGAATAAGGTGAAGCAGGAGCGTAGGCTTCGACAAAGTTGTCGTCATTCCAAACAGCAATATAAGCGCCTTCTGCACTGCCAAAATCAGGCTCAATCTTCAGGGTAAAGTCAAAATACATATCATGTTGAATGGCATTGGAGATCGCCTTCTCAGAAGCTAAATCACTGCCGTATTCTGCGGTAATGCCATATTTGTACATATCAGGTTCTGCATCGCTGAGTGTTTCATCGCTGAAAGCGGTTGCCGTAATAGGTGCGGAGGTTAGCGCTGTCCAGTCATCCACTGATGCCGGACTTCTGTAAACTTTATATCCTGTAGGATTGGCATCCATCGCATTGTTGGCTATGCCGTATATGTTCCAGTTTTTATTGGTAAGGCTCATCTTTTTCCATATGCCATCCTGATACAGCATACTTCCTTTTTTGTCGGGAGCATTTGGGCCGTCGTCCAAACCTATGGGGTAGGCGCCATATTCTCCGGCGAGGAATTCTATACCAATCCACAGTTCTTTGCTAAGGTCGATAGGCAGTGAAGCGGTAAGTTCAAATATATACCAGCCTTCGGTTGAAATAGAAGCCGACTGTGAATGGATAAGTTGGGCGCCATTTTCACCTTCAAATACCTTGATGATAATTTCGGCATTATTAGCGATATAGGCTTTTACGTGAGTAAGTTCAGCGCCTTCAGTCAACTGGCTTTGAAGGTCAGAAGTTTCAAACCTGATTCCTGAAATGAAAGGATCGCCGCCAGCGCCCCACGCATCTCCGGCAGTAATAAAACTACCCCAACCCAACATTGTTTCGTTATAATGACCTACCGGAATCCTCCAGTTTACATCGCCTACACCATTATTATTTACAGCTTCAACGTTTCCCGGTTTGTGTGGTGCAATGGCCAGTGTAATCGGGTCGAGACTGAAATCATTCACACCGCTTGTAAAAGAGATTGATTCAGTGATATACAGCGGATGAAAAGCTTCAAGTTCATATTGTTTTTCGGCGAAGGCTTGCAGGACATAGTTTCCGGTTGCATCACTGACAGTAGAAAAGTTTGAAAACCCGGTCAAGTTCATATTTACTCCTTCTATTCCATTGCCTGAAGCATCAATTACAGTTCCGGAAATCAAGATGGAAAGTGAGTTATCGAGCGTGACATTCAGCGTGAGCTGTTCGTTTGACACAATGGAAATACTTGTTGCATAAGTATTAAACGCATCTTTGGTAAAGGTCGCCAAATAATTTCCGGGCAAAAGCGCGGGTATAAGATATGCACCTGTTTGGTCTGTGGTAGTCGTTTCAGTTTGATAAGCGCCAGTGCCTTCCGGACTAACCATAATCGTTACGTCACCCATAGGAGTGCCATCTGCTGCTTTTGTAACAACGCCGGCAAGACTACCATAATCTGTTCTTTTTTCGACAGCCACACTTGGAATAGTGGCCACATCATCGGTGGACCAGGCCGCAGGTTGTGCGGAAATCAAGCTGAGGTCAACGCCATAGCCATTAGCATAATAGGTGCGCATGCCCTCAGCGGGAGTGTTAAAGAACTCTCTTGGATTTACCGAAGGCGGATTGGCCAATAATGGCTTTACTATGGAGATGATTATATTTTCATCGTTGCTGTCGTCATAATAAAAGGGCTGATCCAGTTCAATGGTTATGGCATGGCGTCCGGAAGGGAATGTAATATCTCCATCAAACAAAAGCTTTTGATCACCGAAATATTCCCAAATGGCATCGTTCAGGTTTGTACCAAATGTTTCGCGGTTGGTTAGGCTCATGTATATTTTATAACGGGCGGTGGAAGTAGCTCCCAGATTTCCAAAATATGACAGCGTGGTAATTAGGCCGCTGCTTCCGATTTGATCAGGAGTATAGATGCTCTGTGAAATGATGGAATTTCTGCTAAGTTCAAAAACCTGTTCTGAGGCCTCGTTGCCGCTGGTGACCGAAACCTGATTCACGTTCATTCCCGAATAGTCAGAAACTATCGCAGGCACTCCAAAATCAACAGGGCTGGTTTGTGCCAGCAGGGTATAAGTGTATAAATTGAATGTCGGGATATCAGTTTCCGTGTAGCTAGTGCTGCTGTGCATTTTTACTAAGGTATCTGAGCTGTTTCCCAAACTTCGGATAATCGTGTAACCCACCACCGGGTTTTCAAGGGTGCCACCCATCGCTCCATAGTCCACCTCATCCCATGAAATCACGGTATGTAAGCTTTCGTTTTGGGTAAATACTATGTTAGCCGGGGCTCCGGGTATGGTTTCATATCCGAAAAACGTAACCGGTGTAGTGTAAACTTTGCCATTTCCGGAGCTATTATAAGGAACAAACCTGTGTGTATAAAATCCGCCCTCGGGCAAAATATCAACGTAAGACATGCTTTGGCCTGCCGCCGAAGGCAGATCAGCAATTTCAGTAAGATTCATCGGATGCGTGCCTCTGTATACTTTTACGCCTGTCATATTGCCGAGCGTATTGCCTGCAAAATTAACAGTAGGATTCACCCAGTTGAAGGTAGCCTGAATTTGAGCGCCGATTTGAGCACTCGCTGAAAAGCCGGTGATAGAACCCGGTGCAAGGTTGGCGACAGTATGCACGAACTGGATGTCGTCAACCAGCATCATCACAGCTTCCGACAAGCAGTTTATTGCCAGGTATTTTGCGCCGGCTGGAATTTCGTATTCAAATTTGGCCCATACGGACGAAGGTGTGTAGGCGTTGCCATTATTAAAGAGTGTAAAATCTGTTGGACTCGCAGCTGTGGTTGAGTATCCTACCTTAAACTTATCGTCGCCTGAATAAGTGGCAGCACTTTTGACGTAAAACGAGAAAATTCCACCCGGGTGGCTGCTCAGTTCATCAGAGATTAGCCAGTCGTTCACCGGCCCGTCCCAGGATGATATACTTGCAAAATATTTTTCACCTGAATAGGGACCTACGAAACCATCAAGAAGGTTGGGCGGAGTGGTTTCTGAGGGATTATATACGATAAAACCCAGAGGGCTGCCTTTTCCGGGAAAATTATGATAGGTAGGACTGGCGGTGTTGTATCCATCTAAATCAAGCGTAGTCCATCCAGTAAAGTTAACATGCTCAAAATCAGCATGCCATTCTACATCGTCCTTAAAGGCTTGTAATAGTCCACTATTGCCTGAATTAACAGCCTGTGCCCAGCCTGATGTTGAAAACAACAAGCTTAGCAGAAAAATTGTAAAAGTTTTTTTCATTATAAATGGTTTTTTTGGTTTTGTTTTACAGTCAGTGTAGGGCAAGCTGAATGCAAAAGATTATGTTTGACAAAGCAATTAATTAAGTTTCAAATATACAATTTATATTAATCCTTCCCATCCCAAACACAACTATATGTGCTGAAAACCGGACAGGATATCAGCAACATAAAACCAGATTCAGCCGCAATACTTTAGGTTGAGCGAATAAGTTTTTAGCTGTAAGTCAGGGTGCGACTGTGAAGCGATGTTTTATAGTCGCGCCCAGACTCCACAACGCACACGCGCCCTGACTCCTCAGTAAAACATTTTGTTTATATTTGGCTCATCTGCTTTTTGCAGATTGAGAATCACTAAAAAAAACACATTATGGAAAAGATCACTAAACCCAAAATAAAGTTATTGGCTTCCGGGGAAAAATTTACTGTAAAACAGATGGAGGCTAAGGCCGGCGAACTTTTGCCGAAACATATTGCAAGCATCGAGTCTGTGCTAACGATAATGGAAGGAGAATGCATATTGGCATTGGACGGCACCGATCATGCTCTAAAGCAGGGAGACAGTTTTATTGTGCCCTCAGAAATTATTCACCAGATCAGGGCGATCACCGATTTTAAGGCTGTTCATGTGATGCCCAGCGATATTGCGTTTAAGTTTTTCAACTAAAATGAGAAGCGAAAAACTGTTTTAAATGGATATACTGTATGTGATTATTTGACAAAGTGCCTCACTAAATAGGGAACTAAACTTTATCATTTCAATGAGACTCCTCTTATGAAAAGCGTAAAACCCGAGCCCCTCAAGGAGCGTAAATCAAAGCGTTATTTCGATATCCCGGCTTGTTCTGATACCAATCCGGATATAATACACCGCCACTTTCGGCCCATTCGGCAAACTTCAAATAGGCTGATGTGATCTCGCTTTTTTCTATGGGGTAATCAAAACTCTCAGGAATATTAATCGCCCAGGGCAAATTTGTCTTTGTCTTGTAATATTTGGCTGTTGCTGCATTAGAATCATCATCACCGGTGCCCAACAATGTTTGATCTGCAAGATCTGTTGGCCGATAACCCGGCAGATGAACCTCAACTCCTCTAACTTTATTTACCATGATGAATGGATTAAAATCTGTAATGGCCAATTCTGTGTAAGTAACCGCTCCATCCGTATAGTCAATATGTATCTCAATGGTTTCGGGAGTAACGTAAGGTGCTGATGTTTCTGTGTTTACACCAATACCACTACCGGGATGCGGCATTAGATTATATGAATTATCATAGACTATTATGGTAGGAATTGATTGCCCTGATTCAATACCATTTGCCAATAGATTTATATAGCCTTCCTGAAGGTTATATCCGCTTACAGATACAATATCTGAAGCTGCAATATTATTATTGGCAAACTGGAAACCAAAACCATTTTCAAACGAGGCGCCAAAGGCTTTTATAGTAAATGTTGCAAAAGTTTCAACGATATGATTTGAACCACTCGTTATGGTTTTAAATTGATAGTCGATTACCAAGTCGTTGAAATCATAATCGCCTTTTCCAGGCCACAAATCTTCGTAAGCAAGCGTTCCAAAGCCTGCTGCCGGATAATAATTCGTATAAGCTCTTGTTGGGTCATTAGGGAATTCATCATCAATGTCGGCAACACCATCGCCATCCGTATCAACAGCTGCTGGCATAAAAAACTCATAAGGTCCCATGTCAACAATGCCATTATCAATACGTGCATTTCCATCTAAGTCAGGAGCTGTCGTCATCCAACTTAAATTCTTACCGGCATCAATACATGGAGAGGTAAGCTGAAGCCTATAATCCTCAGAGCCAGGTGTTAAGTCAATAAAATCCGGTGCTGAGCTGATGCAATCCGTGCTGTATGATCCTGGCAAGGCGGGAGTTGTACAGGTATTATAATAATGATAACCCGATCCATTCACCTCATAATTATCGCCATTGTTGTAATAGATAATGCTATTGTAAACAATCCCGGCTTTCCGGGTTCTGATTCCTGCACCGCCGGGTCCATTATTATCAGTAATGACACAGTTTGAAACTACTCCTGCAGTCCAGATATTTACACCCCCACCATACAGGGTAGTTGTATTACCTTTTATAAGACAATTTCTAACTTCACCGCCGTTCAATAGCCGAATACCTCCTCCATATTGGGCAGTATTCCCATAAACATAACAGTTTTCAACAAGGCCTCCATTATCGATTGCTACCCCACCACCATCACGCGCAGTACTATTTTGAATTACACAATTTCGAACAGTGCCGGCACTCACAATATTAACGCCACCACCAAAACCACTGGTGTTACTGCCATTTTGGATCGTCAAACCTTCAAGCACCACATCAGCATGATCAATTTTAAAACAAGTAACAGCGCTATTACCATCAACAATGGTTACATCCGGACCATTTATACTGGAAACCATTATTCCTTTCTTAATATAGATATTGGAGGACAAAACATAAGTTCCATCATCAATTAAAATAACATCACCGTCAATACTTAGTGCTACAACGGTTGATATTTGGTTGGCTGCAGTTGCTAATGAGGTATAGGGCGGTGTGTTGCTGCCACTTGGAGAAACGTAACGTGTTACAGATGCTGCAAATATTCCTGAAATAGTTACAACTATTAAAATGCTGAGTAAGAAAATTCCTTTTTTCATCGTTTGTGTTTTTTATGAGGTTACAATTTCTATCTAATTGAAGCTATAACCCAGGTTATTACCAGCCACAGATACTTTAACGTTCTGCCTATTAAATTGTAATAAAACTTCCTCCTTATAAGAAGGTATTGTGATATTCGTAGAGAGTTTTTCTCCAGCTTTCAAAAATGCTTTTAGATATATATCACCCTCTTCTGATTTGATATACACCGTGTTGCTGGTTGAACTCGTCAATACAACTTGGATGCTTTTAGTTGTTTTCCAATCAAATTGAGCATCAATTGTCAAATCGAGCATTGACTTGTTATTGGCCTGAATATCATCAAGCTTTTGTTCCTTTTTACAAGAGGTGGCTACGATTGAAAACAAAGCGAGTATTAAAATTAGTTTTTTCATGGTCGTCGGTATTTGGTGTCGTTTTTTTTGGATCAAAGAACAATAGTCAAAAGTTGTGCCAATTCAATATTTCAATCATTAGTTACTGTTATTCAACTATTTAACAAATTAAAAGTTAAAATACGTTTTTCCAATATTAAGACCGTTCATCAATAATGAGACAGATTTACAAACAATTATGAGAGTTGTTCCGAATAGTCAAGCAAAAATAACTTATTTTTTTTAACAGATAAATATTTATAGCCCTGATTTATAAGCTGAAAGGATTTTTTACATCAGAGGCTTTTAAAATGAAAAACCCAGCATAAAACTATAATGAAAAAGATCTTTATGCACCTCAGAAGGTCCATACCAATAATGCCATGAACCCCTTGATCCCTTTTTAAGTTCCACTCCCACTCCAAAATAAGCGCTGGATTTTCTACCCAGTTTCATATCCATACCTATTTGCGGACTTAAGAAATAACCGCCTTCATTCAACGGAAATTCTGGAATTACGTTATAACCTCCATAGAATGAAAAAAATGGCTCAAATTTTTTATCAGAAGTAAGCTGAGCCCTTAATGCTACAAACAATGGAAATAAATATTTGCCTCTCTTGAGATTATTGCGCAACCCCAAGCCAATGCCCAGCATAAATCCCGGGGTAAATTGGTAAGCATTGATAAAGTTGACTTTTAACCAATTATAATCACCTTCCGTGCCGTTTTCCACATCGAAACCCGTTTCGACAAAACCCCGGTAGCCGCGCACAAAAACAGCTTTAGTGTTGTCTGCGTTTTTAGTTTTTGATAGAGAGTCATCCTCACTGTTTTCAACATTGAGCTTCGCCAGTGAATTGTTTTCAATTTCATTTTTAGTGTAGCCTACGTTTACAGATGAACGGGCATAAACGCCCTTAACCATCAAACAAAATAGTAGAATAAGGCTAAAAAGTAGTAGTTGTTTCATCAAGAAAGTTATGTTACGATTTAAACTCAAAAATCACTTTTCAAAGATAGGTTTTTTTCAGTGCTCACAAAGCTTCTGATATTGATTTGTAGTTCAGGCAGATTGATTAAAACCGAAATTTTTATTACCTTTGCACATATTTTTCACGATTAGTTCATTAAATCATTTAAAAATGGAAAAAGCAAGGGTTCTTTTTGTGGAACAGGCCATCATGCCATATCTCAAAGAAACCCCCATGAGCAGAATCGGACGTTATCTGCCCCAGGGAATTCAGGAAAAAGGAAAAGAGATTAGGACTTTCATGCCACGTTTTGGCAACATCAACGAGCGGCGTAATCAATTGCATGAAGTTATCCGGCTTTCCGGCATGAATTTGATCATTAACGATACCGATCACCCGTTGATCATCAAAGTTGCTTCGATACAGCAGGCACGCATGCAAATTTATTTTATCGATAACGAAGATTTTTTTCACCGCAAATTTACAATTCGCGACAAAGCCAATAAATTTTACAAGGACAATGACGAACGTTCCATATTCTTTTCGCGCGGTGTGCTCGAAACTGTAAAAAAACTGGGATGGGCACCCGATGTGGTGCATTGCCACGGCTGGATATCAGCATTGGTGCCACTCTACGTGAAA
>Ga0265295_1002289_pt1 | contig 30859 bp, 24 predicted proteins | sample Munlansysbiofilm_FD_192503 | JGI IMG/M metagenome (GOLD analysis project Ga0265295, IMG submission 192503) | Leachate microbial communities from a municipal landfill in Southern Ontario, Canada - Methane capture system biofilm | ecosystem: Engineered > Solid waste > Landfill > Unclassified ... | reverse complement strand
TGGTAGAATTCCTGTTCACCTTCGGTGAATATGAACTCTTTGTTACAGTCACGGCAGATAATAGTTTTGTCTGGCATTGTGTTTCTCCTGTGTTTTTTCGGGATCGAACATTCTTTGGGCTGTCCCGCGAAAACAAGGAATCGGCACTTTGGGAATGTTGAATCGCTTCTGATGTCACTATCTTTCAGAAGTCAAATTTCTGTCAATACATTTTTTTCAAAAAGTGGTTTTATCCACAAAATTGAAGTTATCGATTAAGGCTGTGGGAACTATCGCACTTGGAGAGGCCAGCTTTTCTGCACCCAAAGCCAGGATGCGACGCGTCATCTCATGGGGGATTTCGTTGAAGCGGAGATTGTTCACTGCGTGCTTCACTTTGCCACCCTCAAAATAGAGAACTCCGTCCCTGGTCATTCCGGTAAGTTCACCCGCCTTCATGTCCACAGTGCGGATGTACCAGAAGCGGTTGATGATCAGCCCTCGGGGCACCATCTTCATCATTTCTTCCTCGCTGGTTTTACCACCGGGGATGTACATATTGAAGATATGCAGCGGCTCACAACCCACTTTCTGGGCCCAATAGCGATTTGCCGGCATGTTTTTGAGCACTCCATTTTTCACCCAGGTAGTTTCCTGGCTGGGCAGTCCTTCCGAACTGAAGGGAAAAGCCGAGATAGCCGGTTGCTTGAGGGTGGAATATAGGCTGAGTTTATCGCCCATGAACTTCTTGCCCAATTGACCGGTAAAGGCGGTGAAACCTTCGTCACTCTGCCTGCGGTTCATCATCCAGGTGAGATACCAGATCAGCTCTTGCAAGGCTTCAGGGCGTAGGATCACGGCGATCTTTTGCGCTTCAAAACTCTGCATGCTTGCCAAAGCCTCGGATTGAGCTTGGAGGCGGGCAAATTCTGTGTCCAGATCAAAGGGCGCATAGTCCTTGGCTTCATAGCTCACCTTGGTTTCCACTTCGCCTTTCTTCAGCGTCATAGAATGGCCAAAGCTGGTGCCTTCATTGCAGCCCACAAAACCGTTCTTGGAGAATGCCCAGGTTTTCATCAGATGCTTTTCGCACATTCCGGAAACCAGAGCGTTTATAGCGATGGCTTTGTCGATGCTTTTTTGCACGATCTCCACCATGGCTTTGGGCTTGAGATTCAGCGTGGACGGGGCGCAGTTTTGCACCTCGGGCAGCTTGGCCGGACCTGTGGAAGGCATGTATTCTGGATCTGCAGGGGCAAGACAGGCAATGTCTTCGGCAGTTTTGATGAGGAAGTCCAGACTGTCTGCATCGGACTGATTCACGCTGCAAGAGCCGCTTTGAGCACCAAAGGACAGCTCCAGGGAAATGTCCAGTTTCGGACCGGCAATATGCTGGGTAATGCTGTTTTGGGCAAAGCGGGTTTCATGAGATTCTATTTCACTGATAGAGCAGCTAAAGTCATCGGCATTAGTATGTTTACGGATGTATTTTTCGATATCTTTGATTTTCATTGGGAACCTCCCACGCGGATATTTCTGAATCTTGCCGGAGCGGAACCGTGGGTCATGCGGGCAGACTGGCTGGGCTGTCCTTTACCGCAATTTACCACGCCAAAGGGACTCCAAAAGCGTTCATCACAGATAGCATCGCAGCTATTCCAAAATTCCGGATTACTGGATTTGTAGAGTATTTTCTTTAACGGGCGGATCAGCTTGCCGTTTTTGATCTCCCAGAAATAGTCCCCGCCAAACTGGAAGTTTACGCGGTGCTGATCGATGGAGAAACTGCCTCTGCCCTGAATATACACCCCATCTTCGGTATCGGCAATCAATTCTGCAGGGGTTAGCGGCTTGGTGCCTGGAAGCAGATAGAGATTGGGAATGCGATTGATGGGTTGATCGTAATAGTAGGTAGCCCTGTTGCAGCCACGGGAATAGCCTAGATCGATCTCCATGGCCGTGTCTCTGGTGCTGCCATATTCATTGAGGATACCATCTTTGATGATATGCCATTTCTGGCCAGGGACGCCATCATCGTCAAAGCCATGAGTGGCCAGGCCTTCAGGCAGGGTGTTATCGCCCACAAAGTTCACGATCTCACTGCCATAGCGGAAGTTTTTCAGTTTTTCCGGGGTCGCAAAAGAGACTCCGGCATAATCCGCTTCCCAACCCAGGACGCGATCCAGCTCGGTGGGATGTCCCACGCTTTCGTGCATGGTGAGTCCCAGATGATTGGGGTCCAGGATCAGGGTGCGACGCGTTTCCGGGCCCAGGCTTTCGGCTTTTACTTTGATCAGGGCTTCCTGAGCGATTTGTTTGGCTTTTTCGATCAAATTCAGGCTTTGGATCCATTCCCAGCCCACTGCGCGTCCGCCTTCATCGAAGGTGCGGGATTGAGAATCCCCATCGTGAATTGCGGTAGCGATGATCATGGGATCGATAAATTGGCTGGTGAGATCCAGGCGAGTGCCCAAGGTGCTGGCAAAGAGCTTTTCATCCTTGTGCGCGATCAGGTAAAATACCGCTTGTTTGATGCCCTCATAGGCCAGCATGCTGCGGTTCACTTCCATCATCAGATCTACCTTTTCACTCAGTGGCACATCAAAGGGATCGATGCAGACAGGTGTCTTGCAAGTAGCGATATAGCTGCGCTCCGGAGCCAGACGAAGCTTTTTCTTTTTGTTTACAGAGGCAGAGAGCTTGGCAATGTCGAAGGCTTTTTTCACAGTGGCCAGCACTGCCTCATCACTAAATACGTTGTTGTGCGCAAAACCCCAGGCTCCGCCAAAGAAGACACGGATACCATAACCATTCAGGACACTGGTATTCGCACTTTTCAGGCTGAGATTGCGCAGGTAGATCACCTGGTCGGTGGTCTTTTGAATGCGGATGTCGGCATATTCCGCGCCGAGGCTGGAAGCCGCATTCATGGCGAGATCGAGATACTTCATATATCTTCTCCTTTATTCAGGATTTGTCTAAAATTGTATATGCTGACAGACTCTGGACAAACCAGATATCTGTCAAGCGGAAAAAGGGGATTTGGGGTTTTATCGTTTTAGCGTTTTAGCGTGGCCGGGGCGCCTGTTGGATTCGACACGTCTCGTGTCGAGCAAGGCCGGGGGCCTTGGCATAGTGGGGTAGGCTTTGAAAAAAGGGAAGCGAGGTTCGACAGAAGGGAAGCAGGATTTACCAGAAAGGGAGCAATCTTTAAAAACAGAGCAGGTCCCGTGCTCTGCAAACGGGGACGTTTGCAATCCAGCAAGACTCCCGCCACGCTTTTGAGAACCACCTGCTAAACCGGGTCTGATGCCTCCTCATCCTCAGGCTCTTGTATAACGGATGAATTGCTGAACTCAGGCGCCTCGGTATGGTCAATTGCAACGGGTAGATCCCCAAGATCTGCTGGATCAGATTCATCCAGCAGATCCGGTAGATCAGGCATATTGCGCAAACGCCGCCTCCGTTTTCTGGCCGCAAATGGCAACAACACAGCCAAAAAAGCAAAGATCAGCGAATTTAACGCCACGATCAGATAGAGATAGCCCTGCCGCCGGCTATAGCGTTCAAAATCCTGATGAAAATCCCAAAGACTGGTCTGGTAAGCTGCCACAAAAGCTTCACTGAAGCGAATAATTTGTCCTTGATGGTGATAAGCGGCCACGATATTCCAAAATCCGCCCCATTGCTCCTGATGTTTTTCCTGCATATAGCGCACCGCCATGGCAGAACTCAGGTAAAACCGGGGCCAGTCAGCTCTGTTTTCGGGATAGTAATAGCCGATGCGGAACAGATCGCTTTTGGGATTGACCAGGCTTTCTCTCAGGTACAGCAGGTAGCGGTCGTAGCCCATCTGCCCGCTGAAATAGGTGGCCATGCCTTCATGAAACCACAGGGGAGCAGAGCTAAAAAGCTCTTCCAGATACCAATGAATGTATTCATGCAGCAAGATCTTGAGATAGTTTTCCAGAATCTGGTCTTGACTGCGGATGTAGATGGCCCGCTCTTCACCGCTGTAAAAGGCATCGCTGAATTCCACGATTTTCGCCTTGCCCACGCTTAGTTTGTGATATTCTTTTTCGCCATGCACGATGTAGATTTTGACCCGCGTCTTGGGGTAGATGCCCAGAGTGATCTGCAGATCGGAGATTTTATGCGCCAGCGCTTGGCTAAGCTCGATATCTGAAGTGCTGGCGGCCTTTTCACCGTAAAGCTGATGATATGGGGATTCATGCAGAAGCTGATACCCCATCAAGAGGCTGAAGAAGACACCAAAAAGCGCGAGGCAGAGGCCGCGTTTGGCAAAGGGATTTACCCAAACTTGCAGTTTGTTTAGCCAGCCAGCAGCCATTTTCTTGATCTTGATTCCTTTATTCGAGCGGCTCCCGGGAAAGCATTTCAAAATAGGTGCCGGCATCCTTTTTGGCCACATTGCCTGTGGGGACGCTATTCACCTTAATCTCATGCGCAAAGCCATAGAGTTTCAGGATGATGATATCCCCCTCCAGGACGTTTTGCGCTGCTTTGGCGGTTTTGCCATTTACGGAGACCAGCCCTTTGTCGCAGGCATTTTTTGCGATGCTGCGGGTCTTGGTAAAACAGAGTTTATTCAGTAGTTGATCCAGTCTCATCTCTTCCCTCATTTACAGACTAATTTTTGCGTATCCAGTGCAATCATGAGCTCTTCATTGGTGGGGATTTTCAGGATGGTAACTTTGGATTCCGGCCGGCTCAAAATCTGGATATCATCGGTAAATCTGGCATTTTCTTCTGTATCCAGCAAGATGCCCAAGGCCTCAAGATCCCGGCAAACCTGCTCCCGCAAGATCGGCATTCTTTCACCCACGCCTCCGGTGAAGATCAGCAGGTCTGCGCCATTTAAGGCCGCAAAATAGGAGCCGATATACTTTTTGATGCGATAGCAATACACATCGTGAGCCTGGATGGCTTTGGGGTTCTTCTTGATCAGGATCTCATCCTCGATCTCGCGCATATCGTTGGAAATCTGCGAAAGCCCCAACATCCCGCTTTTCTTGTTCAAAATGCTGTTGACTTCATCCACGTTCAGCCCCAGAGTCTGTTGCATGTGAATGGGTATGGCGGGATCAATGTCGCCAGAGCGGGTGCCCATCATCAGCCCTTCCAGAGGAGTGAGCCCCATGGAGGTATCGATGGATTTTCCCGCGTTGATCGCAGTAATGGAAGCACCATTGCCCAGGTGGCAAGAGATGATCTTCAGATCCTCAAGCTTGCGTCCCAAAAACTCTGCGGTTTTCATGCTCACATATTTGTGACTGGTGCCGTGGAAACCGTAACGGCGGATCTTGTGTGTAAGATAAAAATCCAGGGGCAGAGGATACAAATAGGCCTCAGCCGGCATGCTCTGATGGAAAGCGGTATCAAAAACGCCACATTGCGGACAGTCCGGCATCGCAGCGCTTACTGCCTCTATCCCCTTCAGATTGGCAGGATTGTGCAAAGGCGCCAGCGAGATGCACTCACGCATCACATCCACCACATGCTCTGTCACGATTACCGCATCCGAATAATGCTCTCCGGCATGCACCAAACGGTGTCCCACCGCATCGATGCTGCAGAGATCGCATAATACGCCATTGGTGCTATCCTTCAAAGCTTCCAAAATCAATTGCAAGCCCTGTTCATGGTTTTCGATCACCATTTCCTGCTTTTTATTCGTGTATTTCTCACTTTTATAGGTAAAAAGAGCGAGGTCTTCGCCGATTTTCTCGACGATGCCTTCGGCCATTACTTCATGGTTCTGCATACTGATCAATTGGTATTTGATGGAAGAACTTCCACAGTTTAATACTAAAATCTTCATCTATTCCTCGTAAATCTTGCTTTGTCGCACAGAATATCAACTGGGGATATGTGTCAAATGAAATCGGGGCTAAGGGAGAATTATCGGAGTGGGTGCAGGGGTTCTTGGTGCGGGAGTTTTATTGTAGGGGCGGATTCTTGTTCCGCCCGAACCTTGTTTAGAACGTTTAGCGGGTTTAGAAGGTTTATCGTATTGGCGGATTCCCGCTTTGCTCAAACAAAAAATCCCTGCAAATCCTTCCGATCCCTACAATCCCTGTGAGCATTATCATTTAGGACCGCCCCGAAATCCCTGTGCCTGCTTCTGCCCAGACTATCCTACCCCATTCGATGTGGTGGAGATGCCGTGGAGATAGCAGGAAAAAATCCTCTTATCTCCACGTCATCTTTAGCACAATCTATCCAGCAAGGCCGCGGCAAATTGCAGGCTGGTAAGACTGAAAAAAATGGGGGAAAGCCAAAAATAGCTCTTGCCAAGATATTAGCAAAAAAATACCATGAGTTTATTAAAGAAATTGTCCCTCAGCGGATACAAAAGGACGGATAGACATATGATACACCTTGAATTATCAGATATTACAAAATTCACAGGAGACGCCATAGTCAATGCTGCCAATAGATCCCTCTTAGGAGGAGGCGGTGTGGATGGCGCAATTCATCGGGCTGCTGGCTCGGGACTATTGGAAGAATGCAGAACTCTGGGCGGATGTGCCACAGGTGATGCTAAGCTGACCAGTGGACACGGACTGCCGGCAAAGTACGTGATTCACACTGTAGGTCCTGTGTGGCAGGGTGGAGGTCATGATGAAGCTGAACTCCTGGCTTCCTGCTATCGCCGCTGTATGGAAATAGCTTCGGAGCATGAGATTGCATCTATAGCATTCCCTAACATCTCAACGGGGATCTACCGTTTTCCGAAAGAATTGGCGGCTGAGATCGCGATAGCTACTATCAGGAAGGCTATGCTTGATATGCCTGCGATAGAGGTCTATTTCTCTTGCTTTGATGAAGAGAATTATCGCATATATAGGGATTTATTAAAGAATTAATCATGATAATATATGGGAAATGGGAAGTGCCTGGAAAGATAGTTCTTGACAGGAAGTCGGAAGCTGAAATACTATGATAACAGGTGTTTCCTAAATAAAACATTATTTGTTATTTTGGAGGTTGTGCGTGAGAAGCGGATTAAAATATGCCCTTATCGTTATTGTATTTGTTATGGGCTTTCTGATGAGTTGTTGCTCTAAGTGTCCATTGTTCCATGAATTGACAGACTTGGAAAAGCCATTTGGTGTTGAAAGCACTCAAGCGAAAACCGATCCTCAACATTTTAATGTATTTATAGATGCCAGTATGAGTATGTATGGGTATACAGGCGATAACAGCGATCTGTTCAGGATAATCAACACCGTTATTAGCCGGATACCGAATAATGCAACCATTAAACTCTACCGGTTTGGTCGCGGCTCCAGCGAGTTGCAGGGTGACCTCAGGCAGGTACTGCACTCGATCTCAAACCGAAAGTTTTATAATGAGGGAGACACAGACCTAAATGAGCCATTCAAACACATTTTAGACGACCGAAATTCAATCAATCTTATATTTACAGACGGTGTTCAATCGACTGCTCACTCACTGTCAGACTATGTGATCTTTGCACGTAATCTAAAAAGTTATCTTGGTGAGCACGGTTTCTTTTCTTTCAAAGGGACACAAGCCTCGTTTGAGGGCTACTATTATTCGGAAATGAAAAAAGCTTCTTTAAACATTGCTCCTGGAAGCACTCGCCCATTATACTGCCTAACGTTTGGAGACCGTAAGTACGCAAAATTCATAACAGACAAGTTCAGTGACCTATTTGAGAATCATTTTGATTTCGGTTTCGTCTCAGATAACAAGATGGATTTTGTTGATAATGTTGACGGTGTTTCCGTACCCAAGGGACTTGTTTTTAATAATGACGATTATGATTTACCACTCACGCGCTATACTTTAAAAAACCAAGCACAGGAGCTAAACTTCAATTTGAAAGGTTATGAGGACAGCTTCGGCAAAACGATTGATTATACAGTTGCATATATGGCGAAAACAGACACATCTTATAGCGTTATTGATGATGCCCATGGTAATGTGAATGCCGAAGTCACTATCGGGACTGACCGCGCATCCTTCATTATACCATTTCCTTATAAAGACAGAGGATGTTATCTAATCCGGCTCACTTTTAGAAAGACCTTGCCAAAGTGGATAGAAGAGTGGAGCACGGACGATGATTATAAAATAGAAAACCAACAGAAAACCTTTAATTTAGCTAATTGGATGGGATTTATCATGGATAGTTTTGAAGACTATAAGTACCTTGCCACTACCCAATATTACCTGCACGTTGATAGGAGATAATGATGCTGAACATATTTTTCTTCTTGTTCTACCCTGACATCTACTTGGTAGATTGGCACAGTCATATGCTAGAAAGCGTGATAGTCTCTTTCGGCATTGTCTTGCTTTCTATTTTCGTATACGGCATATTTCGTTATCGGAGAGAGACAGAATCCATTAAGTTCTGGACAGTCTTCGGTGGCGCAATGCTCATAGCTTTTTGCTATATATTTTATAAGTCTACTACGATCTCTATCGACATTTGCCGTGGGAACTATAAGCTCTTGTACGTGTTGAATTTCATGATATCCTCACTTCTATTAGAGGTGGGGTTATTCTATGCTGCTAGTAACATTTTGGGGAGCAAGAAATACTTTGCACGCGTGCATGAGTATTTCAGAAAGGGCAGTAAGGAGTTCAAATGAGATACTATGTATTTGCAATAGGAGGGACAGGTGCCAGGTGCCTGGAATCCCTCGTATTTTTATGCGCTATGGGTTTGGGACCCAAAGAGCTTCACCCAATATTGGTAGATCCAGATAGTAGCAATGGAAATGTTAACCGAACACGGACACTAATCACCAAATACAAAGCTATCAGGGATCAATTGACAAATTCTGTTGAAGGGGATTATTTTTATACTGATATTCTATATGAAGATACTGAGGACAAAAAAGACACCAAGCTAAGGATTCCCAATGTGATCAATCCCAATGCAGGTCTTGATACTGGGATGAATACGCTGGCCCATTTCATCGAATATAACAACAACCTGTCACTTTCGGATGATAAATATCTGGCAGATCTCCTCTACAGTAAAAGAGAAATGGACATGGACATGACTGAAGGATATCGGGGTGTGCCATCTATTGGCTCAATACTTATGACAAATGTCAAAGATCATCCATTCTGGCCAGTCCTTACCAGTGCTCTAAAAAATGACTCCAGCTCCAAGGCATTCATCTTTGCTTCAGTATTTGGGGGAACCGGGGCTTCAGGATATCCGGTGATTAGTCAGCTTTTAAAGAAAGCTGCTCCAAATGCCCGGGTGGGAGGTGCTTTGCTACTTCCATATTTCAGGCTTCAGGATCCTAAGAATCTGGGCACCCAAACTGAGGCATTCAATAATGACGAAATCCTGCCAGACTCAAACTTTTTTCTGATGAATACCAAGGCTGCCTGTGAGTTTTACAAGAACAATTTCTCTAAGAATGTTTCCAATTATGTTTTAGGCGACGATTTGGATATTTGCTCCCAATATGAGAATTATAGTAAGGGTAGTGCGGATCAGGAGAATAACTCGCACATGATAGAGTTGTTTGCCGCTTACGCTGCTTTGGATTTCGGTGTAAGAGAAGATGGCAACTATAAAGACTTCTATCACATACAAGTACAAAATCCTGATAGAGAACCTAAGACTTACGAGGTAACAGCCAGTGACCTACCACACTTCCAAAAGGGCTTGGTATTCGAGAACTTTTCCCTTTTTTACAATTATATCATGGACATCAACCGACTTATCGAGACTTCCAAGACATCTCTACTGAATAAAATAGCTTGGCTAAGGAATATGAAATTCAATGGTCGTTATATAATGGATCATAAAGATGAGTTAAAACCACTTGTTAGTTTTTGTCAATCTTACAAGCAATGGATCCAACAGATTCATACCAACAGCGCTAACCTCAATGTTGTAAGCCCCGAATTAAGAATGGATTGCCTGATATCAGAAAATCAAGATAAATATGCTGGTTATCCGATAAGTCGTATGGATAAGAAGCTTCATGGCAGAAAGACCAACCATGAAAGACTTGTTAATGCCTTTATTAAAGTATTGTCTGCCGCTAGAGTGGAAAGGGGGAAATAATGCCACGTCCATTATTGCCAGATCATAAAGGAACCGTTGCGCAAGCAACTCCTGGCCAATGGCTAGATTTCACGCAAGAATTTTCTACATTCCAAAGTAATATTGTAGTATCTCAGCAGGCAAAAGCCAATGTCACTTCTATTCCTTCTCCTTGGGCTCGCATGCTCCTATTCAAAGAAGCTATAATGGACAAAAACCATATATTGCACATGGAGGTAATGTCCAACATTCTTGATGTGATCGAGCTTATTTTCTATGAAGATATGCTAACTCTGACGCTTACAGCTAAAGAAATACACATTTCTGATGAACCGACAAATAATAAGCTTCGCAAGGTTCTATATGACCTTCATCCTGAGAACTTAGCGGATATATCAATAACCTTGATAATTGCCTCGCGAGGAAGCGAAACTTTTGTCGTTGCGGGCACAAGTCAGTACACTATGTTCTTTACTCCTCTGGATTTGAAGGTCCAAAACAAGTTCATGCGATATTTCAAGGACGTTCCTGTGCCACTTAGTGAGCGGCCTTCTGATTTTCAGATCTATATAAACAAAATACTCATACCTAATTTGTCGGAAGATGGACGTTATAGTGGATTGGTGAATGCATTCAATCTTAGTAATGGTATATGCAAGGGATCCGACCAAGGATTGGCAGATAATTCAAAATATGGCGTTTCAGATCTGTCTCATCAGTGCGGACTGTCATCAATTTTAAAGAGGTACACGATAAATGACATAAGTAGCTGCAATCTATTACGACCTTCAAAGGCAGGGATAAGATCGCCACTGGTTATAGACGAATCATCCGGCCTTAAAGGCAAGTCCTATTATAATAATTATTTATTCAATGGTGACTACACGTTTAGCACATTAAGGATTATGGATAGAAAGTCTTTACCAGGAGAGGACGTAGTTTATCCTTGGGTCCTACCCAAACACGATTTTCTGGAACCGGTTATCATTAAATATAAATATAAGATGAATGACAAGTTCCTAGTTTTAGGGGAAAATACTGATGTCTATGAATACGCTTTGCCGCTCAAAAAGGAGTTCTTCGATTACTTTGATCCAGAAGATGTCGATAAGTACTTGACCATTCGGGAAATGGGGGCTAATCAGGTTAGAGTTAAATTGGAAATTCCGGTTCAAAACGGCAAAGTCATTGAGGTTACCAGAGATTATCTGGGACATTATACCAAAAGTACCGATGAGAACGTGATACTGGACTATGATTCAAGCGATAGCAACACTCCTCTTCCTCATATCGTCATTTGGCCAAACTTAAGTCCTGAAGATTGGAAAGATCCGTATTACGGTTTTGTGTATGGGAAAAGATATGGAGATACAGTGAACACGGAGCAAATATCGCTCGAGTTTTTGGATGATAATCTGGAAAATGTTAAGTTTGGTCAATCAAGAAAGACCAGAGCTTTGGAAATATTTAGATTCGAAAACCTGCCCACTTATGTTTCCTTAAGACACATTGAGAGCGGTAGCCAGGCTTTTTTGATTCTGGATCACAAGCTTTTAAATAAGCACAAGCCCACGGTTAATGATGCAGTAGTAGGAATGGACTTTGGCACCTCACACACTAACATTGCCATTAAATACAATAACAAGACTAGTATCCTGAAATACAGTTCTAACTTCAAAGGGAAGAATCTGAACGACAAAGATTTCATAACCTTGATACAGTTTTCCGATAAACAAGTTGGAGCAGACCAGATACCTGATTTGATAAAAAGTAACCTTGAACAGTATTTCATGCCCAACTGTCTCAGCGAAATTAGCGACGCACAGTCTGTAAATTTTCCGCTTCCAACCATGGTCGCTACCGAGAAAAACGCTTCCGCCGAAGCCTTACTAAGGACATCTATAAACTTTTCAAAGTACAAGTATGTCCCTTATGCAGTTCCTGCTAGTCAAATTAATAAAGAGATGCAGGTAATGACTGACTTGAAATGGAACCACGAATTAAATACTCAAAACGCTGCCAAAGAGTATCTGAAAGTACTGCTATCTTTAGTGAAATATGAGCTGATCAGGAACGGAGTTAACCTGGCATCTGTAAAATACATCTGGGCTTATCCCAAAGCTTTTTCAGAAGTTGACATTGTGAAATACAAAACTATGTGGAATAAACTGCTACAGAATCAAAATGTAGAAAGCACTGACGAGAGTAAGGCCGCACTTCTATACTTTGATTATAAAAAAGATCTTAATATGTTCGCTCCCAGCATGTCTATTGTTATCGATGTTGGTGGCGGTTCTTCTGACATCTCAGTCTGGAGTGATGGCAATGTTCATTTGCTATATAGTTCTCTCTGGGCAGGGAGGAACTTAGTGGGAGTGCCGACAGGAGACAACGCTGATGGCAGTCACTCAGTTATATATAGTGCCTTAAAAAATGGATTCCCAGCAATCGCACAAAAATATTCGAACCTTGAAGATTATCAGACACATCTAAACTTCATGCTCTCTTCTATATCTGATGCCGATCTGGCTCAACACATGCAAACGAGAGAATTCTTTAAGGTCAGGTTCCTGATCATCTACTTCTTTAGTTCACTTCTTTTCGAGATCGGGTTGCAAAGCAAGAGATTTTTAACGGGCATCAATAAAATTGACATCTGTCTGGCTGGGAACGGATCGCGGTTTGCCTGCTGGAGCTGTGGCGATCCAGGCAAGATTGCAGAACTTGAAGCTGAAATATACCGAAAGGTTATCAGGCAAGCTATGCTGATCGATGAGACTGTCCAGATTAACTTCATACCATCACGTGAGCAGAAGAATGAGGTGGCTATAGGTCTGTGTGAAGGGGATAATGATCTTCTGATCCAAAGCGCAGATGAGGAACCTTATGTCGCTGAATCATTGTCATTGAAGGGGAAAGATGTAGATTTTGATACCTTGATAAAAGAATTTGATGAAATGATAAAGGACAATGGCAATACAATAAATATAGACATGAAGGGTTCTGAGATCCTGAGGTTTCACAGTGTACTATTCAATATTCTGAAGGGGACCAACCTATATATGCAGGATTTGAAGCATGATCCCAAACTGGCAGATCTCAACAGAATAACACAGACAATTATTCGAGATTGGGACAACCTTATTGGTTCGGTAAGAAATGAGGTTATCGATAACAAATCTAAGCTAAACTCAATCTCCAGTTCGATCTTCATCCTTGGAATGCAGGGCATTATTGATAGGCTACACAACTACCTCTCCCAAGCCAATTAATACTAGAGGTTAAGTATGTTAATTTATATTGCAATCTTATCTTTTACAGTCCTCGCGGTTGCAGTTGTCCTCCTTTTTTTGTACATAAGGGGGGAGTTAAAAGATATCAACGAATCTCTGTCTTATAAGAGTTACAAAAATTATAAGACATCCAAAGATGATTCGAATAAGCTGAGCAACCTGACCCGGCAGCTTAATGATATGAAGTTGGCAATTGAAAAACAGCGTACTGTGTTTGAGAGTAGGATCACGAAGCTTGAGCAGATAAAGAACGAAAACGCAGATATGCAAGAAAGATCGAAACCGAAGAAAGAAAATACGGTTAGTCAAGAAGGTAGTAAGAGGTCTGTACCGGAACAAGATACTAGAATATGGGTGCAGAGGACAGAAGACGGATTGAAAAAACTAGAGGTATCAGATACAAAAAAAGACATGTACTTGTTGAAAAAAGGTGATTATTTTCTATTAAATCTGACCGATCTCAGGCCTTCATCATATGTCGATATTATGAACCTCTACGGCAGTATCATCGGTTTCCCTGCGGGTTTTGAAGCCATTAATAAGATAACTATGTCCGTAAATCCCAGATATAACAAACAAGGGGATTACTTTCACTTTGAAGCTCAAGGCGAAATAACTGTAAACTAATTACGAGAGGATATTCATGGTTTTTATTATCACAGTCTTTGTCGTGGTTGAAGTACTGCTTTCCATAATTATGGGAAGTAGAGCTTCTAGAGTCATCAAAAAAGAAATGAAATGGATCGAGGACATCAGGGACCAGCTTGGATCAAGTGACGAGGGGGTTTTTGATTCCATAGCGAAAGAGCAACGTAACCATAGGGTTATTGACTATCTTGCTACCTGTGCCGAGACTGGACAGCAAGTAAATGCTGCAGATTTCTCTAAATTACTATCTACAAAAACAGAGCAGGCTTTCGAGAAGATAAATTCAGTGATGAATGTGCTCCCCATCATCGGGTTGATGGGCACGTTTCTGGGAATTGTGATAGGTATAAATTTTATTGATCTTGAATCAGGCCTTGATATCGAGAAACTCTCTGGCATCATCCAACCTTTGATAAGTGCAGCGGGGCTGGCATTTATGAGCAGCTTGGTCGCTTTGTTCTGTGCCACCATCCTTAAAGCTATATTTGGTGTTAAGCGCAGTAGGATGAATCATGTCATAAACGATACCGAAAATGCATTATTGATTGACTACATTCCTCATATAGCGCCTAAGGATACTGAAGATCGTTTTGCTAAGACAGTTAAAAAACTGGACAGGAGTATATCGGGCTTTGTGAACAACTTCCAACAAAGCTATTCGGAGTTTATTGCAGAGTTTAAACCTCTGGTTGAAGACCAAAAGCACACAAATGCGGAAACAGTAAAGGCGATAGAGAATGTATCCGTGAAGCTGGCTGAAAATACCGAGAGCTTAAAGCAGATCACTTCTCAGCAAAGCAATCAAACTGAGTCCTTAAACACCGTTATCACAAATATTTCAGCAGCCAGCTCATCTCTTGAAGGTAGTATAGAAGTGGCCTCCAAATCACTTCAAGAATTTGCCAAGCTTGGTATAGAAATGAAGAACAGCATAAGTGAAATGCACACACCCCTTAAGGAGATCATCACGGGAAACGCTGCAGTTAATGTAACTATTAACAAATTATTCAAAGAATTACCCGAATATAACCAGATGGTCGTGCAATATCTAAATGCCCTGAATACCAAACTCGACACTTTCCGAGAAGTAGGAGAAAAAGTACAGAATGTCAAAGCGGAGTTTAGCGTATTTTCGGAACATCTGGGGAAAATGTTAACGCAGTTTACTGCAGACTCTGAAAAATTCCGTCTCCTCATGGAAACAAACTTTAGAGATTATGACACAGCCTTAAGGACAGCTTTCCATGGTATTGCAGAGAAGAATGATATTGAACTATTCTACTACGACCCCAAGGCGATAAAACTACTTCAAGAGCTGGCCGCAGAGAACGGTCGGCTGCTTTCACAGGTGGAACGGGCTACGAACTCTTTTGATAAAAGTACTGAAAATCTGCTGAAGGCAATGAATGACCTGGGCTTTTGGGGTTTCTTCCGCCGCAAGAAAAAGGAAATAAAGGGTAGAGGGAAATGAACAAGGGACACAAAGATGAGCTGAACTACTGGCCAAGTTTTGCGGATATCTTTGCCTCTTTGTTCTTTATCTTTCTAATACTGTTCTCCGTTTATTATACCAGTATGCGTAAAATTGCAGACGCAGCTCAGGAAGACATCGATGATTTGAAAACCATGATGAAAGCTTTAGACATCGAGAAACTTGATGATGATGGAAAATTGGTAATACCAGGTGATCTTTTGTTTGATAGCGGGAAAAGCCATATAAGGGTCGGGAGAGCGGAAGATTTTGCCACAAAGGTTGCTGTCCAACTAAGTAAGTACTTTAAGACTATGGAACGCCAGAAAAAGTATACTATTATTGTCGAAGGCCATACGGATACAGTAGATTCTGAAGAATACAATAACAATCTGTCACTTAACCGTGCGCTATCTCTGATTAGTCATATAGAGCAGCACTTAGATCCAGCTGTGCAGGGTAAAATTGAGTTTATACCGGCAGGCTATGGAGAGACAATGTTGCTAATACCCACAGCGGATAATAAAAATGAACAACGTAACAGAAGAGTAGTGATCAGAATAATGCCGAAGTTTAATATGACCATTGAGTCGATGACTCGAGAATAGGATTATGATCCACCTTGAATCATCAGGTATTACACTGGACTCAGATGCAGAACATTCTATTCTTACCCATCCGCCAGATCCTGAGAAAGAGTTCCAGAGGATAGCGGTTATTATTGCCCTGTGCTCTGCCGGGATCGTGTAAAAAGATGTAGTCGGGAGAAATGCCCACTACGACCATAGCGTGAAAGGTTTTGATTTCCGGATTCATCTTGCGCTTGACGGTTACCATAATGGGCTTCCCCAAACGTAGATAATCTACCAGGATGGGGAGGTTGCCGTTTCCATTGTGCAGTGGTTCCACTCCCTTTAGTTTGAGAAATTCCTTCGCTTCAGTATCAGAATACCCTACTTTATTGCCGCTGTATCCATTTATGGGTTTTCCTTTGGTCATCTCTGCCCAATCATCGAATTCTTGAATCATTTCTTTGGTGGGTGCGATTCCTTTGTAATGGGAATAGAGCATTGCCGTTGAGGCTGGGACGCAATTGCTAGTATGTTTCCACTCTCCGGGTGGGACTTGTGCCTTGAATTTGACATCGAGCTTGATTGTGGGTATGCTCTCCCGGGGAAGTGAGGCGTCCAGATCAATTTCTTTAGCTTGGGCTGGTGCCGGTTTCTCAAGTTTTGGATTTATGTGAAACCGGTTGAAGATCAGCCAGCCACCAATTACCAAGACTGCGCATAACAGTACCGCAATCGCTACTCTGCCTATCGTCCTGTACATAATACTGCTCCTTATTGTTTTTTTTACTCAAGACTTGGCGATCTTACTATCCAAGTCTACACATAAAGGGCTATATCAGTTAAGCACAAAGCCAGCTAATTCCATTGGGCCAAGCGGCTGAAGATATTTTTTGCCGAGCTGGGATTGATCAGAATGCTGGTACAAACCTTTATTTAGTCCAAGTAGTCTATTTGTGCAAGGTGATTCATACATCCATATTGCGTCAAGGACTATATTTTTTGGTATTCCTCAGCATCCAAAACCCAGATTTAAAGGAGGAGCCGGGTCACACCCTCTCCTCCGCTTTTTATAACGCACTTAACTCAAATCTGAGATTACCTTTAGCTCCTCATTCCACGGTGAAATCTCTCATTATTCATTCTGCTTTCATTTCCCTGATGGGGGAAAACACTCAGATGAACAGGATGATCATTCCAAAGTAGGGCTGAGCCTGTGAGATTCGGCTTTTCGATGCGCAGTTCTTTGCCCAGACCGATTCCGTCAAATTCGCTCAGTCTGGCATCTTTCAGCAGCTCTTCCAGGCTGGGTCTGGAATCATTCTGCGGCGGATATTGTTCCTGGCTGCGCAGAGCGTCCATGGCGTAGGATCTCAGGATTTTATCATACAGATCCTGCCAGACTTCCGGGCTGGAGACCAGATCCAGGCCGGCAAAGCGTTTGCCGATCAGGGCATAGATCCCGCATTGTCCTGCTGTGAGCGGGAAGGACTTCTGGAAATCCTCCAGTTTGTTTTTGCTGCTTTCATACACGTCTGCCATGGCACCGGTGAGCGAAGGGCTGGCATGTTCCTGCTGCAGCAGAGCAATATCTGCCCAGACTTCATGTTGATCGGATCTGGCACTGCGGTCTATTCGGTAAGATGCTGATACGCTATGCAGTAATTTGCTCTTCAAGCTAGGCTGCATCATGTTTCCGGATTCGCTGAATTCTTTGCTTTGGTAAGACCAACGTCCTGCTTCGGTGCAGGTTACCGGAAGAATGGTCTCGCTAAGAGGGGCGATCAAAACGGTAGTATTGAGAATGCGGTTTTGTTTGGCACCGCGCAGTTCCTCTCCGGCCAGGATGAGCACGGTATGTTTTCCTTGATTGATCACCTTCAATTCCGGAACGCTGCCACTCTGGCTAAGCTCCGAGATGTGGATTTCTCCTGCCTCCAGGGCCTTGCGCAGGGAGATGTAGTCGTGCGGACAATAGGCCTTGCCCAGCATCGGATAGATTCTCAGTGCGCCATAGCTTTGCGGCACACCGGCCTCGTAACTTACGAGTTTGTCGAGTAGAACTTTTATCATGATTTCCTCCCAGGAATTTTTGGGACACGGCTTTATAACCGCGCCTTCTGTATTGTTACATGCGGGGCAGGAAAGTGATCCTGACAAAATTAATGAGTTTCTCGAAATATCGCTTGAAAAACCATCCAGCCACCGCCAAAAACTCTGAACTCTCCAATTTCTCTTGACCATTAAGGCGCTCAAACTTATCTTGCCAAAAGATAAAAGATTCAAGGAGTAATGATGCAGCACAGGGGCAGATCATTTGAATCCCAATACCGCAATTGGCTGGCTTGCTTTGGCGAAGAGGGGCTGGATTTTGACGTCATTCTAAAGCGCATCTGGAGCTTTATGAGTCCCGAGGGCAGAGCGATGAATGCTGAAGATCTGAACTATCTGGTCTGCTACGTCAGCCGAGTCCGCAAGGCCCAGGGAGACCTGATTCGCAGAGTCTGTGAGGAGCGCAATCAGGATTATTGGAAAAGTCTGAACTCCAGAGCGTCCTGCCTTTTTCAGAGAATCCACATACACGCGGAAAAGATCGCTGCACAGCTCAGGGCACAGGTCCAGGAGCAGTGGAATCGCTATTTCTATCGCGTTCTGGAATACAACCTCCTGCGCTGCAATAAGGAAGAACTGGCTGATCTATTGCCCCAGAATCAGGACCGCAGGCATTTCTCACCTCTTTCCAAGGTCCAGGGTAGCTTTCAAAGCCTGCCGGAATTGCTGAATAAGATCGCCATCAGAAAAGAGGCTACCCAGCTTTACCTCTGGATGCTTGAGAGCTGGAAACCCAGCCATCTGAACGTATTCTGCCATTATTACGAGACCCTCTATGAGATTCCCACCCAAAGACTTGCCGATGAAAGCCAGGCCAATATTGATCAACTGCATTCCCGTCTGCGGCGCAGGATCCAGACCATGCAAGAAGATCGCAAGATCGATGCTGACGTGATGCGCGTCTTCTGCAAGATCTGCATGGAAAAAATGTGTCAGGATGTCCCCGCCTCCCGGACATATAAATATACAGAAGGCAAGCAATGATGATGAAAAACGATATTTCGCTATACCACCGGCTCTTTGAGCTTTACCTGGATTCCACCCGGGAAAAGAGAGTACCGTCCTTTGCCCAAGAGGCTTCCGGACGGGAATCGGCATCCCGGGATGAGGATTTTGCTTGTCCAGATCTGGAGACAGAGCCGAAGCCACAGGGCAGCATCCGCATCCTGAGCTTTTGGGATAGGCTGATCAGCTTCCTGGTGGTAAAGGAGCTCTCTGATTCACGCTTTCTGGCCCTGAAAGTGAGCTACTTCACGGAGTTCGCAGCCGAGGGCGATCTGATCCTGAAGGCTTTTGGTGGCAGCTTTGTGGCTCTGCAGGAAAACAGCTTCATCCTGAAGAAAAGACAAGTGCTGAAAAGTATCCCGGTGGACGGTGTGGGAATCTTTGATCTGATGAAAGCTGAGGACTATATCGAAGACGAAAACTATCGCAAACAGGGAAAATTACTGCACAAGGATTTGCCAGATGAGCTGCGCTATCGCTTTGTGAATCAGGAATTTGATCTTAGTTGCGAATTGCGTGCCATGAACCTGAGCGAGGACGGCTTCCTTAAAATCCCCCATCTCCTGGAGGATAATATACAGCCACGGCAAAGAATTGTCCAATACAGTCTCTTGAGAGATGCATCCATTCCCTCGCATGAGAAATCTATTAGCTCTTACCCGGAAATATGCAATTCAATGACGATCTCAGCAAAACTGTTAGACGACAGCGGCGAGATTTCCTGGATAAGAGGCAAGGGCTGTGAAATTCGCTTCTCTATGTTCCACATCGGCAGAAGATGCGAGGTCCGGCTGGGCAGTGTACTGGTCTTCAGAGGAATCCTGCCTGAGCGGCTGCTCTTGAGTATAGCTATTGATTTGGCAGACTTTGAGAGGATCAAAGAAGAAATAGAAGTGCGGCCTCTCGATTAAGGGCTGCGAGGCAGAGATAAGAAAGGTTCATTGTCCTAAAATTGACCCTACGAAAATGGTTATGACCCTGATAAAAAGTAATCTAACTGGTACCTGATGCAAATGATAGGAACAAATCATCTTTCTTAAATCACCCTTTTTAGCACAAGATCGCTGATTTGTCCACAGCGTGTCTCCACTATATTAAGTATGGGGTAGTATGACTGAGCCTGGCCGGGGCATTGCGCAAGATCCCTGTCCCTTTTGACTCCTTGCTGGTTTGACTCCAAAACTACAGCTTCCCTGGTCAGATTCCGCTGATTTCAGCCCAAGACTCAGACAGCTACCCCCTTTTTCAAATTTCTGCTTGACGTATATGGAGCTTCTGATTTATGTATTATGGTTAGAAGAAAACTAAGCTAAGATAGCTAATCGAAAACTATAAATGGATGTATATATGAGAAGATTACTCTTTACCTTGTCCCTGATCTTGCTGAGCGGATTGCTCTTTGCGAGCTCTGTGCAGATCTCTGTGGATGCTGCGGCATTCGGAAAAGCTTCGGCGGAATATCCGGTGATACTTGAACCCGGACAGCCGATGCTGAACTATTATGCCTTGAAAATACTGCTTCCTTTTGGGCAGGAATATAGATCTGCGGAGCTCAGTTTTAGCTCTGCCAAAACCCGTAAATCCGGAGTCTTTATCGAGCCTGCCGGCACTCAGATTCCCATTTCCCAGCCGCAGGACTATGTACCCAGCCTGCCATATCCTAAGGTGTATCAGCGCGACAGCTTTTTCCCCAGCCAGGATTTTGAGTATCTGGGCACCCAATACTTTAGGGGCTATGCTATTGCGATCTTCAACGTCTATCCCTTCCGTTACAATCCAGTTTCGGGAGAGCTGATCGTGCACTCTTCTTTTGAGCTGAATATCCAAAGCGAGTTCAGTGCAGAAGCTGCAGAGAAACAGGCCAAGTTCCTTACTCCCAATGCTAAGACCACAGATCTTTTGCAACAGATGGTGGCAAATCCCCAGGCGAGCAACAGTTATACCTATGCGAATTATAATGCCTACCGGCCCCAAAGCCGCAATCTTGATCCCAGTACTGCCAAAAGCATGATCATCATCACCGATGACGCAAGGACTTTGTGGTTTGAAGACTATGCCACCTGGCGGACAAGCAAGGGCATCAGCACTGCAATTTACAGCACCAATTATATCTACGCAAACTACCCCGGGGCGGATAATGCCGCGAAAGTCCGCAATTTCATTATCGATGCTTACAGCTCCTGGGCAGCCACCACCACGCCTTTGGAATATGTGATTTTGGGTGGTGATGATGAGATCGTGCCGGAGCGCGGAGTATTTGGCAAGGTGGGCAGTACCCGGGATAATAAAATGCCTTCTGATCTGTATTTCAGCAATCTCGATGGAAATTGGAATGCCAATGGCAATGATATTTATGGAGAGATGCAAGACAATACAGACATGATCCCGGAGCTGCATATCGGACGCTTCCCAGCCGAAACCCAGCAGGAATTCAACAATATATTCCGCAAAATCAAGTACTATGTGGATTACAACACTTTCAGCAACAATCTCGCCATCTTCTTCGGTGAAAACCTGAACAACAATCCCATGACCTGGGGTGGAGATTACAAGGACGACGTAGCCCTATATCTGCCAGATTCTTATGACTTCAGCACCCAATACCAGAGAGATGGCACTTACAGTAGCACTACTGTCTGGGAAAGCCTCAATTCCGGAGCAAATGTGATGAATCACATGGGGCATGCCAATGAAAATTTCCTGATGGGACAAGGCAATGGCACCATACAACAATTGCAAAATACCGAATATGGCTTTCTGTATTCCCAAGGCTGCTATCCTGCGGCTTTTGATCAACGCACCTCCGGAGATGGAGAATGCATCGGAGAGCATCTGCTCATCAACTCTGGAGGATTATTTTCCTTCATCGGCAATACCCGTTATGGCTGGTACATGCCCGGTGGCATCGATGGCGCCTCACAATACTATGACCGACAGTATTTTATCGGCATGTTTGAACAGGGCCATCTCCAACTGGGCGACGCGCTGACTTACTCGCGTCTGCAAAACCTGAACGCGGCCCTGCAAAGTGACGTAATGCGCTGGTGTTATATGGAAGTTGTCCTTTTTGGCGACCCTTCTGTATCGGTAAAAATGCCAGATACTGATCTGCCCATGCTGAGACTTTCGAGCTACGAATTTGATGATTCCCAAGGCGATAATGACGGCATCATCAATCCTGGAGAGACCATTCGGTTCCGTCCTGTGGTGAGTAATGGCGCGGGTTGGGCTACTGCCCAAAACGTCACTATCCGCATCGAGTCCGTGCCTGCGGGCATGCAGATGACCAACGATTGCATCGTGATAAGCCAGATTTTACCAGGAGAATCCAGCCCGGCAGACATTTTCATGGACCTGGCTCTGCCGGACGATCTGGGATTTGGGATATTTACCCTGAAGCTCTCGGTGGAATCCATTCACCCCGTGACCAATCTCAGCACAGGCATCAAGTTTTTCGATGCCAGCTTTGAGATTACCCTCTTTGACGGTCGCTTCCCCTGGGAAACCGCCAATAGCGGAAAATCCGCACCCATAGTGATGGATGCCAATGTGGATGGCAACCAGGATATCATCTTTGCCGATGTCTTTGGTGGAGTCTATATGATAGGAGATGACGGCCTGGAATATGGCTTTTTTGCTCATCCTGATCCACAAAACATCAACCGCAGTGGAGCAGCAGCACAGATCGATGGTGAAGGTGCCGAAGACCTCGTTTTCACCAGCAGATCTGGGCATATCTATGCGATCACCACCTCAGGTGAGCTGATCTTTGATTATACTGCCGCCACACCCTTTTTATTCACCCCTATGATCGCGGATATCACAGGCGACAGCGCTTATGAGACCATAGCCGGCAGCCTGGATGGCAAGCTTTATGTGATCGATGCCGATGGCGAAGACATCAGCGGATTTCCCCTGCAACTTCCCGGTACTTTCATGACCGAATTCGCGGTAGGAAAATTGGAAGAAGATGGGCCCATGAAGATCGTGACAGGGACAAATACTGGCGACTTCAGAGTGATTGGCGCTTCTGCCGTGATCGATGAAAACTACAGCCACAATCTGGGCAGCAGCATCACCGGAGCTCCAGTAATCCTGGATAGAGGCCGCATCGCAGTGGCCACAAATACCCATCTTTATCTGATAAACAGAAACGGGATCGTCTTTGCCAGAGAAATCGATGCTCCTGTGGCCGGTGGACTCATCGCCGCAGACCTGGATCAGGACAACAGTCTGGACATTATCTTTGTTACCATCGCCGGAAAGGTGTGGGCAGTGAGTCAAACCAACACTCTGCTCGGCAGTTTCCCGGTGGATATAAACTCGAGCTTCAATTGTCCTCCGCTGGTGGCTGATATCGATGCCGATGGGCAGTGTGAGATCGTCCTGCACAGCTATTTGAATAGCATTTACGCCTATCATAATGATGGCAGCGTAGTGGATGGTTTTCCCTTCTGCACCACTTATAACGGTGCCACACCGGGGACTTTGGTGGATTTTGACAACGATGGTTTCTTCAAGCTGATCACCGGATTTTCCAATGGAGTCTTGATGTCCAATCTGCGCCGCCCAAGCTCTGAGCTCACACCCTGGACCACTTATCGCGGCTCACTCAAACGTCAGGGCAGCGCTGCTTCCTCTGGACATGTGGCCAATGCCGATGCCCAACTGAGCCCCGCAGTGGATCTGCTAAGGCAGAATTATCCCAATCCCTTCAATCCCAATACCAACATCGCTTTTGAGCTGGCCAAAGCCGGTGCCATCCAAATCGATATTTACAATGCCAAGGGGCAAAAAGTTCGGAAACTGCTCGCTGACAATCTGGCCAGTGGCAGACACACAGCAGCTTGGGATGGCAAGGATGATAATGGCCGCAGCCTGGCCAGCGGAATCTATCTTTACCGGATGACGAGCCCAGAAGGCTCTCAGACGCGTAAGATGTTACTACTCAAATAGGTAATACATGCAAGATATAGCAAAAAACATTCAAAGGATCAAAGCCGAAATAGCCGCTGAACTGATAAAGTCTGGCCGCAAGGTTGAGGAAATCACCCTGGTGGCCGTAACCAAGACTCATCCGGTGCAGGACATCGAAACGGCTCTGAAGAGTGGCATCACCCACTTCGGCGAAAACAAAGTGCAGGAAGCTGTGCGCAAACTGGCCATGCTCTCTGCGCCCTATGCGGGCTTTCACTTCATCGGCCATCTGCAGAGCAATAAGATCAATCAACTCCTGGCCCTGAAGCCGCTGCTCATCCATAGCATCGATTCGCTGTATCTGGCGGATAAGCTGCATCGGGCCCTGGGGCGTACAAACCGTACCCAGGAAATCCTGGTTCAGGTAAACGTCACCGAAGAAGAAAGCAAGAGCGGGGTGAGCTTTGACAATGCCAAAGAGATGATCGCAAAGATCGCAGGCTATTCCACCCTCTATGTGCGGGGACTGATGACTATCGGCAAATTGGACCCGGATCCAGAGGTCAGCCGTCCTTATTTCAAACAGCTCAAAGCTCTTTTTGATGAGGTCAGGAAAGATTTTCCCGAAGGCTTTGACTATCTTTCCATGGGCATGAGCCACGATTGGCAGATCGCTCTGCAAGAAGGCTCAAACATGCTGCGCATAGGCAGTGCCATCTTTGGGAACAGAGTTCACGGAGACAGGAAATGACAGCTATTATCGCCATCCTGATCTTCATCCTGGCCTATCTTTATGGTGGATTTTCCACCGCCCAGATTATCGCCAAGAGTTTTCGCTCCCTCAACGTCTATAAGGTTGGCACCGGCATAGCCGATACCGAGAATATCTATACCAATATCAGCAAGTCTATGGGACTGCTGGTGGGAGCCATCGATCTCAGCAAAGCCTATTTGTTTTTGATGGTGGTGGAATTCATCCTCCGGATTTTGGGCAATGCCACTTCCTTTGCAGAGCTCAGCATCTTGTACAGCCCCACTCTGATGATGGTCTATGGCGTGGGCATGCTGATAGGGCACTGCCTGCCGCTGACGCATCATTTCCGGGGCGGCAGGGGAATCTTCACCTATATGGGCTTCTTCGCCTATTTCGCTTTTTTACCGGTTTTTGTCACCGCTATTCTGGCCATGATCCTGGTTTGGCGATTCAAACAGGTACGTTTTGCCCAGTACACCATTGTAGTCCTACCCGTGATCTTGTATCAGATCTTTTATCATACGATTCCCTGGTTCCGTCAGGAACTGCCGCCTTATTTCACCGCGATTCTCATCGGAACTGCGTGCTTCATGGGAATCTTAAACATCATATTATCAAAACGCCTTGGCGAATTTTAGGTGAGTGAGATGATCAGAATCGTTCCCGTCGATAGCAAGAAGCTCTTAAAGAGATTTATCATGCTGCCCTTTGGCCTGTATAAGGATGACCCAAATTGGGTGGCTCCCCTCATTATGGATCAATACAGCCTCTTTAACCCCCAGAAAAACCCCTATTATGAACATTCTGAAGTGCAGCTCTATCTGGCGATGGAAGATGACAAGGTGCTGGGGCGCATCAGCGCTCATACCAATACCCAGCATCAAAAGGAGCATAATGAGGACATTGGTTTCTTTGGCTTTTTTGACTCTGTGAACCGGGTAGATGTGGCAAAGGCGCTATTTCAAGCTGCCGGGGACTGGAACAAAAAGCGCGGCTTTGCGAGCATGCGCGGACCCATGAACTTTTCCGTGAATCAGGAAATCGGACTTTTGATCGATGGTTTTGATACCCCGCCCATGGTGATGATGCGGCATGATCATCCTTACTATCAAAAGCTATATGAAGCCTGTGGCCTGGCCAAAACCATGGACCTTTACGCCTATTTGAGTGAGCGCACCGAGATGCCAGAGCGCATAGAGCGTCTCGCCGCGGCCATCGAAAAACGCAGTGGAGTGAGCATCCGCAGCCTCTCAAAAGACAAAAAGAAGCTGCAAAAAGATATCGAAACCGTCTTTGAAATCTATACCAAAGCCTGGGAATACAACTGGGGCAATGTGCCCATGACCAAGGCGGAATTTGACCATGTCGTAGCCGAACTTTTGCCTCTGGCAGATCCAGATTTGATCTTCATCGCCGAAAAGGACGGACATCCAGCCGGCTTCTCTCTGGCCCTGCCAAATTACAATGAAGTCTTGAAAGTGATGCATGGCCATGTCAATCCCCTCACCATGATCAAGGCCCTGCTGGCCAAAAGGAAAATCCACAGTGCCCGGGTGATCACCATGGGAATCATTAAAGAGTATCAAGGACGCGGTATAGACACCCTGCTTTACTACTATTCCTATAAAAACGGTCTGCCCAAAGGCATTTTTCGGGGAGAGTTTTCCTGGGTTTTGGAAAACAACACCATGATGATCCGCGTAGCTCAAATGCTGGACTCCATCCCCTATAAGACTTATCGACTCTATGACAAAAGCATCTAAGCGCCTGCTCTCCGCGATCGATATCATCACTCTGGTGTTTTGCGGATGGATCCTGCTGTATATGAGCATTGGTCTGGGCCTCGGCAGGGCCAAAGATGCCGGAATGCATCTGCCCATCTTCCTCAGCATTGCCACCAGCATCCTGCTTTTGGCCTGGCTGCATAGAGATTTAGACGCCGAAAAGCATCCCAAACTCAATAAGGTTTTAAACCTGATCCGCGCCTTGTATCCCATCACGCTCTTTGGCTACTTTTTCACCTCTGGCTATAGTGTCAATCAGATCATCTTTACCCGCTGGCTGGATCCTTTCTTTATGAACATAGACTTAAGGCTCTTCGGCTATCTGCCCTCGCTGGTCTGGGGCAAAACCTTTAGCAATTACCTTACCAGTGAAGTCTTTCACTTTGCCTATTTCTGCTACTATCCCATGATCATAGGCCTACCGCTATATCTGTATTTCAAAAAACCGGCGGCATTTGGGGAACTGATCTTCAATCTCAGCTTTGTCTTTTATCTGTGTTACTTTATCTTTAGCATTCTGCCGGTGATCGGCGCCCGCTTTCTGCCTGAAGCGATGGAACTTACCAGAAGCTATCGGAGCGGACCCTTCACCCACATCATGGTCTTTATTTACCGCAATACGCATCATCTTGGAGGTGCCTTCCCCTCTTCGCATGTGGCAATAGCCCTGGTACTCACTGTGGCGGCGCTGCGGCATGCACCCCGCCTGGGCTATCTCTTTGTGGTGATCTCTTTCTTCTTGACCTTTGCCACGGTGTATTGCCATTACCACTGGTTTATCGATGCCATGTTTGGCATTTTGGCTGGAGTAGGGGGCTACTATCTGGCCAATTACAGCCATCGTAAATTGCAAGGAGCTCTTTTAAATGAAATATAGATTTCTGCTTTTCTGCACTTTGTTCAGCCTGAGTTTGGCTGCGCAAAGTCCGCTTCCCATAGATACTTACGACTACGGTGTGCCGGAGAATAACGTCTCTGCCATCGCCATCGGTATGGGCGGCATCAATCTGACCAATCCGGACGATCCCTTTGCCTCCTATGGCAATCCCGCCCTGCTGGCCCATAACGAAGATACCATGATCTACCTGTCCTACCGCTTGGCAGACAATGAAAATCTCAGCTTCTGGGAGGCAGCCAGCGTGAGTAACTTCCTGAGTGAAAAGCAATTCAAGTATTTCACCCTGGTCAGTAAACAGGCCGCTTTCTCCTATCAACCTATGGCCTCCATCAATCTCTCCAGTTTCGATACCCAGACAAACAAAACTCTGTATTACGATTACAAGCTGGATAAGATCCAAATGAGCCTGGCTATGAAGGACAAAAACTGGCCTGCACTCACCGCCGGCCTCAACCTGAAATACATCACTGGACGCTTGGTCTATCTGGTGGAGCACCGGGAAGGAAGTCAGTTTGTGCGCGAACACTTTATCGATGACAAAATCAAGGGCGCATCCTCAGATATCGGGCTCACGCTGCGCACGGGAGATGTGTACTATGGCCTCACCTTATACGATGTACTCTCACGGCTGTGGTGGGAAAACTATGATGCCGTGAGCATTCAGCGCAGGATCGGCACCGCGGTGCAATATGGCAGTGGAGCTTCCAAGACCTTTTTTGGCATTCAAAGCAAGATCGCCAAGAGCCCGGAAACCACCTACCATCTGGGCTATTCTTATGCACAGAATTGGGATAGCAAGGACTTCATCAGTGATGATAATCTGCAGCAGGGCATGGACCTGCGGATAGGCTTTTATAGCCACGATTTTTATGGTGCAGACAATATCAATCTCACCCTGGGCGGAGGCTATCATTATCAGATGTTCCGCTTTGATTTTTCCCTGAATACCAAAGGGCTCAAGATTTCTGATAGTGAGTTCCTCTTTTCGATGGGACTGGGGTTTTAAGAGATGTTTCAATTGTCTTTCCTGAATGCCGGACTCCTGATCTTTGCCGCAGCCACAGTATTGCCTCTGATCATCTGGCTTTTGGCGAAGAAAAAGCCGCGCCAACTGCTCTTTTCTTCACTGAAGTTCATCAAACTCAGCCAGCAACAGGAAAAGAGCCGCACCCGCATCACCAATATCATCCTGCTCATCATCCGCATGCTGATTATCCTTTTAGTCGCTCTGGCAGTGGCGCGCCCCATGCTCTCCTCCTCCCGCTTTGCGAAGTCCGACAAACATCCGCCCACGGCCCTGGCCCTCATCCTGGATACCTCCTATTCGATGGATTACATTGAGGAGCGACAAACCCGCATCGATAAAGCTCTCAAGGCGATTCAGAGCATAAATGCTAAAGCCACCGACGCCGACAGGCTGATCCTGGTTTCCAGAGATGCCCCCTGGAACGACCTGCATGCCCAGATCTACGCAGGTGCTATCCCCGAGGAAATCTTGCAAAACGTGAGCCTAAGCTGGCAGCCTTTGAGCTGGGAAGAAACCTTCGCCTTTGCCGAAGCCAAGCTGGCCGAAAGCCAAATGCCAAACCGGGAAATCTATCTTTTATGCGATTTTGTCAATGAAGAGATCTCCGTCAAAAGCCAGTACCCCATCGCCGCCATTCCCATCTCGGAAGTGGAAGCCCGCCAAAATCTCTCGGTCTCAGAAGCCAGAGTACTGCCTCAGATCGTATCGCGCGGCAAGCAGCAGACCATAGAATTCCGCCTGACCAATCACGGCAATCAGAACCGAGATGAGATCCTGATTCAAGTGGTCTTGGACGAGATCAAAGTAGCAGAACGCTTCGTGAGCATCCCCGCCCGTCAAAGCCTGAAAGAAGAGATCACCTTTGAGATTCGCAGTGAAGGCTGGCAAGCCGGATACATCGAGGTGCTGGACGAGCATCTGGGTGCCGACAACCGCGCCTATTTCGCCTTTGAATACTTCCAGCAGCCGCGCGTGGCAGTGGTGGGCACACAGCCTTTGCCACTACATCTGGCCAGCATCCTGCAAGTCTATACCGGAGGCAGAAAGCCCGATCTGATCCATCCCTCAAACCTGAACCGGCAAATGCTGGATGATTATAAACTCTTTATCTTCTATGAATTTGGAGAGATGACCCCCCGCCTGAGAGAGATGGTCCAGGAGCTGGATGCCCGCGAGACCGGCAGCCTCTTTTGCCTGGGCAAGAGCCTCGCCCCGGATGCAATAAGTTTTTTGAACCAACGATTTTCGCTGAAGCTGAGTGAACGCAAGCAGAACACCATCAGCATAGACTTTATCTCACCACATCATCATCCCAGCGCTCTGATTGCCGATAAAGACCTGCGTTTCCCCCAGATTACTTCCTATTGGCAGAGCAGCGCGCATAGTTCCAGCATGATCTCCGCCTCGCAATATCCTCTGGCGGTGACGAGTCCCAAATCCGCCCTATGGCTTTGGGATGTCAGTGCGCCTTCGCCCTTTTTTACCGATCCCGCCTTTGCTGTTTTTGCCTATCGCCAGTTTAGCGCGCTGCAAAGCGCCTCTGTCCCCATGGCAGAGCTGAAGGTGGGTGATAGCATCCGAGCCAGCGAGCTCATGCTGCCTTCGCTGGATAATCTCAGCCTGGCATATCCGCATTACATCACCCAGCAGCCTGGAATTTACGTGGTGAATCCTTCCTTGGAAAATCCAGCCAAAATCGCGGTAAATATTGAATATAACGACAGCGACCCCACCAGAATTCCACCCAAAGCCAAGATCAAAATGCTTTCCGGGGACTTCACCAAAGAGATCTTTATGTCCCGCTTGGGCCGCGATCTTTGGAAGCTGCTTTTAGCTCTTGCTCTGGTCCTGATGATCCTTGAAATCATCATAGTCAAGAGTCAGGAACACAAGTCTTTATACAGGAGCGACACATGAGGATGCTGGATTCGATGCGTCTCGCGTCGAGACCTGACCTGGAACACAAGTCCTTATACAGGTGCATGCTGGATTCGATGCCTCTCGCGTCGAGACCCGACCTGGAACACAATATGAGGATGCTGGATTCGATGCGTCTCGCGTCGAGACCCGACCTGGAACACAACATGAGGATGCTGGATTCGATGCGTCTCGCGTCGAGACCTGACCTGGAACACAACATGAGGATGCTGGATTCGATGCCTCTCGCGTCGAGACCCGACCAGGAACACGACATGAGGATGCTGGATTTGATGCGTCTCGCGTCGAGACCCGACCTGGAACACAACATGAGGATGCTGGATTCGATGCGTCTCGCGTCGAGACCCGACCTGGAACACAACATGAGGATGCTGGATTCGATGCGTCTCGCGTCG
>Ga0265295_1002288_pt1 | contig 30869 bp, 26 predicted proteins | sample Munlansysbiofilm_FD_192503 | JGI IMG/M metagenome (GOLD analysis project Ga0265295, IMG submission 192503) | Leachate microbial communities from a municipal landfill in Southern Ontario, Canada - Methane capture system biofilm | ecosystem: Engineered > Solid waste > Landfill > Unclassified ... | reverse complement strand
GTGCATGACGGAATTTCTATAGCACAGGTTTTCAATAGCAGGACATTTTTTAATCGTTGATTATCTTTTTCATTTTTTAAGATTTACCTGTAAAATCATGCGTCAGTCTTTTTTGCTGAATAGTTACGGGGATTAAGAATGGGGACGTGGGCTCCAGGATGGATACCGTCGTCTGATTACAGCAAAAAAACGAGACTTTTAACGCCTCCTGATGAGGCATGCAAGCTTAAATACTGCCTTGAAAATTAGATCCACTATACAAGGCGATATGAACCAAGTGTCTATCTTGCAAAAATTCTTCAGTCGCAAACAACTACTTGCGATTAGTCAAACGCCATCCCCTGAAAATCCTCCTCTCCCGGCCCGTACACCCGGATTCCACGGGCTTCAAACAGAGAGGCGGCCCGCCTGAGATCCTGAGTATCCGGTGTCCGGAAGGTCTGCGGCGACTGGGACATGCCCTCAAACCAGCGCCGTTTGCTGATGCCATGATCGTGGTAGGGCAGAAGGGTCAACCAGCGGATGCCGAGACCTTCAAGAAAAAGCGCCCAGGCCTTGAGATTCTCCGCGTCATCGGTGGCCCCCGGAACCAGGGGAAGCCGTGGCCAGACCCAAGGCCCCTTTCCTGAAACCATGGCCCGAGCGGCTTCCTTCAGGCTGACCCTGACCGGCTCACTGGCCGTACCGCACCAGTGTTTATGCAAAGCACTGTCGTGGATTTTCACGTCAAAGAGCAGAAGATCCAGATGCCCCATCAGATCCTGCATGGCAGGATGCCTGCTGTCGTACATGCCGCAGCTTTCCATGGCCAGATGAATGCCTTCTTCCTTGAGACGTTCCGCAAGGCCCGCAAGAAAGCCGGGAAAAAGCCCGGCCTCCCCTCCGGAAAAGGTCACCCCGCCGCCCGTTGCCTCAAAATTGGGATATTCAGGACGCAGACAGGCGAGAAGCTCCGCTTCCGAACAGGCTTCACCCACAAGGATAAGGGCCTCTGACGGGCAAACCCGCACACAGGCCATGCAGGAGGTGCAGGCCCTCGCGTCCCGCCTTTCCGGAAGCAGAAGGCCTGCGGGACAGACCGTCCTGCACTGTCCGCAGCCAATGCAGCGGTGGGACCGAAAGGCGATTTCCGCCTCAGGCTTCCAGGATTCGGGATTCTGGCACCAGGCACAGCGCAGGGGGCAGCCCTTGAAAAAGAGGGTGGTGCGGATGCCGGGGCCGTCGTGGATACAGCCATGCTGCACCGAAAACACAAGGGGCGTTTTCATGCTGGCTCCTTTCCGTGGAGGGTTCGTTCGATGACCTCATCCTGCACTTCCGGAGCCAGATCCTGAAAATAGGCGCAGTACCCCGCAATGCGCACCAGAAGGCCGGGGTGGCGTTCCGGATGACGCCTGGCCTCCAGCAGGGTGTCGGCATCCAGCACATTGAGCTGCACCTGCATTCCGCCCTGGGTGACAAGATAGGAGCGCAGCAGACCCGCCAGCAGTTTTTCCCCGGCAGCGCCCTTCACAAAGGGGGTTCCCAGCCGGAGATTGAGGGCTCCTCCGTTGGCCCAGGCCGAGGTATCCAGCGAGGCGGCGGAACGCAGAAGGGCCGTGGGGCCCATGCGGTCGGCCCCTGTGGCAGGGGAAAAACCGTTGGCCAGGGGCTGGCCCGCCCTGCGGCCCGAAGCCGAGGCGCCTGTCCATCGGCCAAAGGCCGTATGGCAGGTCATGGAATACATGCCCGCAAGGAAGGTTCCGCCCCGGCTGTTTCGGTGGCGCGTCACCGCAGTGGTGAAAATGTCCGCCACACGCTGAAACATGGCATCAGCTTCGGGATCCCCATTGCCGTATTTCGGGCAGCGGGTGGCAAGGCGCAGACGCAGGGCCTCTTCTCCCCTGAAATCCCGTTTCAGAATGTCCACAAGCCCGGCAAGGCTAAGGCGTTTTTCCGTGAACACCACCTGACGGATGGCGCTGAGGGCATCCGCCACATCCGCAAGACCCACAGCCTGATAGGACGTAAAGTCATAAAACGCCCCGCCCCAGGTGACATCCCGTCCCTTTTCCATGCACCCTGCGGTGAGCAGGGAATTGAGGGGAGCGGAACGATGCGCCCGGTTCGCCCTTTCCAGAAGCGTCGTCTGCCGCACCGCATCCGCCACCATGGCCTCCACCTGACGGGTAAAGGCGCAGAGCAGATCCTCAAGGCTTTCCAGGGTCTCGGGCGGCGGGGTCTTCACGGCCCAGGAGGCGAACAGGGACCGGCCAAAGGGCTTACCAACGTTGAGGGCCAGTTCCAGACAGGCGGGCAGGCTGAACAGCCCTGCATCCGAAGAATGGTAGGTTCTTCCGGGGCTTCCCAGCTCCACGCAGCCGATCACCCCGTAGTCCCGCGCATGGGCGAGAGACATGCCCGCCCCCGTGAGGGCCTTCACCACAGCGGCATCCCCGAAAAAGGCGGGATTGCCGCAGCCAGCGCCAATGAGGGCCGTGCATTTTTCAAGAAACCATGCCGGTGTGCTCCCGTGTATCCGCACATGGAGGTTGGGTTCCCTCGTGCGGATCTTTAAAAAAGCATCCAGAAACAGACCGGAAAGAAGCTGGGTCGCATCCCTGCCCTCGCTGTCCGTACCGCCCAGGGTAATCCCCTGCCCCACGGTGTTGCCGCTGAAGTAGGCATCCATCCTCCGGGAAAAAAGGGGAATGGTCTCGCAGGCCTTGAGCTGAAAAGAGGCGATGAGCCGGACGGCGTTTTCCCTGTCCAGACGGCCTTCGGCCATGTCCTTTTCGAAAAGGGGAAAAAGAATCTGATCCAGCCTGCCAAAGGAAAGCCCCTGCTCGTAGTCTTCCAGATTGAGGGCCACATGGACGATCCAGCAGGCCTGAAGCCCCTCCTGAAGGGTTCGGGCCGGATGCCAGGGCACCTGGGCAAGGCTTGTGGCCAAGCCTGAAAGACGTGCCTTTTCCCGGCCCTCCGCAGTTTCCGCAAGGCGAAGGGCTTCCCGCTCCAGATTGGCCGCCATCTTCCGGATGCCTCCCAAAAGAATGCGCACGGACTGGTAAAAGGCCCGCTGATCCGCATCCAGCGCGAGGCCCTCCGGCGTGCAGCCTTCCTCCAGAATTTTCCGGGCCCGCGCATCCACGGTGTGAAGCCCCCTTGTCACCACAAGGCCATAGTCCGGAATCTGGTGGGAAACCCCTGCGATTTCCGTGAGAATCGTGCTTCTTGCACCCAGAACCCGCGTCCAGAGGGTGGAGAGGCGGGAAAGACGTCCAAAGGCCTTCCATCCCGTGCTCCAGGTAAAGGTGATGCCTGCCATCCCCAACAGAAAAACCTTTTCGGAAAAGAACAGCTTCAGGGGCACGGGCCGTTTTTCAAGGCGGAAAAGATCTTCCAGAATGTGGGAGGAACCGCCCTCCGGATAGTAATTGGCCGCGATCCTTTTGGAGCTCATGTTCCCGGCAATGGCTTCTTCCGGATAGATCCGGGCCTTTCTTTCCCCCAGAATGAAGGCCAGCGTCTCCGCACGCCGTACCAAGGGATGGCGCTTTCTGGAAAAAAACCCGGAAAACCTTGCCCGCAACATGAGCTTTGGCCTTTCAAGGCAGATGCTGCACGGGGTTTCCATGAGGGTTCTGCGAATCGCCGCAAGGGCGGTCTCCTCCATGGTAAAGGGCTGGCGACAGTCTGAGGCTGGAGAAAGGGGAATTCTGGATGGGTTTTCTGTCATGGGGCCTCCCAGGAAAAAGGTTTTTGGTAATACCAATTATGCTTTTAAAAAGCTGAAATCAAGTTATTTATGATTTTTGGTATTTCCACAATAAGAAAAACCGCTGAAACGCCGATGCAAAAACCCAAAATTCTGCTACAAGGCTTCCCAGAGGGAGGCTTCACATGACAGACAGACGCGCAGACATTGTTTTTAAGGCCCTGCAAAGGGACATTCTTTCGGGGATTTATCCGGAAAAGACCCGTCTTCCATCGGAAAGGGTGCTGGGGGAGATGCATGGGGTCAGCCGCATCACCATCCGGGATGCCATTTCCCGGCTGGTGCAGCTCGGCCTTGTGGAAAAACAGCCCCAGAGCGGCATCTATGTGCGGCGCTTTAAAAGCGAGGCCTCGCTGGATCTGCTCATCCACCTCATGCAGACCGAAGGGGGGCTGGATACGGACACCCTCCTGTCCCTGCTGGAATTCCGGCGTCTCGCTGCGGTTTTCATTGTCCGCAAGGCAGCAAGGAATCCGGATCGTACCGGGCTTCTGCGCTTACAAACCCTGCTGGAGGAAACAGAGGCCTCCCTTGCACAAGGGAGGGAGGCGGAAAAAAAAGGGGCCGCTGAAGCAACGCCCCAACAGCCCCTTTCCCTTTTTGATAGTAAAACGCCTCCGGCCTGGGTGCAGACCCTGGCGGAGGCGGATTTTTCCTTTCATGCGGGCATTGTCGCCATGACGGACAACATGGTGGCCCAGCTTCTTTTCAATTCCTTCAAACCGGCGTACCGGCATTACAGCCTTTTTTTCTACGCACTTCCCGGAGCTGCGGAAACGGCCCTGCAAAACCACAGGGAACTTCTCGCCGCCCTGTCCGCAGGGGACGAAGACTATGCGGCCTGGAAAATGGAGCAGACCCTCACCTATGCGGAAAACCGGGTCAAGGATGCCCTGAGGGAACAGGCTTCCTCCGGAAAAGCGCCTTTTCCACAGTGATACTGGGCACTTCCAGCTGATGCAAGGCTTCAGGGGACGGCGACTTTTTGTACTCTTGGGTCATACTTCCCCTCCCCGCGTCAGGAGCAGGGCATCGGAAGCCGTGGCCCCAAGCTCGCTGAAGCGCTTCACCAGCCCCTCCACCGTAAGCCCCGCCTTTTCCTCTCCTCCCACATCCAGCACGATGCGGCCCCTGTCCATCATGAGAAGCCTGCTCCCGTAACGGATGGCATGGGCCATGTTGTGGGTCACCATGAGGGTGGTAAAGCCGTAATCCCCCACAAAAATCCGGGTAAGATCCATCACTCTCTCGGCGTTTCTGGGGTCAAGGGCTGCGGTGTGCTCATCCAGAAGAATAAGGGGCGGCCTTGAAAGCACCATCATCAGCAGGGTGAGGGCCTGACGCTGGCCTCCGGAAAGAAGCCCCACATTGTCCTTCATCCTGTCTTCAAGGCCCATGTCCAGATGGGCAAGGTGATTCCGGAAAGTCTCCCGCTGTTTTTTATTCAGGCTGATGCGAAGCCCCCGGAACCCCTTTTTGGCGGCAATCATAAGATTGTCCTCCACCGTCATGGTGGCTGCCGTGCCTGCGAGGGGATCCTGAAAAATCCTGCCCACATACTGGGCGCGCCGGTATTCGGGAAGCTTTGTCATGTCTCTCCCGTTGATGAAAACCCGGCCCGCATCCGCAAAAATCTTTCCGGAAATGAGATTGAGAAGGGTGGATTTTCCAGCTCCGTTGGAGCCGATCACCGTGACAAACTCCCCTTCGCCCACCTCCAGATTCAGGCCCTGAAACACCGTATGGGCATCTGGGCTTCCCGGATGAAAAGTTTTGACGATACCCTCAAGACGTATCATGAAAAAAGCCCTCCCCTGCCCTTTTTCCCCCTTCGGGTCAGCACAAGGGCAAAAATGATGAGAAGGCCGGAGATGAGTTTAAGGTCACTGGGGGTCATGTGGATGGCATAGCCATAATACCGGCCAAAGTACAGAATGGCCTTGTAGAGAATGGCCCCCAGCACCACCCGCAGGGTGAGCACCCAGATGCGGTTGGAGGGAATGAGAAACTCGCCGATCATCACCGCCGCCAGACCAAACACCACCATGCCAAGGCCCAAGTTCACGTCGGAAAAACCCTGATACTGGGCGGCCAGCGCTCCGGAAAAGGCCACAAGGGCATTGGAAATGCCCACGCCGATCACCTTGTAGGTGGCGGGGTTCACCCCTGCGGCCAGCACCATCTGCTCATTGTTGCCCAGCGCCCCGAACACAAGGCCCATGTCCGTGAGAAAGAAAAGATCCAGAAGCACCTTGATGCCCAGCACCAGCACAATGAAAAAGCCCAGCAGCACCCAGGCCGGATCGAGACCGGGAAAGGCCTGGGTAACTTGCGTCAGCAGGGTTTCCTGTCGCACCAGAGGCAGGTTGGCCCGGTTGCCCATGATGCGGATATTGATGGAGTAGAGCATGGTCATGGTGAGAATTCCCGCCAGCAGATGGGGCACCCGCAGGCGGTTGTGGATCTCCGCCGTGACCGCACCCGCCAGCCAGCCGGAAACAAGGGCCAGGGTCAGGCCCCAGAAAATCCCGGCTCCGCTGGTAATACAGGCCGCCATCACCGCAGCACCCAGGGGAAAGGAGCCGTCCACCGTCAGATCCGGAAAATTCAGGATCCGGAAGGTGAAAAACACGCCCAGGGCCATGATGCCGTAAATGAGCCCCTCCACAAAAATGCCTTCAATCATGGCCTACCGAGCCTCTGTAAGTGCGCCGTTTTCAATGCGGGTATTGGCCTTTTCCAGAAGATCCGGAGGAATCGTGAGGCCCAGCTGCCCTGCCACATCCAGATTCACCAGAAGATCCATGTCCGCAGCTTCTGTCATGTAGCGCGTGGGAATCTCCGCCGTGGGTTTTCCGGAAAGCACTTCCGCCGCCAGACGGCCCGTGGCCACCCCCATGCGGTAATAATCAAAACCCCAGGCCGCCAGCACCGGGATGTCCCGTGCAGAGCTGGGATCCGCCGTCACCAGAGGGATCTTATGACGCATGCACACCTCGGACACCGCAGGCAGGGCCGCGAACACCGTGTTGTCATTGCTGAGATAAACCCCGTCCACCCGGCGGATGATGGTCTGGATGGCCTGCTTCACCTCAGCACTGCTCGCCACCGTGCTTTCCACAAACTCAATGCCCCTTTCCTCGCAGACCTTACGGGCGATCTGGGCAAGGCGCACGGCATTGGATTCTCCGCTGGCGTAAATGTGGCCCAGCCTTTTGATGGGCTTGATACGCAGAAGAAAATCAATCTGCTCCGCCACGGGCGTCATGTCCGAATATCCCGTCACATTGGCTCCGCCCTTGTCGTAGGAATCCACAAGCCCGGCATCCACAGGATCCGTGACCGCACAGTAGATCACCGGCTGATCCTTCAGAAGATTCACCAGGGCCTGGGCCGTGGGCGTGGCAATGCCTACGGCAAGATCCACCTGCTGGGCCTTGAACTTCTGGGCAATGGAAGCGGCGGTGGAAAGATCGCCGTTGGCATTCTGCAAATCAAAAACAGCCTCCGGCCAGCTTTCCCGCACCCCGTCCTGCACCCCCTTTTCCAGGGCATCCAGGGCCGGATGGGCCACAATCTTGGAAATGCCGATCCTTACCCTTTTTGTATCCGCAAGGCCTACCCCCGCCATCATAACCAAAGAAGCCGCCAGCATCAGCGCCACACCCCATTTTTTCATTGCCCTCTTTTCCTTTCCCTATGTTCAAAAAAGATCCTTAAGATCCACATCCGTCCAGTCCTGATACCCCGGCACCTTCACCCAGAGCAGGCGTTCTCCCGGTACAGCCACCACCTGATACACGGTACGGATACCGCCCTCCTGGGGCCAGGTGGCTCCGCCCTTATCCATGGGGATGTCCAGAAGTGCCTTCATGCTTTCCGCGTTAAGCCCGCCCTTCATCTTCTCCCCCAGACTCAGAAGATTTTCCCGTCTGAGGGGCGACTCAAAGCCCGTATTCGCCTGAAGCATCAATCCCCAGGAAGGATCGGCAAAATGGTTGGTGGCCACCAGCAGCCCCTCCCGGTCCGCAGCCCTGCGCCGGAGATCAAAGGGTGCCCACTCGTAGGCAAAGGCCTCGCGGCTGTCCGCCACGTTGATGATAAAGGCGAACTCCGGCCGGGTGGTGTGAAAGGCCGCATCCAGCTCCCCGAGGGTGGCGTAATCCATGAGAAAGGCCATCAGATTGACGATGGCGGGAATGCGGTTGGTAAAGGTCAGCCCCCCGCCCGAGGGCAGGCCGTTGTTCAGCTCCAGAAAAAGGCCGTCCGCATTCATGCCCGTGGTCATGTACATCACCCCCGCAAAGGTGACCATGGCCGCAGGAATGCCCGAATCCGGATGCCAGACGCTCACGGCCAGCTTTTGGGCAAAACCCGTGTAGGAATCAAACCAGTCGTAGTTCCGGCCCGCCACCAGAGGCCCGCCCGCTGTGTGCGCTCCCCAGGCGAAAATCCCGGAGCAGCCCGTTATCACGCCAAAATATTCCATGGCGTTAAGCCGCAAATGTTGCTTCAAAGAAAGCCCGGATGTCTCGGCCATGCCTTCCAGAATGTCTTTGAAACGGCGGGGATAGAACCGGAAAAGGGCTTCTGCCATCTCATCCATGACGACTTCGGAAAGGCTCTTTTTCTTCATAAAATAGGTTTCAACGGCCTCCTGGTACAGAGCCTTCAGTTCTTTTGAAAGAAGCGCTCCGTACTGCCGCCCCATCTGCCGGAAAGAGCCGTGCAGATCCACCACCGGCACCTTCCCGGACTGATAAAGGGTGCCTCCCTCAAAACGCGCAAGGGGGCCGGTCATACCGGCCTTTTCCGAAGCCCCTGCGCCCCCGGTCATACCCATCATAACCATGATGCCTCCGAAAACCCCAGAAAGAATATTCGCACGCTGCCTCCCTCCCCATACCGGATAATCCGCCTGAAAAAAACCTTTCCACCTTAACTTTTTTCCCTTGACCTGTCTAAAGGTTCATAGGCTACCTTTTCTTTCAGAAACAAGATGGGAGGCCTTTCATGTATCGCGTATCAGACATCACCCGCCGCCTTGGCATTGCCCGCTCCACCCTGCTCTATTACCAGAGAATCGGCCTGGTTTCACCGGCAAGGGATGAACAAAACGGCTACCGCATCTATTCGGAAAGCGATCTGGAGCGCCTTGTCACCCTCCGCTGCCTCCAGAGGGCGGGCTTTTCCCTGGCCCAGTGCCGGAAATGCCTCGAAGGAAAGATGGATGCCGCCATGCTCCGGGAGCAGCTTCTTGTCATTGAAAGGGAAATTCTCCACCTGAAAACCGCTGGAAGTGTGCTGCGCGCCCTCTGCCACAGGGCGGAAGGAAAGGCTCCGCCCGAGACACCGGGAAATGATCCTCTGAAACTCTGGCACGCGACCTTTGAAAAACAGTCTCCCCAGGCCCACCTGAAATGGCTTCAGGCCCTGGGCTTTTCCGAAACAACCGCAACGCAGATTCGCTGCGTTTCACGAAACATGGAAAATCATGAGGTCTATATGGAAGACTTTTTTAAGGTATTTGAAACCATGAAACGACAGGGTCCCGGCAGCAGGCAGGCCACCCTCAACGCTTTCCGGAAAATCGAAAACAGTGCTGCCATTGGCAATATTCTTGAGATCGGCTGCGGCAAAGGAGAAGCGGCCCTTACCTTGGCCGGGGTAAGTGAAGCCCGGATTACAGCCGTGGACAATCATGGGCCTTTTCTCGATGCCCTTAAAAGAAAGTTTACGGAAAAAAATTTATCCCACCGCATCCAGCCCCTTGTGGCTTCCATGCTGAATCTGCCCTTTGAAGACCAAAGCTTTGATCTCATCTGGTGTGAGGGAGCCGCCTACATCATGGGGTTTGAAAAGGCACTTGCCACATGGAAAAAATTCCTCATTCCGGAAGGTCATCTCTTTGTCAGTGATGCCATCTGGCTCACGGACACCCCTTCTGCCCCATGCAAGGAACTCTGGGATGTGGAGTATCCCGACATGCGCCGCCTTAAAGACCGGTGTCTTCAGGCGGAAAAGGCCGGATACCGGGTTGTGGACGCTTCCCTCCTGCCCCGGCAGGACTGGCAGGATTTCTACGATGACATGGAAAAAGTCCTCTTTGATCTGGAAGATTCCCTTGGGGAAAGACCCGCCTTTCAGGATTTGAAAGAGGAAATCGCCATGAACCGGCAGTACGGCGATGAATACGGCTATGCCTGCCTGCTGCTTCAAAAAAGCCCCCTTGCCTGAGCGTCCTCTGAGGCGTAAAAAAAGGGCCGAAACGCGCTTTACCCCTGAAATCCCACAAAAAGGAAAACAGAGCATGAAACCTGCATCCGTAAAAACCTTAACCTGCTGGCTTTTTCTTCTCCTTTTCATCGTCTCGGCCAGCCCGGCCGCAGCCCAGTGGCCCCGGATGACGCCCTCCAAAGACGGTGTGCCCATTTCCTATGAGGTGTACGGAAATGGAGAGCCCACCCTGGTTTTTGTCCACGGATGGAGCTGTGATGCCCGCTACTGGCAGAAACAGATTGACCATTTTTCAAAAAAGAACCGCATGGTGCTTCTGGATCTGGCAGGCCACGGTCACTCAGGTATGGGCCGGAGCCAATATACCATGAAGGCCTTTGGGGAAGATGTGAAGGCTGTGGTGGAAGCGGTGGGAAGCAAAGAGGTAATCCTCATCGGCCATTCCATGGGCGGGCCCGTCATCGCCGAGGCGGCACGCCTCATGCCCGGCCGTGTACTGGGACTCATTGGCGTGGACACCTTTGGCAACGTGGCCTATCCCCTCACCCCTGAAATCGTGACCGGGATGGTCAGTCCGCTGGAAGAGGATTTTCAGGCCGGAAGTCGTCAGTTTGTTACGCCCATGTTGGTTCCCGACACCCCGGCCCCGCTCCGGGAATGGATTCTCAGCGACATGGCTGCCGCCCCTCCCGCCGTGGCCCTAAGTGCCTTAAAGGACATGATGGGGCTTTTCATTACCGGGGAGTCCGCCGCCATCTTCAAGGAAGTCCGCCTTCCCGTCATGGCCGTCAATGCGGACCTCTGGCCCATTGATGTTGAAAATAACCGTAAGCACATGGCTTCCTTTGAGGCCACCATCATCAAAGGGGCCGACCATTTTCTCATGCTGGCAAGGCCTGAGGTCTTCAATCCCGCTCTGGAAGAAGCCGTGGGGAAAATAGTGAAGAGAAAATAGGCAGCAAGCAGGAGGGGCATGGGGACTTGCAGGATATTGTTTCCCGCTTCCATGCCCGCAATCCCGAAACCGATACCAACCGTACGCAAAAATGGCTTATGGTGTCCCGTGTCGAGGATGATGCAGTTTACTGAGGTTTTTCAAGACTTCAAGATTGTGTCACCACTGGTATCACAATTGAGCTGGACGCATTTTACCATTTTGATGCCCCTGCAAAGCAGTGAGGCCCGGTGGTTTTACGCCAGACAGGCAATCGAAGGTAAATGGAGCAAACGGGAACTGCAACGCCAGATTGAGCGCAAGGCCTGCCCCTACGAATGGCTTTTACGACCCTCTTTTGTGTAGGGGCACCCTTTACGGGTGCTAAGCGAATATGCATAAAATCAGATTATATAATTTCCATGGTGTACTGCTGAGCAAAAGCCGGGGCAGCAATCAGACTCCGTGCCACCGTATCAATCCCTAGCCCAAAGGAAGCGAAGATGGAAACCAGACAGTACCTTGTCATTCAAGACCACACCAGCGAATTTCCCGAACCCATTACCTTTAAAAAAGGCGCTCCGCTCACCGTGGGTGAAAAATATGAAGGTCCGGAGGGCTGGGAAAACTGGATATTCTGTGAATCGCCTGGACAAAAAGGGGGCTGGGTTCCGGCACAGATTATCGAGATCATCACAGACAAGACCGCCCGTGCCCGTGAAGACTACACGGCAAGGGAGCTGGATGTGCAAAAAGGGGAGTTAGTGATTGGCACAAGAGTCCTCAACGGCTGGGTTTGGTGCGAAAAATCAGGTAGTTCCGAATCCGGCTGGGTGCCGCTTGAAAACCTGCAGGAGGCACCTTCGTGAATCTCAGCAGCAGGCTGCCCACACGCCCGTTCGTACCCAAACGGCGGCGGCTTTCCTTTGCACCGCAGAGGCTTATCCATCATCGAACAGAAAACCAGAATAAAGAAAAATCCATAAGCCTGCTGCATGGAAGCACGGCCCCCCTACCCTTCATGCCGTGGATCAAAGGCATCCCTCACCCCTTCCCCGATAAAAACCAGCAGGCTCAGCATGGAGGCCAGCACGGCAAAGGCGGCAATGCCGATCCAGGGAGCATCCAGATTTTCCTTTCCCTGTGCAAGCAGCTCTCCCAGAGACGGGGAGCCGGGAGGCAGGCCGAATCCGAGAAAATCCAGGGATGTGAGGGTGGTGATGGCACCGTTGAGCACAAAGGGCAGAAAGGTCAGGGTGGCCACCATGGCATTGGGCAGCACATGGCGAAAGAGCACCACCCGGTCCGGAAGTCCCATGCAGCGGGCGGCTTTCACATAGCCTAAGTTCCGGCAGCGCAGCACCTCGGCCCGCACCACATCCACCATGCCCATCCATGAAAACAAGAGCATGATGAAGAGCAGCACAAAAAAGCCCGGCTGCATGAAACTTGAAAGGATGATGAGCAGATAGATCATGGGAAGACCGGACCAGATTTCCATGAAGCGCTGGCCAAAAAGATCCACCTTGCCGCCGAAATACCCCTGCACCGCCCCGGCCACAATGCCCACAAGCGTACTGAAAACCGCCAGACAAAGACCAAAAAGCACGGAGACCCGGAACCCATAAAGCAGCCTTGCCAGAATATCCCGGCCATGGTCATCGGTTCCCAGCCAGTTCCCCGCACCGGGTGCAGCAGGATATACCCCCTCCCTTGCAAGGTTCACCGTATGCCATGAAAAGCGCACCGGCGGCCAGAGCATCCAGCCATGGGCCTCTGCCATGGCAATGACCGCTGGGTCCGTGAAATCCGCATCCGTTTCAAAGTACCCACCCAACAGGGTTTCCGGGATCTCAGAAAAAACGGGAAAATACATTCTATCCTGAAAATACAGTACAAGGGGCCTTTCATTGGCAATGAACTCGGAAAAAATACTTGCCGTGAAAAGCGTCATGAAAATCCATAAGGAGATCCATGCCCTGCGGTTGCTGGCAAAGGTTTTCATCCGTCGGCGGGTAACGGCACGCATGGTTCACACTCCCCCTGCATCAAAATGGATTCGCGGGTCCACCAGCACATAGGTGATGTCCGAGAGTATTTTCACAAACAGGCCCATGAGGGTGGAGATATAAAGCCCGGCAAACATCACGGGATAATCCCGGTTCATGGTGGCCTCAAAGCCCATGAGCCCCAGACCGTCCAGAGAAAAGATCACCTCGATCATCATGGAACCCGTAAAGAAAATGCCAAGAAAGGTTCCGGGCAGCCCTGCAATGACAATGAGCATGGCATTTCGGAACACATGGCCGAAAAGCACCCGTCCTTCGCTGGCTCCCTTGGCTCTGGCCGTGGTCACATACTGATGGCGGATTTCATCCAGAAAGCAGTTTTTGGTGAGCATGGCAAAACCGGCAATCCCCCCGATGGTCATGGCAAGGATGGGCAGGGCCAGATGATGAAAATAATCAAGAACTTTTCCCGTAAAGGACAGTTCATGGAAATGATCGGAAACAAGCCCCCTGAGGGGAAACCACTCCAGATAACTGCCCCCTGCAAAGATAACGATGAGGATCACGGCAAAGAGAAAGACGGGAATGCTGTTGCAGATCACGATGACAAAGCTGGTCCACACATCAAAGGGTGAGCCGTGGCGCACGGCCTTGCGGATTCCCAGAGGGATGGAAACCAGATAGATCACAAGGGTGCTCCAGAGCCCCAGAGACAGGGATACGGGCATTTTCTCCCCGATCATGCCGAGAATGCTCCGGTCTTTGAAAAAACTCTCCCCGAAATCCAGAAGAAGATAGCTTTTCAGCATGGAAAAAAACCGCTCATGCAGCGGCCTGTCAAAACCAAAACGTTTCTCAATTTCCGCCACCAGCTCCGGGGAAATCCCGTCCCTGCCCCGATAGGCGGAAGTGCTGTCCAAAGAGGTTTCCACCATGGAAATGGCATCCCCTTCTGCGCCGGTGATGCGCTCCAGCGCCCGGTCGCCCCTGCCCTCCATGCGGCTGATCACCTGTTCCACCGGCCCGCCGGGAGCCAGCTGCACAAGGAAAAAATTTAAGGCCAGAATCCCCAGAAGGGTGGGAACAAGGAGAAAAACCCTTTTTGCGATATAGGCAATCATGGTGCATCCTCCGCAGATGGGGCGGCTGCCCGGTCTGCTTCTCCGTACCACCATGTGCTCACCCCCCTGCCCCAGAGCGGAGGCCTGTCCGGAGACTGAATGTGGACAGCCCTTGCCAGATATCGGCGCTTTCCCGCACCAAAGGGAATGACATAATGACCGTGGCGCAGTATGCGGTCCAGAGCCCGGACATAGGGGATCATCTCCCGGCGGCTTGCGGCGGAAAGGATCTTTTCTATGAGGCGGTCTGCCACAGGATCGGCAATGCCCATGAAATTCCGCTGATCCTTCCGGTCACGGCTTGCGGAATGAAAGGCCACGGCAAGCTCCCGGCCCGGCCTGTAAGCCGCCCCGAATCCTGCCACGATCATGTCAAAATCGCAGTCCCGCAGACGGCGGGTGTACTGGGGGCCATCCACCATGTGAATCCGCATCTCTATGCCAAGGCGTCCGAGGCTGCGGGCAAAGGGCAGGAGCATGCGCTCCTCCCTGCGGGAATCCGTGAGAAACTGAAACCGAAAAACCTGCTTTGTTTTTTCATGCACCCTTCTGCCCCCTTCCATCCCCCAGCCTGCTTCCCTGAGCAGCCTGTCCGCCGCCATGAGACCTTCCCGGTTATGGCCGCTTCCGTCCGTCAGAGGCAGGCTCAGGGGATTTTCCAGTATGCCTTCGGGCAGGGCATCCCCGAAGGATCGCAGAATGGCAGCTTCCCCTTCACCGGCAAGGGGCGGGGCTTTCATGTCTGAATTTTCAAAATAGCTTTCCGTTCTCTCATATTCACCATAATAAAAACGGCGGTTGGCCCATTCAAAATCAAAGGCAAACAGCATGGCCTTTCTTACCCCCCTGTCCGCAAACACAGGCCTTCTGGTATTCATCACAAGGCCATACATGCCCGATGGCTCCCGGTTCTCCAGCGTCTGTTTCAGGATACGGCCATCCTCAAAGCGGGGGCCTTCATAGCGGGTGGCCCAGTTTTTCACGGAAGACTCAAAGCGAAAATCATAAAGCCCTGCGCGGAAGGCCTCCATGGCCACCGTATCATCCCGAAAATACTCATAACGGATGCGGTCAAAATTCCAGCGTCCCCGGTTTACGGGGTGGTCTGCGGCCCAGTAATCCGGCCTGCGCACATAAACCACACGCCTGCCCGCTTCCACCTCCGCCACGGCATAGGGACCGGAACCCATGGGCGGGGTGAGATCCGCACGGCCAAAGTCCTTATCCTCCCAGTAATGGGCCGGAAGAATCTGCAGGCGACCCACCATGAGAACAAGGGAGGGGTTCTGCTCTTCCCGGAAATCAAAACGCACCCGGTTGCCGGAAAGGACGGTCACGGCTGCCACGGCCTCGCTGTAACGGCGCAGGGCGGAGCCGAAGTGGGCCTGCAGCATTTCCCATGAAAACACCACATCCTCCCCACGGACGGGGCTGCCATCGGCAAAGCGGGCTTCGGGGTGCAGCTGAAAAATCACATGGGAAAGATCCGGAGGCACATGAATTTCCGAAGCCAGCAGGCCATAGGCCACATCCCGCTCATCCTCGCTTTCCACAAGAAGGGTGTCGTAGATCAGATGAATGCCTTCCGCAGGGCGGCCCTTGAGCAGCAGGGGATTGAAGCTGTCAAAGGTGCCGATGGTGTGGCAGCGCAGTTCTCCGCCCTTGGGCGCATGGGGATTCACGTAGGAAAAATGGGTGAAGTCAGAGGCATAGAGAGGCTCGCCATCCGCACTAAAGGCGTGGAGGGCCAGAGCCGTTCCATGGGGAAGCATGATCAAAAACAGACAGAAATAAAACAACATACGCAGCACACACATACCCGGACACCCGATTCTTACAAAACAAACCAGCAGAATGCAGGCACCCGCAGGGGGTGCCGCCACACAAGCAGGCAGACGCAAAGCCTGCCCTGCATCAATCCAGAGCCATCCCCCTCTCCCAACAGGAAAAGGGGATGACCCGGTAATCGCAAAGATCAGAAACGATACCCGAATGAAACCCTCAGGTTCCGGCCAATGCCCGCACCGGAATCCTTGAAATGATAGGCCCGGTAGCTTTCGTCCAGCAGATTGTCCACAAAGATCCCTGCGGAAAGGCCATCGAGAGAACCGCTCCGGCCTTCCCAGCGGGCAAAGAGTCCATGAATATTGTGGGACTCCCAGGTTTTGCCTTCGGCCTTGAAGGACTCCACAAAACGGCCATGCCAGCCAAGGCGCAGACCCGTTTCTACAAAATGGTAATGGATTCGGCTCTGGAACACTCCGGGGGTTGCCCCGGCCCAGCTGTCTTTGTCCGAAGACTCCCGGTTATCAACCTTCGCATAGGTGAAGAGCATGCCAAAATCCCCGATACCGTAAGTGGCTGCCAGCTCATAGCCCTGACGTTTGGCGGATTCAATGTTCACGGTCTGCACAATGCGCTCAAAGGAATGGGGAGGGTCCAGATCTTTCAGGGTTTTGATGCTGATCAGATCCTCAATATCCTCAATGAACCAAACGGCCTTGAACCGAAGGGCATCCCTGTGGCTGAAAAGCCCGTTGCGGCTCACATGCATGCCAAACTCCCGTGTTTTGGCCGTTTCCGGCTTGAGGTCCGGGTTGGCCAGCACCCGAATGTGTACGGGAGGATTCATAAAATCCAGCTCCGTGTACATCTCACTCACCAGAGGCGGGCGGAAGGCTTCGGCATAGCTGGCATAAAACCCAAGGCTCTCCAGAGGATTCCAGCTTAGGGAAACCCGTGGGTTCAGGCGGGAGTCACTGCCGTCACCGGCATCGGAACGTTTGCCACTGCGGTCAAACCAGGTATAGCGAAGACCGGAAATGATAAGAATCTTTCCATCCGCCAGCGCCATCTCATCCTGAATGAAAAGTCCGCCGTCCCTGCCTTCTCCGGGAGGATCGGCCCAGCTGTCCGTCTGGGGTGCATATTCATCCTTATAGAAATCCCCGCCCACCACCACCCGATGACGTGTGGGGCCTGCCGCAAAACGCATGGCATTCTGCACATCCACACCGGAAGAGGTAAATTTCAGGCCATTTCTGACATTATTAAACTGATCTTCTTTCCGTTCAGAATGCATGAGGGTCATGCGGGTATCCACCCACTGGCTGCCGGGATCCAGCTCCAGCGCGGCAAGAAAGCGGTTCTGCTCGCTCTCGTACCAGTTCCCCTCATCCGGATATTTGTAGGCCTGCTCATAGCGGGATGCACTGAAACTCACCCGCCTGCCTTCATCGGGAATCCAGGAAGCCTTCATCAGATGCTGCTGCCTGTCTCCGGAAAGACGGGTCTTGGCCCTGTCCGGATCACTGGATGTATAGGAGCCGTAATCCCTGTATGAGGAAAAAGCCAGAAGATCCGCATCCCCGCTTCTGCCATAGGCCATTAGGCTCCCGTCCCGGCTGCTGTCCGCCGTGGAGGCCCCCGCACGCAAAGAAACGCCAAAGGACTGGCCCGGTCGCAGCAGATCTGCCGCATCTTTGGTGGTAAAGGCAATAACACCGCCGATACCGCCTCCGCCGTGCAGGGTGGAGGCCGGTCCCCTCACCACTTCCACGGCCTTGAGAAGATCCGGGTCCAGCAGAATGGTGGTCTGGGCATCCCCTGCCTTCTGCACATAATTTTCCCTTGCCCCGTCTATTTTAATGATGGTCTGGCTTTCGGGAAGACCCCGCAGGGCAGGCTGACGGCTGTGTCCCGTTCCCCCTGAAATGTCCACACCGGGCAGGGTGGAAAGAATATCCGTGATATCCCCTGCTCCCCTGTCCTTGAGGGCATCCCCCTCCAGGCGATCCGCCGAAGCAGGAAGCCGAAGAAGATCACTTTCCGTGCGGGTGGCCGTGACCACCACCCCATCCATTTCCAGATCCTTGGGCCCATCCGCCATGGCAAAGGGAGGCAGAAAGGCCAGTGTTATCATCCATACCGCCCATTTTTTACAAAACATCCCGTACTCCTTACCGATTTTTAAAGGGTGAAAAGGCCATGATCCACTGCTGCATCCGGGCAGGATAATCCATGGGTTCGCCGCCGCTCACATGGGGAAGGGCAAAGAGGGCAAGATCCCGCAGGGCAGGAACCTCCAGAAGCGCCCTGTCTCCGGCCAGCTCTCCATGGAGAAGCCCCAGCCCCACCTGAGCATCACCCGTGAACACCAGCACATCGGGCCGCACGTCTTTCAGGGCAAGGAGGCTCTGCAAGACTTCCGGCCCCTCACCGGACACAAGGGATCCTCCCACCTCCTCGCAGCCCATGGGCCGGAGAAGATGCTGACAGCAGAAGGTGTCCGGGCCTTCGGCAACCAGATAGTGCTGGCCCGTTTCCGGATGGACCATGCCAAGGAAAACCGCCACCTTCAGCCCAAGGTTCCGGGGCATGGTTTCCGCAAGTCCGGCCATTTTCTCCCCGTATCCCTTAATCAGCCTTGCCCCTTCCTTCTCCCTTTCAAAAATTCTTCCCGCATCCATCACAGCCTTTTCAAGCCCCTGCGTAAAATCCACCACATCCACCCGATAGCCCTCCTGCCGGAGTTCTTCCTCCATGGAGGCGGGATTCATGCCAGACCAGCCCGGCCCATCCGGCCCGTCCTTTTCCAGCACAATCCAGTTCACGCCCATGCGCTTGGCTGCGGTATACAGCACCCTTCGCTTATCCCCCATGATGCACCGGGTGCATTCCAGCTGGGGGATACCGGGGAATATTCTTTCAATCTGGGGAATCTGGGAGGTCACCATGCCCCGGCCCAGAATTCCCAGATGCCGGGCCACATCCGAAAGCTTATCCCCTATCAGAATCACATCCGGCATCCTTGCTCCGCTCATCATACCCTTCTCCTTCGTTCATCCGTTAAAGTCACATTTCCGAAGGGCTGTAGTGCAGGGTACATGCCATAGGCTAAATATATTTTAACTGCCTAAAAAATAAGGCCACACCATTTTCTTTATGGAAAATGGAATGACCTGAAGGGGAAGAATGCTGCCCACCCCCATTAAGACACAAGAAAAAACACTTCTAATTCAAGTGTTTATTTGCATTGGGAAGCAATATTCCCATATTGGGAATCCTTCTTCCCAATGCCATGCCGCTGCATCTTGGTATAAAGACTTCTCCGGTCTATGCCAAGAATCCGCGCAGCCTCACTTCGGTGGAAACCCGTTTCCTCAAGGGTTTTCCGAATCACCGCCGCCTCCATCAGGGCCATCTGCTCCTGCAGGGTTCCGCAGGCAGGCAAAACCGTAGCAGTCCTGAGCCCAAAGGCTTTCCCCCGCTCCGGAAGATCAAGGGAGTGCAACAGGCTATAACGCCGGATCACATTGCAAAGCTCCCGCACATTGCCGGGCCAGTCATGGGCCATGAGGCGATGAAGCTCCGCCGCTCCCAGAGGCGGTGTACCGGGCAGACTCTCCAGAAAATGGCTGACCAGCAGGGGGATATCCGCCTTTCTCTCCTTTAAGGAGGGAACATGAAGGGGCACCACATGGATGCGATAAAAAAAATCTTCCCGCATTTTTCCCTGCCGTACCCATTCTTCCAGATTCCGGTTGGTGGCCGCAAGGATGCGAAAATCCGGGTGACGGATTTCCCGGCTGCCCACGGGACTAAAGCCCCCTCCTTCTATGGCCCGGAGAAGGCGGGTCTGCATGGAAAGGGGAATTTCTCCGATTTCATCCAGAAAAAGCGTGCCGCCGTGGGCCTTATCCAGAATGCCCGGCTGATCCCGGTCTGCTCCGGAAAAGGCCCCTTTTCTGTAACCGAAAAATTCGCTTTCCATGAGGTTTTCCGGAATGGCTCCGCAGTTCACCGGAACAAAGGCCCCGTTCCTGCGCGGACTCTGATCATGGATGGCCCGGGCCAGAAGCTCCTTGCCCGTACCCGAAGCTCCGTAGAGAATAACGGCGGCATCGCTTGCCGCCGCCTGCTTCACAAGCCGGAATACGGCCATCATCTCCGGTGTCTGCCCAATGATACCGGGAATGACGGGAGCTGGCGCAGGGCTGTCTTCCCGGCAACGCAGACGGCCAATCTCTTCCCTGAGTTCCCTTTCCATGGTTTTGAATGCCGTAAAATCCGTTACAAAACCTTCGGCACCAAGCAGATGGCCCTTTTCATCGTAAACGCCCTCCCCCTGATCCCACACCCATCTGTCTGAATGCAGAAGGGAGTTGACCCGATACACCAGCTGGTAAGGCTCCTTCCGAGCCAGCGCCCTTTCCAGAGATTCCAGAACATGGGGATAGCTTTCCTCATGCACCATATTCCCAAGGCAGGTGACCCCGGAGCGGATTTTTTCCCAGGCAAGATCCCCGAAAAGACGGCGGGCACCTTCACTGGCATAGGTGAGGGTCCAGAATTCATCCCTTCGGCGATGATAGGCCATGCCGGGCAAACTGCGCATCAGGACCGAAAATTTTTCTTCCGGATGATCCGACAGAAGGCTTTGATTTTTTTGAAACGGCTTTTGTGCCATAGTTACCTTCCTTTCCAGAAAGGTGTTTTTCAGAATGTATTTTTTTTGTCAAACCTAAAATAATAATAGCGGAACACCCACCCACGAATACGGCTTTTTCCCGGTACCATTCTGATCAGACCATGGGGTTCCCTGCCCTTCACCACTTTTTTCCGGGCCAGACCAAAACGGGAGTCTCCACCCCAAAGGTGAACCTCCCGCAACTCAGGCCGGTGATTGCATGGCAGAGACCAGATTGCCAACAGCAAAAGCCCTGGTTTCCTCGTGCCTGTTCAGTAAATACCCCGGTTCAGACCATCCCGTATGGCAGAAATAATTTTACTGCCCCGGATCGTAGCACCGGAAAATCCATCCACATCCGCCACCACATTTCCCGGATTGTAGAGATCCAAAACGGCACTCAGCGGCTTTCCTTCCAGATAGGCCAGCACCATTCCATGCTGACGTAGAACGGGCCAATCCACATCCCCCTCTTTTGCACGCCTGTAGTCCTTACCCTTATACTGCAAATGCCTGAAGGAAAGCTTGGTCAGAAGTCCGTCTTTCAGATGAAACTCAATGCTGATCTGCTGCTCCCCGCCATCGCCATACACGCCCCTGTACCGGCCATCGGGGTGGATCTGCAGGGCTGGGTCCACCGCCCTTTTTGATGTGCATCCCATGCCAAGCATGGCCGCCAGCATCAGAACCATGGCTGCAATCAGGTATTTTTTCATGTTTTTCCTCTTTTGCTCCATATTGTTAATGGTATCCGCATTCTTATCAGCCCCAGCTCTTTCACCCTGAAAATGGATGAAAAGAGTTTGATTTGACTAACACTTTTCAAACTGAAAAATCAAGGCATTTTTGTGAGGATTGGCTTGTGCGGGGTGTGTGGGTGGAAGGTGAGGAATAATGTATTGCGGCTGGTGGGGGTTAAAAAATGGGGAGGAAAAACTTGCCTTAATGGATGGGCTGGGCTATGGAAATTGGATCGTTTTTCAGACGCTGTGGGAACTGCTTTTTGATGGGGATTTTTACAGGGGCTGGAAATCTGAAATAGGTAGTTTTCTGTCCAGCATGATACATGCGGGATTATACGGTTAGGAAAGTATTTTCTTGTGGCTTTTTTTGTCTGGGGTTTTTAAAAAAATGGTGGTTGTACGGAACCACACAATAATATGTTGCCCACAAATAACCTGATTACATAGGCATATTTAATGGATGTAAAGAAACTTAATTGGGAAGCATTTGAGACTCTAGTTGCTAGGCTACTATCTGCCTCTGGTAATGTAATACTAGAGCAGAGTAGGTATGGAGTATCTGGCCCTGATTTGGTGCTGAGATCACCATCTGGAAATAATATTCTTGTCGAAGTGAAGCATTTCAAACGGCAAGTTACTTTACCAGCCGCCATAGTAAGAAAAATTACACATGATCTTGAAAGGTATTCTAAGCTAGAGAATGTGGATCATTTGTTGTTAGTAACTTCGAATGAACTAAGCAAAGGTGCTTTAGAAGAAATTTCAAAATACAAAAATGTTAAAGTGCTTGGACCTTCTTGGATACTGGAATCCTTGAGGAAAAATCCAAAAATAGAGAGGGAGTTTAGTTCGCTTATCGATGCTATAGATCAGATCGAGGCACCTATAAATGATGATAAGGAATCACCTTCTGAAAATAGTTTGATTTCAGAGCTGAAAAAGCTGCCTCCCGGAAAGGGCCATTGGCGTGAGTACGAAGATCTTTGCGTAAAAATACTTAATTATCTTTTTCTCAATCCTCTGGCACCTCCAAAAATACAGAATCGAACAGAAGATGGCTTAGATATTAGAGATGCCATTTATCCCATCAGATTAGGAAATCCCCATTGGGACACTTTAAGAAATGAATGTCGATCAAGGTTTATGGTTGCAGAGTTTAAGAATTACACTGATCCACCCGGGCAACGAGAAGTAGAGTCTATACAGCAATATTTGTACCCAAAGGCGATGCGTAGTTTTGGCGTTTTGTGTTCGAGACAGCCAGTAAGTGAACCTGCTCATAAGCAAAGGCGTAGAGCTTGGGTTGAAAGCGAGAAACTAATCGTAATGCTATGTGATATTGATTTGATTGAAATGATTCAGTTAAAAGACTCTGGTGAAGAACCATTTGAGGTAATTGACGCGCAGCTGGAAGAGTTCTTTTCAGTATTATGTGCATAAAAATAACTAACAAGGCAAATCCAGCCGACGCGCCAAAGGCACGCGGCTGATTTGCGGCGTTAGATTTTTTTGTAAAATGAGAGGTGAAATATTATGCAAAAAATAAAAATTGTAAACTTTGGTCCAATCAAGCATGTAGAGATAGATGTTAATGACTTTATGGTATTTATTGGGCCACAGGCAAGTGGAAAAAGCACTATTAGCAAGAGTGTTTATTTTTTTAAATCCCTCAAAGACGATTTGTTAAGATATGTTATTGAATCAATAGATAATAAATCTTTTGATAACCCGATAGTAAGTTTTTTAAAAAGGATTAGAGCAAAATTCCTTGATTTTTGGGGTCCAACGTTGCATTTGAGCAAACTAACTCTTGAATATCATTATAAAGAGAATATCAGTTTGGTTATTGGATTAAATCGTGGATATGTAAATCCTATATTTAGTCAATTATTTCTTGAACATTTTAATAATATTATTTCTGAAGCCAAAGCCTATATAGATAAAATTTCTAATCGCAATCTTCAGTTTATGTCGTCTAGTGATTTTCTTGCCGCTGAATCTGAAAAAAGAATGTTCATTAACAGAATTGAGAATCATATTGCTGAACTTTTCGGTGATAATAAAGAGTTAGTATTTATACCAGCCGGAAGAAGTTTGCTTGCAACAGTTTCAGAACAGATTCAATCAATTCATCCGCATAAACTTGATTATTTAATGCGATCATTTGCCGACAGAATAATGAATGCAAAACATTTTTTTTCAAAAAGTTTATATGAATTAGTAACAGACAAGAAAAAATTCACAGAAGAAAAAATTGAATTTAATAATGTCTATTTCGCACAGAAACTTATTGAAAATATTTTAAAAGGGGAATACCGATCCGATTCTGAGGGTGAAAAGCTATATTTTGAACCTAAAAAATATGTAAAGATAAATTATGCTTCATCAGGTCAGCAAGAGGTAATTTGGATTCTCCTTTTGATATTTTTGCTTATTTTGGAAAGCAGACAAGTTTTCATAGTATTTGAAGAACCGGAAGCCCATCTTTATCCCGAGTCACAAAAACAAATTATAGATTTGATCTCGTTATTGGCAACTGTTGAAAGCAATCAAGTTATCATTACTACACATAGTCCCTATATTTTATCATCGCTAAATAATCTTCTTTATGCATACAGCATTGGTCAAAAACGCCCTAAAGAAACTAAAAATATTGTTGATAAAAGACTTTGGATAAATCCTGATCAATTAAATGCTTTTTTTGTTTCCGAAGGATGTATTCATAACATCATTGATGATGAGTTCAGATTGATAAAATCAGAAGCAATAGATAGTGCATCTATTATAATTAACAATACCTATAATTTACTTTTCGATTTGGATAATTAACAATGCTATGCTCTGAATTTGAAAATCATAATTGTGCTTCATGCAACAATAATCCGATAATTGTTGCACGGGAAAACAAATGCGAATATCGGTTGCTCAATAAATCTAATGAAAAGATATGTAAAGTAAAAATTGATGGTTGTTACGTTCACGAAGGCAGAAAATGTGACTATTTGATATTACAATGCGTTAAGAAAATTGCATATTTTATTGAACTAAAGGGCAGTTCAATGTTAGACGCTGTTGATCAAATAACTCAAACTATTGATATACTTATAAATATAGTGGATAAAGTTGAATCTGTAAATGGAAGAATAGTTTTAACAAAAGTATCTGTGCCGAATATAAAAAATAATCCAAAGATACTACGATTAGAAAAAAAATTACGAGCATTAAATGGCAATTTACGAAAAGAAACAATAAAACTTATTGAAATAATATAAAAAATCTAACAAATAAGGATAGATCGTGTGAGGAACGAACCACGATCTCATCCGGTGTTGAACCAGCCCGTAGCGGCACAACCCCAAGCCTGACAGGGCTCTTTATAATATGAAAATAGCTTTTGGGAGAAGAGGGGTGTTCTGGGTTTATCTGTAAGGAAGGATTTTCAAAGGGCGCAGAGGGGCAAGGCCTTTTACAAGGCATAAAAAAAAGCATTGTATTTTCATAAGCTTGTCACCTCCGCTATTTGATTCATGCCTGGTGATAGCCAAAGAGCTCTTTCATCCGGGCTTCAAAAGGAAAAAAAGCACCTTCATGGGAGCCTTGCAGCGGGGACAGGTGAAAGAAGCTCCTGGTACAGGTTTCAAGCTCTCAAGCTGGACATGCAGGACAAGCTGGACGAGAAAAAGGAGCTTTTTGGCCTTGCTATGGAGAAATCCATAATCCCTGATCCTTCGAAAGCCCTTTGGCAGTACATGCTTAAGGATAAGATGAAGAAAATCCTCGCCCTTCAGCGTCCTGTACTGAATGTTCCCCGTGTTTTCGGTGTACCGGAAGGTTACCCTTCCTTCTTTGCTGGAAAGGATATTTTTTTCCGATATCACTCCCCGGTAGAGATAGCGTGAGAGATATTTGATGGCGGGGAGGCCCTTTCCAACCCGCGTGCAATGCACTACCCATTCCGACCGGATTCCTGTCGGTACCGTCAGGCTTTCTTTGTTCAGAGCATCAAGGAAGCGGGCACGAAAAACCTTTGCCAGGGCCTTTTCATTGAAAAGATACTTCCGGTCTTTTTTCTTCCACTGTTTCCTGTTTTTATCAATTCCCCCTCCTGGAATTACCACATGCAGGTGGGGATGATACTCAAGTTTTCTCGAATGAAGGTACTTTCGTAAACAACCATAGGACACCCACTTTGTTGTTTCATCACGTAGTTCTGCACAGAGGTGTCGTGTCTTTCCTTCCGAAAAAAAGACCACTTATGGCAAGCTATTTGGCAAAAGCAATTATGACCAAGGACCTGCCGGTTTCCAGACAATGTCGTCCGAAACACCTTTAATGACCGGATCTAAAAACGATTCCACTGCTGCCGTTATGCCCTGAAAAGATGCAGGCACGTGATCCTGTTTCAATCTTTTACAAAATGCGGTCCACATGGTTTGCCGTGATAAGCCAAAATTCGCAGAAAAAGCTTCTATAGGATGTTTTAATCCGTCCTGCGCTGTCCGAACGTAAGCTTTACAGCCTCTGCAAGATTGCTGAGTTCAAATTGAAACTGACGGGACAAAAGCCAGATATCATAAAAATCTTTCATACGGCTGTTCAAGTGCCCAAGCTTGACCATTGCCTCAAACTTTTCAGCAATGGCGCTCTCCCGGCTGTAACAAAGTAAGGATGGGGCAGGGAAATCCAGCATACATGGAAGCTCTGCCCTCTCAGGTTCCGGATAGACGATATCTCCAAAACCAATATCCATTTGTATCGTGATTCTGGCGGTTCCCAAAAAACCACGAAATCTTACCCGAACTCCTTCATAATCAGCATCTTCGGTTATTTTTTCAGCCAGAATTGATTCCGGATCAAAACTCAGACCGTCAGGATCAACCGTCACAGCAAGAATGTTACGGATCTGAGAGATGATATTTTTCTCTTGGTTCCAGGTTCTTCTAAGCATATCAATGTCCATGGTCGGCCTGAACTCCGGAGCATTCCATGCCCTGAGCATGAGAGCCCCTTTCAGGATGTAATCCTGTGAGTGGCATGATAGGGACAGACGATACAGGAAACGCTCCATAGCATAATACTGGAGCAGTTCATTAAATGAGCGATTGTCTGCTTTCGACCGGTTAAGGAGGCGCTGTCTTACTGAAGCAGAGATATTTTGATAAGATTTCATATGCTTGCCTCAAGATAGGGGAGCATGACCCTATCCACCCTGCAAATTTTGGCATACTCCATAATTTTTTTATGGTCAAACGTCATTCTGGTTTTATAAAGCTTCAGAGCCTCAAGCACGATATCCATTCCAATTTTATTGCGGAACTTAAAGCAGTCTGCCAGTGTTTTTTCCGGGCTGTAAACCTTCACAAAGATGCCGTCAATCTGGTGTTCCTCTATTCCGGCCTGAAAGGAATCGCTGGAGAATTTATGAAATTTTACGGGAGGATAATCAATTATCGGAGCTTTGCTGTCCTTTCGTATTGCGACAGAAACTTCATGGGGGATCTGAGTCGTTATTTCGTGAAAAGACAGTGCCGAAACAAGGCTGATAACACAATTGGGAATTCTCATGGCAACAATGACAAAATCGGGGTTCGATACGGCTTCCATCTCCGTTAGCCGATAAACTCCCCTTGAGATCTGCTCAAGGTCTCCGGCATCACGTAGCTGGTAAAATACTCTGGGATGAATTCCGGCCAAAAGCGCGTCAGATGTTTTTATAATCCCACCGCTCTGGCGAATAAACTCTTTGGCTTTATCCTGGGCACTGGCCCGATTTTTCTTTCTGGACATAGACAGTATCTACCCCACATATTTATAAGTAAGGTAGATACTATCCAATCAATTCAAAAAATCAAGACTTTTTTGTAAAGATTGGCTTGTGCAGGGGAGTAGATGGAAAGGATGATGAATAATGCATCGGGGGACTGATGGGGGTGAAGAATGAGGAGGGAAAACAGACTAGGATAGGACGCCCCTTTGTTGTTTACATTCTTCCCCTGCTCTTCTATCTTGGCCTTTAAAAACAGTATCTTTTAAGGCAAGGAATCACCATGACCTATCCCCGATCCACCCTCATCAGCCTTGAAAGCACTCCCTGGTATCACTGTGTCTGCCGTTGTGTCCGCAGGCCCTTTCTCTGTGGCAAGGCTAAGCACTCCGGCATAGAGTTTAACCACCGCCGGGGCTGGATCGCAGAGCGCATCATGGAGCTTGCTGCCATTTTTTCCATTGATGTGGCTGCCTATTCGGTCATGAGCAACCACTACCATATTATCCTGCGTGTGGATGAAAACAGGGCTTTGTCATGGTCGGATCATGAGGTTTTCACCCGCTGGATTCAGCTTTTTACAGGCCCGGATGTGGTAAGGCGTTACCTTGCGCAAACCGGAGATCTGACCCATTCGGATCAGCATCAGCTGGCAGAACTTGCTGGCCTCTACCGGAACCGCCTCTATGATATTTCATGGTTCATGCGTATGCTCAATGAGTCCGTTGCCAGGAAAGCCAATCAGGAAGAAGGGATTTCAGGTAGATTCTGGGAGGGCCGGTTCAAAAGTCAGGCTCTTCTCGATGAAAAGGCCATACTGGCGGCCATGGCCTATGTGGATCTCAATCCTGTCCGGGCTGGCATGGCGGCAACACCCGAAGATTCAGAATATACTTCCATCAAGGAAAGGCTGGATGCCCTCAAGGTTTCTCCAGCATTGAATGTACCCGGAAATGCTCCCCTCTCCCCCCGCCCCCCAGACGACAAAGACCCTGGTATGGCAAAAGGCATTGCAACAAATCGGCATGCCGGGTCGCCAACCCTCTCCCAGAGGGTGGCAGGGACAGTCAGCCGTTCTGTTGCAGGAACTCTCCGTAAGCCCCGCAATACGGATTCCTCTTCTTCCGAACCGTCCACTCAACCATCGGATACATCCCCGGATATTCCCCCTGCAAAACCCAGAGCTTCCCTTGCCCCCTTTGACAACCTCACAGATATTTCCTTTGCCATTCCCTTCGGATTCCATGAATATGCAGAGCTGGTGGACTGGACAGGCAGGCAACTCCGGCGAAAGAAGAGGAGCATCCGTGAAAAAGCTCCACCAATTCTAAAGCGGTTAGGTGTGGATGCGGCTCTTTTTGTTTCTTCCATGGATACCCTGCTGGAGCAGTTCGGAACCGCCGTGGGTGATCCGGAAGTATTGAGAATGCACTGCAAGCTCAGGGGGCTTCGATCTGTGCCTGGGATTCGGTGCGATGTCTTTTTTGATGCGGCCTGATGAAGCACGGCTCCATATAAAACTGGATACGGAGCGATTCTGACTTTACGCTGAGCCGCGTCGTAAGTTTTCCCTCCCACCGGTAAAAAACAAAGTTTTTACTGACTATTTTGCTATTTTGACATTTATAGAATGCTCAAAATAGCGCGGATAAATACTTAAATAATAAGGAGAACATCTGAATGAATCCATCGTATTTGTATTTGTATAAAAAGTTCCGTTTAGTCTTACTATCAGGCTTGCTGATTTTCTTTTTATGGGGGTGCTCAGCAGGTAGTAGTGATCCTATAGTATACCCGATTGCCGCTGACGTGCAAACGACAGCTCAAAGGACTATCGTACCAGACCCGCCCCCTGCGACTGCAATCGACCTATGGGAAATTTCCAAATATGATGAATACGGATATGGAAAATGGACCTATGGCCCTGGACTTCCCCACGACAGGCGTCTCGATCTTATGCCGAACGCTTACAATGGTAATGATGTTGTAAAAAAAACAAAACTCCTGAATTTCTTTACCTTCACTGATATTCATATTACCGATAAAGAATCTCCAAATCAGTTGATTTATATTCAAAGTCTGCATCCCAAGCTACCGGTGGGTGCATCAATCTATTCAGGAGTCATGCTTTATACCACGCATGTGCTTGATGCTGCCATGCAGACAGTCAATGCACTTCATCAGCAAAACCCCCTGGACTTCGGTATCTCTCTGGGCGATGCCTGCAACTCCGCACAGTACAACGAAGTACGGTGGTTCATCGATGTCATGGACGGTAAGGTCATAACCCCCAGTTCAGGCGCACATCTTGGAGCCGATACCATTGATTATCAGAAACCTTACAAAGCGGCAGGATTGGATAAGTCCATCCCCTGGTATAAGACGCTGGGTAATCACGATATCTTCTGGATGGGATCCATCCCCGTGGACTACAGCCTGCGTAAGGATCTTCGGCAATCCTATCTTTCCGATGAAGTCTTTGCCACGGGTGATGTCCTGAGTGACCCCCGAAATATTAACAGTCGTGATTACTACGTCGGTGTGCTTGATGGTTCGACACCCTATGGGGATATCAAGTATGCAGGGCCTGTCGAAAATTTCAACAGCCCACCGAAAGTAACTGCTGATCCAGACCGCCGTGCGCTTTTGCGAAATGAGTGGATGCAGGAGTTTTTTGAAACCTCTTCCCTACCGGCAGGTCACGGTTTCAATATGGCTGATGCTAAAGATGGATTTGCCTGCTACAGCTTTATTCCGAAGTCGAATGTTCCGCTCAAGGTGATTGTGCTGGACAACTCACAGAACGAAGACAGTGGTTCCGTCGATATTCACGGTCATGGTTTTTTGGATTCCAAACGTTGGGCTTGGCTTAAAAAAGAACTGGCCGAGGGTTCGGCGGCGGGACAGCTCATGATTATTGCTGCCCACGTTCCTATCGGTGTTGACGAGACGCCAAATTCCCCGATGGGCTGGTGGGTCAATCCGCAAAATGCCGTCACTTATCCGGATCTCATTGCGGAGCTTCAAAGCCATCCGAACCTGATCATGTGGATGTCCGGTCATCGTCATTTGAATACCGTTAAGGCTTTTATCTCATCTGATGCAACCAGGCCGGAAAACGGTTTCTGGCATGTGGAGACGCCATCTCTTAGGGACTTTCCACAGCAATTCAGAACCTTTGAAATTCATTTCAACAAGGATGCTACCATCTCTATAGTGACCACCAACGTTGATCCGGCGGTTCTTGATGGAACGCCTGCGGCAATGTCACGGAAATACGCCGTTGCGACAGCACAGATTGTTGGAACCCTGGATCATGTGACAAAATGGAATCCAACAAATGATCCCACAGTGAAGCCTATGCCAACCGGGTCTTACAACGCAGAGTTACTGGTTCCCCTAAGCCCAGCCATGCAGGAAAAACTGAAAAACTTATTTTGATCATCATTCAGCATCAGCTATTACGAACAATCTTTCTAATGTGAAGCAATTTTGTACAATATAAACCGGGTATGCATGTAACTTTTTTATCCCATTCATGTGCCTCTCCATGGGACACATGAGTGGGATTTTTGCTGTCATTTTACCGACCATTACCCATAGACACTATAGGACTCGACCATAGTTCGACCATCGACTGTCGACCATAGCGACCATAGGACACCGACTTTGTTGTTTCCTCACGTAGTTCTGGCCAGAGGTGCCGTGTCTTTCCTTCCGAAAAAAAAGACCACTTATGGCAAGCTATTTGGCAAAAGCAATTATGACCAAGGACCTGCCGGTTTCCAGACAATGTCGTCCGAAACACCTTTAATGACCGGATCTAAAAACGATT
>Ga0265295_1002285_pt1 | contig 30914 bp, 26 predicted proteins | sample Munlansysbiofilm_FD_192503 | JGI IMG/M metagenome (GOLD analysis project Ga0265295, IMG submission 192503) | Leachate microbial communities from a municipal landfill in Southern Ontario, Canada - Methane capture system biofilm | ecosystem: Engineered > Solid waste > Landfill > Unclassified ... | reverse complement strand
TTATTTTGGTTGTCTTTGCTGCCATCGCCTATCTGCAGGTTGCAACACCCCAGTATGAGTCACAGGTATCGGTGCTCGTCGACCCCATCCAGCAGTCCTCTTCGTTTGAGTCGATGCTCAACATGTCGGCTTCCAGTACCAAGATTGCCACCGAAGTGGAGTTGATAACCAGTCGCACCAACATAGACTATGCCCTCAGTACCTTGGACCTGAGCAAATATCACAATGAGGATGGCCAGGATTATCGTGATGAAGCGGTGCTTGGCAAGGTGAAAGACCGGATTGTAGTTTCCACGGTCAAGGATACCAACATTGTGCGGATTACGGTCACCGATGCAAGCCCTGAGTTTGCCCGTGACTTTTCCAATGCTCTTGCTTCCAGCTATGACAATATGCTCACCGGAATTGCAAAGAACTCCAAGACAGTGCAGCGAGAGTTCATCGAGTCCCAGATCCCCATCAATGACCGGATGCTCTCCCTTGCCAGTGATGCTCTCGGGGATTTCCGAGAGAATAGTGATATCATCCAACTCACCGACAAGAGCTCCTTGCTCGTTGAGCAAATCTCCTATTATGCGCTGCGCTTGGAACCGCTGAGACTGCAACTTGCAGAATCCCAAGTGTTCATTGACTCATACAGTGCATCGTTGAAGCAAGCAGGGGTCGAAGGTGTTCTCTCCTTGGATCAGCTCCGTTCGGATGCTGTGATCGCAGCCAAACTGAATGATCTCAGAGCATGGAAGACCGAGCTTACGATGTACGAGTCGCTCTCAAATCCTGCGGGCAATACGGCAACCACCGCTCCTACCACAAGTTTGAACTCCTCCTCCCGCGTGTATGTGATCAGCAGTGCAATTTCAGAAGTCACCAAAGAACTGCTGAACCGCATCAATGCGTTGACCCGTTCCTATGCAAATGAATCCAATACCCAAGCGCTTGTCCAAGTCCTTACCACAGAGGTGGCAATTGAGGTGCTGGAAGAACGTGGTGATGTGTTTGTTGCTGAACTCTCCAAGCTTCCCATTCTTGAACGTCGCTTGAGCGAGCTTCAGCGAGATGTGATGATCTACGAGGCACTGGGTCTGAAACTTCGTGAGATGCTCGAGGAAGTGAAACTCATCGAAGCTTCGGTTACCGGCAATGTGAAAGTGGTCGATCAGGCGATCCTTCCGCTCAGACCTGTCAGTCCGAACAAGCTTTTGATTCTCGCTGTTTCCCTCTTGTTGGGGGCTGCTTTCGGTTTGTTGCTCACTTTGGGAATCGAAGCTATCGATGCTTCCATCCAGAACGAGCATCAACTGCAGAAAATCGTCGGCAAGGAAGCTCCTGTGCTTGGTTGGATTCCCATGATGAAAATCAGCTCGAAGGACAAGTATCCCACTCTCACCGTATACAACGATCCTCTCTCTTTTGAGTCTGAACGTTTCAAACTTGTTGCCAACATGCTCTATAACCAGGAAGGAAAGCGTGTGTTCTCCATCACTTCCTGCTCCATGGCTGAAGGTAAGAGTACCATCATCGGCAATATCGCCCTTGCTCTTGCCCAATTGGGCAGCAGAGTTCTTATCATCGACGGGGATTTGCGTCTTCCCAGTATGGAGCGTTACTTCAGATTGAAGCACCGGGAAGTTGGGTTGGTGGACTTTGTCACCAAGAACCTCCCCTTCGAAGAGTGCATTGTCCAACCTTTTGAGAAGGTTCCCTCTTTGCATCTGCTTCCTCCCGGCAATGCTCCCTTGGTTCCGGCTGCGATTTTCTCCAATCCACGGTATGTGAAGGGAATCGAGTTCTTGAAAACGGCTTACGACTTCATCATCATCGATGCACCCCCGCTTGACTCTGCAAGTGAGCTGCTCTCAATCTCCAAGCATGTGGATGGCCTTATTGTCACCGTCCGTGCAGGTATCACAAGCAAGGGTTCCTTGTTTGACCTGGTGACCAACCTCAAGACGGCGAACGCTCCGTTGATTGGGTTTGTGTTCAACGGTGTCATTCCCGGCAGCTTCTCAAGCTATGGTTACGGCTATGGATATGGCCGTGGTTACTCCTCCTACGCAAATCGGTATGGTGGTGGCAAAACGGGTGCTCAAAAGCGCAAGCATCATAGTAGAAAACGTTCTACCGGCTGGTATCGAAAGCGATATAAGCAGGACCTCAAGACCAGAGGCAAAGTGGTGACCGAGCAGTTTGAGGCCTTGCTTGCATTTGGGCCGCACGCCGACTTCAGGACCATACAGGAGTTCAAGCAAGCCTCTTCAGATGATCGGGACTTCCTTACGTTCCAGAGACGGCAGGAACAGGATACCAAGCCTGTCGAGACTCCCAAGCCTGTTGAGACTCCCAAACCTTTGGATGACTTTGATGAGCTTGACCTGTTGGCAACACTTGAAGATGACCCACAGGCAATCGGGAAGAAAAGAGGGGAGTGAGACTAGACACGAGAGCTCCTCTCTGATACTGTTCTCAAGAGAAAATTCGGAGGACATCAATGGTAAGGAAACGATACAGACTCATGTACCTATCCACCGGAAGGTGTTTTCCCCAGCATATTGCATCAGAAAGTCGACCGTAGGGTCGGCTTTTTTTTTGAAGGAGCCGAGATGGAGAATCAGAACGTATTTGCAGGAAGATCTTTGTGTGTCATCGAAGATTTCTCGAAAGAGGAACGGATGTACCTGTTTGAGCAGGTGAAAATTCTCAAGAAAGCATTGGAAAAGCAGGATGACCAGACTCTCGAACACTATCGAATCAACGACAAGGACTTTGGTATCTACGAAGTGTTCCTGGAAGACAGCACCCGAACAAAAGAGTCCTTCAGAAATGCTGCCAATTTTCATCATGCAAAAGTCTCTGAGCTGAATAGCGATAGTTCCTCCTTCAACAAGGGTGAAAGCTATGCAGATACTTTCTACACCCTCAGCGGATACTCCAACACCATCTTCATCGTACGGAGCAAACTCGAAGGAGTTTGCAGATGGCTTGAGGAGACCTGCTCAGCCTACGCCAAACGAAACAGCCTGTATCGCAAGCCGGCCTTCATCAATGCAGGGGATGGAAAGCATGAGCATCCAACCCAAGAACTGCTGGATGAGTTCACGTTTCTTGAGGATAACAACTGGAGTACCGAGCGTTTGCACCTTGCCTTGGTAGGAGACCTTTTCCATGGTCGTACGGTTCATTCGAAGGCAGACGGTCTGAAAATCTTCAAGTCGGTTAAGGTAGACCTCATTGCCCCAGTGGAATTGGCGATGCCGGATACCTATGTGCAGAAGATGAGAGAGAATGGCTATGAAGTTCGAAGTTTTTCATCCATCGAAGAGTATCTCGAGCAGAAGGACCTTGCAGACAAGTGGTACTTTACCCGCCCGCAACTTGAGCGTATGGGTGACAGGATTCTCCAGCGTCAGGCTGAGCTCAGAAGAACCATCACCTTCCGCAAGGAGTTCATATCCTTGCTCAAGGAGGGGACAAAATTTTATCATCCCCTTCCCAGACACAAGGTTCATCCGACCATCCCAACCTTCCTAGATGATACAGAGCTCAACGGATGGGAACGACAGTCTATCAACGGCATGTATGTCAGAATCGTCTTGCTCGCCCTCATTGCAGGAAAGATTGGAGCGGAATTCCTACCCTCTCTCCCTGCGCCGGTACTGCCCACTGAGGAAGATTACATCACTGAAGTGGATCTCGCCTCAATGCCGGTCAAGGAGAAAGTCGTCAGTGAGGGAGTGCAGCCGATTCATGATGGGTTGGTGATAGATCATATCTGCAAAGGGGACACCCCCAGTGAAATCCGTGACCATATGCGTCTGATCAGCAGTGTGCTGGGACTCGATTGCCAGAAGGGTGGTGAATGGGTCAGCACCGGACACAAGGATGAGAACCAGTTCAAGGGAATCATCTTCAGGCCTGGCAACTTCGAGTTGAGCCGCAAGCATCTCAAGCGCCTGAGTGCAGTGGCTCCAGGCTGTACCCTCAATCTCATCAAGGGCGGAAGAGTGGTGAACAAGTATCGGCTCCATCTTCCTCCAAGAATTTATAACTTTGAGGATCTGGCTTGCACGAATGAGGCTTGTATCTCCCATCCAGAGCAGAATGAAGGTGTTCCAGCCCTCTTTTTCAGGACGAAGGACAATCACTTTGCCTGCGCTTACTGCGGCAAGAACCATACCTTCAAGGAAATCTGGAAGAGCCGCAACAAATAAGGTAAACTGGAGAGAACATGAAAAGCATTGAAACCATAACAAACCACTACGGGCCGTTGTTGGCCGAGAAAGCACTGGCCTTGGGAGCGATCAGGCTGCAGGTGCAGAACCCCTTTACCTGGGCGAGCGGATACCGTATGCCCATTTACAACGACAATCGCAGACTCCTTGCCTCAGCTGAGGCTCGTGCCTTGGTAGGTGAGGCGTTTGCTGCAATGATGGAAAGCCTGCAGTTTGACCCTGACAATATCGCAGGAACCGCGACCGCGGGCATTCCTCATGCAACTACACTCGCCGACAAACTGGCAAAGCCGATGAGTTATGTGCGCAGTTCAGGCAAGGATCATGGGCTGGGTCAGCAGATTGAGGGATTGGGCCAGAGCGGCTCGTATGAGGGTGCGAACGTTTTGCTGATTGAGGATCTTATATCCACAGGTGGTTCCTCCATCAAAGCAGTACAGGCAATTGTGGATGCCAAAGGTAACTGCCCCTATACCTTTGCGATCTTCACCTACGGCTTCGATGCTGCGGTAGAGGCCTTTGCAAAGCTGAACCCTGTGTGCACCTTCCATACCATCCTTGACTACGATGTCATGGTACAGAGTGCTCTTTCCCGTTCGTATGTGACGGCAGAGGAGGCCAAGCTCCTCTCGCTCTGGCGTGAGGATCCGTTCGGCTGGGGAGCCGCACATGGTTTTCCTCCGGTAACCAAATAAGGAGGAGAGACAGATGAACTACGATGCAAAACTGATGGAAAGCGCAAAGACGGTAGGAAATATCGTATGTATGGGACTCGATCCGCAGAGGGAAGCTCTTCCCTTCGCAAGTGGGGACGTGAGAGTGGATCTCAATGCATTCTTCCAACAGCTATTCAGAAGAATGGCTCTTTCGGGGCTCATCCCAGCTGCCTTCAAACCGAACATCGGTTACTACCAGAGTCTTGATCGCCCCCGTGAAGAGGATTTCTCCGGCAGCCAAGCGTTGGCTGACCTGCTGGACATGGTGGAGAACTTCTTCCCCGGCATCCCGGTGATTCTGGACAGCAAGCGGGGTGATATTGCACGAAGCAGTCTCAACTATGCACAGGAAGCCTTTGATTGCTGGAGTGCAGATGCCGTAACGGTAGCCCCCTATATGGGAAGTGACTCGGTGAAGCCCTTCACCGATCAACCAGAGAAAGGGGTGTATATCCTCAACCGAACAAGCAACCCTGGAGGGAAGGATTTGCAGAATCTGGTTCTCGAGGGGGGCAAGCTGCTCTATCTTGAAGTTGCCAGCCAGATAGCCGCCTACAATGCCAAAACCGGCTGTGTGGGGGCAGTGGTGGGTGCAACCAATCCCCAAGAACTCAAGGACATCGCCACTTTCTATCGGGATGAGCGGGTCCCCCTGCTGATTCCTGGTGTAGGAAGCCAGGGTGGGTCGGCTCCTGAGGTGATGGAAATCCTGCGTTCCTGCGGTTACCCTGTGGAACTGGCCAGGATCAACAGCTCCAGTGCCCTTACTCATCCTTGGAAAAAGGGGCCGGCTCCTGAAGACTGGCTTGAAGCATGCGAAGAGAACCTCCGGACCCTGATACGGGAGTGTGCGGTATGAAGGATGTTCTCTCCTATCTGAAACATCGTCATATCGATACAACCAAACCCGTATTGCTGAGTACCGTCAGTGGGGTAGCCTCCACAAAACCCGCTTTGATACGTTTTTTTGATAAAAAAGTGCCGAGCATTGCCATCATCACCACCAAGAGTTTTCAGGTTGAAGTGAACCCAGGCAATCGGGAACCGGTCATCTGCGAAACAGAGGCTGGCTGCTTTGGCAACTCTGTCGGGTTGAGAAACCCCGGCTTGGAACAAGCACTGTATGAGCTACGTACCTTGAAGCGTGAAAGTCCGCTCCGTGCGGTACTCAATGTATCGCTATCGGCAAATAGTGTTGAGGACTTCATTACCCTCGTTCGGGCCTTCGATGAAGTGGCTGACATGGTGGAATTGAATTTTTCTTGCCCTCATGCTTCTGTCGGGTATGGTGCTTCGATAGGATGTGATCCCTCCATCGCCGCGCAGTATGTGAAAGAGATCAAAGCACAGACCAAAGCGTGCAAAGCACCCCTGTTTGTAAAGCTTACCCCGAATGTGGAAGATATTGGCCTGATCGCCAAAGAGGTCATGGAAAGTGGAGCCGATGGACTTGTCGCCATCAATACGGTCGGCCCGATTGTCCACATCGATCCGGTTGCACAGCAACCCATCCTCCAGAACAAGCTTGGTGGGAAGGGAGGATGTTCGGGAAAATCCATCTACCAGGATGCACTCAAAGCCATCGGGGCCATTCGTAAAGCCTGCGGTCCTGACATTCCCCTGCTTGGGATGGGCGGGGTGACGAGTGGGGAAGATGCTGCTCGCCTCATTGCAGCTGGAGCTGATGCTGTCGGCATTGGTTCTGCACTCGGAACAGTCGATCAGCGTGATTGGAGTGCTTACCTTGATGCTGTCAAAGCTGAAGCCGAAGCGGTCCTGCAGAACAAGAGCCTTGGCTCTTCTCCAGCTTCAGCCTCCTATGTGACCAAAGAGCGGCAGATGGCCTATCAGAAGCATACGGTCACCGGCGTGAAACAGTATGGCAAGGATACGGTCATCCTCACTCTGGATGGCAGCCTCGACTGCAAAGCCGGACAATTTGCCTTCCTCTGGATTCCCCAAGTAGGAGAAAAGCCGTTCTCTGTAGCACATAACAACCCTCTTTCCTTCGTGATCAAGCGCAGAGGCCCCTTCTCTGAGCAGCTGTGCAATCTCAGTGAAGGTTCAAACCTCTATGTACGCGGTTTATATGGGGCACAACTTGAGAACCCGGTAACCGAGAAGGCTCTTCTTCTTGCCGGAGGAACCGGGGTGGCAGTGCTTCCATCCTTGGCAAAACAACTATCAGAGCAGCAAACATCCATGCGAATCCTGGTGGGTACCAGCGAAACGGTGGAAGGAAAGGCCTTGCTGGAGGACGAGCTCTCCTTGTATGGCGAATTTTTGTGTATAGCTGATGACGGGAAACCCGGTAGGGTGCTTGATGTGCTGGATGATCTTGTCCTGGATGCAGAACAAGCCTGCTATCTGGTGGGACCGGAGATTTTTATGGCAATTGCTTGCCGAAAGTTGCTAGGGCGTGGAATGGCCTCCGAACGCATCTTCCTCTCCATGGAGCGAAGCACGCTCTGTGGGATCGGCATGTGTGGCGAATGCGCTTGTGGTGATCGCCTTACGTGTCGCTGGGGAACGTTCCTCAGCTACGATTACCTCCTAAGGGAGGCCCCGGAGTTGGTTACCTATGATTGATATGCATGTGCATCTGAGAGACTGGGCACAACGTGATAAGGAGACGCTCGCCCATGGCATGGGCGTAGCGCTTCTCTGTGGGGTGGATGAGCTGTTTGACATGCCCAACACCTCCCCTCCTTTGACGGAAAGAGAAGCAATCCTGAAGCGTCTTGAGGATGCATCGCAATGTAATGCGGCTGTGCGTTACCATCTGTGGGCGGGAGTCACTTCCGACTACGATCAGCTGATGGAGGTTGTGAAGCTGCATCATGAGCTCTTTCCCCGCGTCATCGGTTTGAAGATGTTTGCAGGCCATTCTACGGGGAATATGGGACTTACCGAAGAAGAGTCTCAGAAACACGTGTACCAGACACTTGCCCAAGCCGATTATCAGGGGGTGCTCGCCCTGCATTGTGAGAAAGAGAGTCTGCTCAGACCCGATTTGGAGAAGAGCGATGATTTCAGTTCCCATAGCCTTGCACGACCGGTGGCAGCTGAGGTTGCTTCGGTCCAAGACCAGATACGGTTTGCCATTGAGGCAGGATTCAAGGGGCATCTGCATATCTGCCACCTCAGCTCAATCGAGACACTTCTGCTGGTTGAGGATGCGAGAGCTCGTGGAGTGCGGATCAGTTGCGGCCTCACCCCTCACCACGCCCTGCTAACCACCGTGGATGCACAGCAGAGAGGCTTGTATGCAAAGATGAATCCTCCTCTTCGCAGTGAAACCGAGCGCAGCGCTCTCTTCTCTGCTTTGCTGGCAGGAAGGATTGATTGGATTGAGACCGACCATGCTCCTCACACCCTAGCCGATAAAGAGGGTGGGGCTTCCGGTATTCCTGGCTTCAGCGGGCTGTTACTGTTGGTCAAGGCTTTGGTAGAGGCTGGGGCGTCGGAGAAGCTACTTATGCGTCTGTTGGGACAGCGAGTTTTGGAGGTTTTCGGGCTTGAAGAGAGGCCCATCACCCTTGTTCCCTATGATGAGCTCTCCCTTCGCTCGCTTGCTGCAGCAAAGGAGTATCCTTTCGACAGCTTTGCCAACTTACGATTGCGTTGGTGAACATCCTCCTGTATACTAGCTCTCCATGAGGAGGGAGCCTTGATAGATCTTCGAAAGCATTCGAGCCGACATCTTGAAACCAAGCTCGTTCTTCCTATACCCGAGACCCAGCGGTATGATCGTGAGATCCATTATTATCTGTTCTCACCCCCGCAGCTGTATGTGAACCGCAGTACGTATACTGAGGAGCGAATCCTCCATAAGTTTCAGAGTCATGGGAGGTACTCATCCCCAGAGATTACGCTTGAGGAGCTCTTGGATGAGCAGAATGCACTCAGCCCTCTGACCATCCTCAGACACTACACTGCAGATCTCGAGAAGGATGTGACCAGCGTACCTGAACGAAATGTGATCCATGAGCTTCAGACCATCGTCAATTCCATCCGCCACGAAAACAAAGCCTGCCTGCAGGATTGCAAGGATATGGTGAAGTTGGGAATGAGCAATGACTTGGGAACCACCTTGGATGCTTGGCAGGCGAACATGCAGTCCCTGTGCAGGATCCTGCGCGAACTGCTCGATGTCATCCGAGCCAAGTTCAGTCCGGATAACCGTCTGATGCTGGCCTTTTTGTGGGCGGATGAGGCGGTGAGCATTCTCTGTGAGAAGCATGCCATTGACCTGTACATGACCTCCAGCGCCTTGCAAGAACAGATGCCAGCCACACTTACCGGCCTCTTGGCCTTCAGCCGAGAAGAGATGGAGTATCGCAGTGAGCAGGACTATCCGAGCGGAAGCAATAATCCGGAGACGGTGCAATACCGAAAGGCCGTACTGAAAAAGTGGACACAATCAGCGCTCTACCTTGTTCCAGAAATATCCCGTTGGCCCAAGCGTGTCTCGGAAATCCTGGCAGGCACGGCTGCCGGTATAGCCATGGCATTTGCCACCCTGACCACAATTTTTGCTGAAACGACGTTCATCCGAAACAGTCTGCAGTGGGCGCTGATAGTCATCATCGGGTATGTATTCAAGGACCGCATCAAGGAGTGGCTTCGCCTCTTTTTCAATGCGGTATTGCCGAGGATGATGGCCGATGAGATTTCCTCCTTTCTCTCACCGAAGACCAACAAGAAAATCTGTTCAAGCCGTATCAAATTGAAGTTTGAGGAACCGGATACGCTTCCCACCATGGTGAAGGAGATTCGCAAGGATAAGAACAATCCGTTCAGGGATATGCTCCCCAAGGAAGACATCATCCACTATATGCGTGATCTGGTGATGCACCCGCTGACCAAACATGGGTTGGAGCGTGAGAAATTCCCTCGGGAAAACAACTTTACCTTGGTTACCCGCATTCGTCTCGATGATTTTCTCAAGGAGATGGACGATCCCAATGATGTAGTGTTCCGAATGGACCCGAACGCTGATGAACTGGATCAGCTCAACAGCGAGCGAGTCTACCATCTTCACCTCGTAATTCGCGAGTATGCCAAGAAAGAGGATTTGGATGTCTACAGCCACTATACGATTGTCATGAACAAGAGTGGTATTGTCCGTATCGAACAGATGCCGCTGCTCTAGAGCCCAATCTTTTCGGAGGCCTCGGTCATTGCATCGATGGTGAGCTGGATGATGTGCTGCAAATCGATTCCCAGCATTTCGGCACCACCGCTGATGAGGTCACGATTCACCCCAGCCGCAAAACCCTTCGAGGCCCACTTCTTCTTCACCGACTTGACGCTCATCCCCTGCATTTTTTCAGGGCGCATCAAGGCAGTCGCATAGACAAGCCCCGTAAGCTCATCAATCGTGTAAAGCACTTTTTCCATGAAGTGCTCTGGTTGTATTTCACTGCAGATTCCCCAGCCATGACTGCAAACTGCATGGATGAACGCCTCATCGACATCAATGTGGGCAAGCAATTCGGGAGCTTTCTTGCAATGCTCTTCCGGGAACATACCCCAGTCGATATCGTGCAAGAGGCCAACCAGAGACCAATACTCTGGATCATGCCCATACACTTGGGCGAATTTGCGCATGGTTTCTTCCACACAATAGGCGTGATAGACCAAGGCCTCATTGGGATTGTACGTCCGAAGCAAAGCATCGGCTTGTTCGCGAGTTACCATGATACTCCTCCTTGGTGGGAGTATAGGCTCTTTGCAGGGATTCGAAAAGGGAGAAAAAGATGCTCTTCCCCCTTTATTCTAGGACACCTGTTGTGCTAGTATGGGGCCAGCGCCGCTGGTATGGCTGGCCATCTTGTTTTGGAGGAGGAACCTATGTCTAGTTTGGACGATGGGGGCAGTATAACACCCCTGCCTAGTACCCCAACAACCGCATCCTCCTTCTTCCTTGCTTAGGGCCGATCTGCTCGGTCTCCATGGAATGGGGAGAATGCCTCACTACCCATGGAGGAAATATGATCACCATCAGAAAAAATCTTGTGAGCCAGAATCCAGGAGATCCGATTCAGGAGGCTCCATACACCTGGGTTGATGCCCGTGACATCAATCGGGATGATATCTCCCAGCTCGAGGAACAGTACGCGATTTCCAGTGAATTGCTCGCAGATATCATGGACCAGGACGAACAGGCCCGCATCGAGAAAGAAGATGATTACATCGCCTTGATCGTACGTCTGCCCGCCATGGCCGATGATTGCAAGGGAATCAACCAGTACGCTGTCCCGTTGGGCATCGTTCTTACTCGCGATACGGTCATCACCATCTGCCAAAGCGACAGTATCGTACTCGAGGATTTCTCCAAGAATCGGTATCGCCAGTACCCTGTCCAGACCATGGAAGGGTTTGTGATCAGCATCCTTGGCCGAGCGGTCATGGTCTACATCCGCCTGCTCAAGTACATCAACCGGCAGAAGTCCCAGGTAGAAGAACAGCTGCATAAGAGCATCATGAACTTTGAGCTGATCCAGCTCTTGCAGATCCAGAAGTCCTTGGTTTACTTCTCCACCAGTCTCACCACAAACGAAGCGCTTTTGGAAAGGCTGGTGCGCACTCCCTACTTCAAGCTGGCAGGGGAGGAGGAACGGGACTTCCTCGATGATGTCATCACCGACAACAAGCAGGCCATCGAGATGGCAAACATCTACTCCTCGATCCTCACCGGAACGATGGATGCGTTTGCCTCGGTCATCAGCAACAACATGAACGTGATCATGAAGCGGCTGACCATCATCTCCATCAGTCTCATGATCCCCACCTTTGTGACCGGATTCTACGGAATGAATATCTCCTTGCCTTTCATGGGTCATCCTTTTGCCTGGATCGGCATCCTCTCATTCTGTGGTTTGAGTGCTCTGATCGGTGGTTGGACACTCAGCGACCGACGCAATGCACGCTTGGTGCAGAGATCTGTCCTTGGTGCGCGGGAATCGGGGAGGGAAGTTCGAAGAAAAAAAAGAAAAAAGCGATCCCTTCCTGATTGATTCACTGGGTTTTGCAATGCTACTATCTGCCCGATTCAGGAGAGTACACCACCAATGGACAGCATTGCAGATCTCTGTTCCGCCTTTGAAGGCACCTACGCAGGCCAAGCCATGCGCGCTTTATCTGAGCTCTATTCCCAAATAGAACAAGAGACAACAGAGTTCTGCAAGCAACACCAGATTGCTTGTGGTGAAGGTTGTGGGACTTGTTGTGAACATTTCATGCCTGACATCACCACCAGTGAGGCACGCCTTGTGGCAGCCTACCTCTTGTTCGTCAAGAAGGACAAGGCTCTGTTGGAGAGAGTCCAAGCGTTTGCAGGCAATACCACCGGACCGTGTCCGCTCTATCGATTCGACTCCCCTTACCACTGCTCGGTGTACGCAGCCCGGCCTTTGATCTGCCGCCTGTTCGGTGCATGTGCCAGTCAGGACAAAAAAGGAAATGCACTCTTCCGTCGTTGCAAGTACAACAAGGAAGAGACGATGCCTTTGCTTCTGAAATTTTCCAACGATGTACCGGTCATGCAGGACTACTCGTATGCACTTCGCAGCCTTGATGATCGTGAGGGGACGGTCGGCTACCTTCCTGAGAAAGTAGCCTCCATGATGGACCAGCTACAGTTCTTGGCACGTATGCTGGATTTCGACGATTCCAACCCCGACGATACTCCGAATCCGCTGGCAAGCTAGCGGATAACCCTCAGGATATACCCTCCAAGATACTCCGATTCAGGGAAGGAGAGACGAATCGGATGGTCTTCTGCTTGGGTGAGGACTTTCAGAATCTGGATTTCCACCTCTGCATCCTTGGCGCTCCAAGCGAGAATGAGGCGAAGTTGTTCGAGATTGATGGCACCGCTGCAGCTGAACGTGGCGATGATGCCCCCATTCTTAATCTTCTGCATTGCCAGGCGATTGAGGTCCTTGTACGCTTTCTGTGCACCCTGTGCCTGTGCTTTGGTCTGCGCAAGCTTCGGAGGATCAAGGATCATCAGGTCGTAGTGATCTGCAGGAATCTTGCGCATCTGCTCAAAGATATCACAGACGGTGATGCTCACCTTCTCCCGGCTTTCAGGGGGAATGTTCCCTTGTTCTTGGTTGATGTGCACATGCACCAAGGCCTGCTTGAGTGCTTGCTCACTGCTGTCAAACAGATCAACCTGCTTTGCTCCGGCTCTGAGTGCATGCAAGCTGAATGCTCCGGTGTAGGAACACCCGTCAAGTACCACAGCATCCTTTGCATAGGCCTCGATGGCCTTGCGGTTCTCCCGCTGATCACAATAGAACCCGCTCTTCTGGCCCTTGCCGGGAACGACTTCATAGAGGATGTTGTCCTCCCTGAATCGTACTGGATCGAGACGTTTTGCTGGGGTGAAATACCCGCCATCCTGATAGTAGAGCAGGGTTTCGCTCAAATGCTCGATGCCGCAGAATGCACTGTCGGTTCCCAGGAGAATGAGGGTGGGCTTGAGCAATTGCTCAAGGGTGGAGACGATCAGGTCACGACGATCCCAAGCAATGCGAGCGCTGATGATGATTCTGAGCATTGTTCCGTATACATCAACAACGAGGCCAGGAAGCATATCTGCTTCCCCGAAAATGATTCGAAAGGTGGTCGTACCGGCTTTCTTGTCCAAAAAGAATGCACTACGTCTGAGCACGCTCTTGGTGATTGTCTCAATCCACCATGCTTCATCAGGGATGACGTTCTCATCCCAGCTGAGTAGGCGCAAGGCGATGTGGCTTTGGCTGTCATACCAGCCATAGGCTATGAATTGGCCTTTGTGTGTCTCTACACGGGCAAGATCGGTGACGAGATCAGCTTCTTTGGTAAGCAAAGCTCCAGAAAAGACCCAGGGGTGGTGGCGGAGCAGTTGTTTCTCCTTGCCTTCCTTGATGATAATGGTTTGCATGGCTACACAGTAGCCGAAGGCCTTTGTTTTGTCAAAACGTTTGTTGACTTGCCACCAAGACATAACCGATAATGGCGATATGCAGAAACCGCTTGCCAAAGCTATCCTGTTCGATATGGATGGGACCCTGGTGAACACTCTGGAAGACATCAGAAGTGCCTTGGGCTCTGCCCTCAGTCTGGTTGGGCTTTCTCCTCCTTCCGCCGAAACAACGAAGAGCGTGGTGGGCAGAGGGTTGAAGAATGCCCTGAAGGGGGCACTGCAGGATGCCGGTGCCACCCTCGATGAGGATGTACAAGAGCATCTCTACCATGCGATGATGGAGTTCTACCGCACCCATCCATCAGAGCGGAGTACGCTGTACGAGGGTATCGGGGAGTTGTTGGAGAAGCTTCACGATGATGGCTTTATCCTTGGAGTTCTCTCCAACAAGGAAGATGAGCTGACAAGAGCCATCGTACGCGATGTATTGGGAGAGTTCCACTTTGCTTGGGTGCAAGGTCTGATGGATTCGGTTCCACGAAAACCCGACCGAACCGCCATAGTACAATTCCTTGCCAAGCAGGGCTTGTCAGCCGAAGAGGTGCTCTATATCGGGGACAGTGAGGTGGATTGGCAAACTGCAGCCAATGTCCCTTGTTCCCATATTCTGGTTTCCTGGGGATTCCGAGCGAAAGAAAAACTGCAATCATTGCCTGGCTCAGTGGTTGTCGACACCGTACACGAGTTGGAGGATGCAATCTATGGCATACAACGAGAAAGATCTCAGAAGCAAAGCTGAAGCCTACCTGAAAGCAGAACGAGAACCGGTATTCCGCACCGAAGTGGAAGCAGAGCTTGCTCGTGGTGATTGGGAAGCGTTGTTCGACCGATTCTATACCAGCCTCTCCTTCGGAACCGCCGGGATGCGCGGGATCATCGGAGGCGGCACGAACAGGATGAACAGCTACATGGTGCGCAAAGTCACCCAAGGTCTGAGTGAGTATCTGATGACAGCCAGTGCCAATCCTTCGGTGGTCATCGCCTATGACAGCCGCAATTTCAGCGAATTGTTTGCCATGGAAGCAGCCTTGGTATTGGCTGCCAACGGAGTGTCGGTATACCTTTATCAGACGCTTCATCCAGTCCCGATGCTCAGCTTCGCCGTACGATACTTGCAGACCACTGCCGGCATCGTCATCACTGCAAGCCACAATCCTGCAAAGTATAATGGGTACAAGGTGTATTGGCGAGATGGGGGGCAGGTGACTCCTCCTCATGACTACTCCATTGCAGAGCGTGCAAATGCGGTGAAGCTGGAGGATATCAAGGATATCAACGAGCAGAATGCCCGTTCCAAGGGGCTTCTGGTTCCTGTGCCCGACAAGGTTGACGAGGCCTACTATCATGCGGCCTTGCTCAGTCTCAGACGTCCAAATCTGGTACAGGACAGTCCCATCACTGTTGCCTATACTCCCTTGCATGGGTCAGGAAACATACCGGTCCAGCATCTTCTGAAAAAAGTTGGGATTCGCTGTGTGGTGGTTGAGCAACAGAGAGAGCCCGATGGTAACTTCCCCACTGTCGAGCTTCCCAATCCCGAGCATCCCAAGGCTATGCAGATGGTCTTGGATTTGGCTAAGCGGGAGAAGGCGGACATCGTCTTGGGAACCGATCCCGATGCGGATCGTTTGGGTATTGCCATTCCGCTCTCTGCAAAAAAGGATGAGTATCGCTTGCTCACCGGAAACCAGATTGCAACCCTGCTTGTTGATTATCTGGTTGAGGCAGACAAGCACAAGCTGCTGAGCAAGCGTCCGTTGGTGGTAAAGAGCCTGGTAACCACCGATTTGGTCGCTCGCATTGTCGAGAGCCAAGGAGGTCGTTGCAAGGATGTGCTGACCGGCTTCAAGTATATTGCTGAGCAGATAGCCGACCTCGAGGGACCGAAAGGTGAGCATGAGTATTTCCTTTTCGGTTGTGAGGAGAGCTACGGCTTTCTTATCCTCAATCAGGTGCGTGACAAGGATGCTGTCAGCAGCGCATTGGCAAGTGTTGAGATGATGTGCTACTGGGCGAAACAGAACCTTACGCTGCAAGAACGCCTTGAGCAGATCTACGAACGGTGGGGGTACAGCACTGAAGCAGTCTTCTCCAAGGACTATGAAGGTGCCAGCGGCAAGGAGAAGATGGCCTCCATCATGGCGAATCTTCGAAAGCTGAAGACCGGTGATCAGCTTGCCGGCAAGGAAATCACCGATTTCAAGGATCTTTTGGATGGGAAGCAGGACAAGTTTCCGCCCTCAGATGTGCTCATCATGCACCTTGAGGGAGGAGATAAACTGGTGGTCCGTCCCAGTGGAACCGAGCCGAAGATCAAATATTATCTCTTTTTCACCGCTGAGGCTTCTGAACGGGCACAGCTGGAGAAAGATCTTCCCTCACGAATTGAACGCTATAAGGCGGCACTCTCGTGATTACTTGCTATTTCCTGCAACGATCGAACAAGGAGAACCTCTGTCTCTCCCCCTATCTGGACACCGAACGGGTGGACAGTTGGGAAGAAGGGGAGACAGTCAGTCTTCTTTCCAGTGGCATGTTGACCAAAACCCAACGGGATGAGGCGACCTACGCTCTGTATTCGGCCATCGACTTCAGTGTCGATCGCTGGATCCAGAACAAACAGTATGTTCCCCGTCTTCTGGTTACTGCCCTGATTTTTACTGCCTCCTACTTTTTCTTCTCTCTCGTCATCCGCGATCCTCTTCCCATGCTCGATGAGCTTGCCATCAGTTTTGGGCTGAGCTTGTTGGGCTGGTCTGTGCTCTCCAAGCGGGATACCCGCTCATCTGTCGCCCAGCGGAGGCGCTATGAGATGAAAGTGCGCAGCAGTGAGCGGGAAGAGGTGGTGGAAGAGCACTTGTTTGCTCTTGAAACCTATCTGGACGAAACCTCCTCACTTGATCCTCTGGATCTTTCCCAGGCGCTTTGCCTGGTGGAACAGAAACAGCTGAAACGTATCTCCTTCGACGGGGATGATGCAATGCTGGCCGACATTACTTCTACCTTGATGCTCTATCTTGCGGTGAACAACAAACCGCTGGGCAAACTTGCCGAGCGTATTCACAGAATGAGAGCGATGAACAAGACGGATGTAAACCTCTCTGCCCGTCTCTTTCACCAGAGTATGCAGAAACGGTTGGATCTGAGCCTCTTGGCTCTTACGGTAGCATTGTTGGAGAGCTGAGAGAAGCAAACAAGCCCTCCACGCATCTTGGTAGGGTATGCAATTTCTCCTGTTGGGTTCGACACTCAGTGTGCTCCTCTCTCTCTACGCAGTCTGCCTGCAGAGTTCCTTGGTTTGCCATCCTCTGGCGTTTGCTCTCCTGCTGGGGACCCTGGGGCTCCTTCTGTTGGTGGTTTGTCGGTTTCCTGCGAGAAGCATGCTTATCTGCCTTACCGTCACCTACACCCTGTATGTCCTCGGAGGTTTTGCAGTTGGGGCAAGCAAGCCCTCGTTTGGATTCGAACCCTATAGACTGACCCACATGGAGGGAGTCCTGATCGAGGACTCCCTGCTCACCCGCTCCAACAAGCAGGTGATTCGGCTCACACTCCAAAGTGCCGCTACCCAAGAGGGGCATACCGCTGAGGCAAGCGGGGTGGTTTCAGCCCTGCTCAAAACGGAAGAGTTGCTTGTCTCGGGTACTGCGATAGAGATGGATGGAAGGCTTTCTGAAACAGGCGACCTTTTTCTCTGCACCTCGTTTCAAGTGATATCGCTTACCTCATTGGGCCTGAAGCGACGATCTTCCCTCTCGCATCTGAACATGGTGCTTCAAAAGCGAATTGCTGATACGTCAGCGAGAAGCCTTGCACAGATGTTGCTGTTGGGCCAATCAAGCGAGGCTTCCTTTATTTTGAAGGATGCAAGTCTTGGGGCGGGCTGTGCACATCTATTGGCACTATCAGGTATGCATCTTCAGCTATTCCTGCTTTTGAGCAGCTCGTTTTGTTCCTTGCTCTTCGGCCCTTATTGGGGCAAGCGGTTTGGATTTCTCCTGCCGTTTGCATATGTGGTGTTGGTCGGGCCCAAGCCTTCCTTGGTCAGGGCATTGCTGATGCACCTATTCTCCTTGTTTCCTGTATCCCAGGAGCTGCGACCAGTTTTCTCCCTTCTGCTCGCCTATGCAGTGCAACTGTGGCTATTCTGGTATGCAGTCACCAGCTTTGCATTCCTGTTCAGCTATGCTGCCATTACGCTGCTCATCCTGGGCAGGGCACTTCCTTCCTTTCCGTTGAAAACCACAGCCCTTGCCATACTCGGCACCGCTCCTGCTTCCATGATTTTAACCGGATCATGGAATCTTGCAGGCCTCTTGTTCTCCTATCCTGCAGGGTTGCTGATACATCTGCTGATGCTGCTCAGCCTCTTCTCCCTGATTATCGGCGGATATCCTGTCATATTGCTCACCCAGTGCACAGCGTTGCTGGAAGACCTGCTTGCTTTGGCAACAGATCTTCCCCTCGTCTTCAGCTCTCAGGCATACCTTCTCTATCTTCTTGTTCTGTTGACCTGTATCGCCCTCATTGGCTATGCTGGACAGGCTCTGCACAAGAGAAGGAGATACCGCAATGAGCTGGACCTTTGCCTACGATTCACCGAACGCAATCACTCGCCTTTTGGAGCGGGAGGATCTGGCGATGAGCAAGAAGTTTGGACAGAACTTCCTGATATCCCACCCAGTGCGTGAGCGCATTGTCGATTTGCTTGAGGTGCAAGCGGGTCAACAGGTTTGGGAGATTGGTCCGGGCATCGGGTCGATAACCAGTTTGCTGCTTGAAAAGAGAGCGCATGTCACCGCATTTGAGATCGATCATGGGTTTTGCAGGATTCTGAGCGAGCAGGCCTTTGGTGATGATCCGCTCTTTCGTTTGGTGGAAGGGGATGCTCTGAAAACCCTGCCCACGTTGTTGCAGCGTGAGGGTGAACCCTCCCGTATCTGTGGCAATCTTCCTTACAATGTCGGATCAGTCATCCTTGCCAAGCTTCTGGAGAGCAGCTTCCGTCCGCCCCGGATGGTGTTCACCTTGCAGAAAGAAGTTGTTGACCGTATTTGTGCCCAGCCAGGCTCAAAGGATTGGTCCTCTTTCTCCTTGCTTGCCCAGGCAGATTATGAGGTGAGCTTGGCCACGACCATCAACAGCGGGGCATTCTATCCCCCTCCGAAAGTCACCAGCAGTGTAATACTGTTCACCTTGCGAGGTGAAAGCAAGGTTGCTCCATCTTTGCGCACGTACTTCTTTACGTTGGTGCGGGATCTCTTCGCCCAGCGTCGCAAGACAGTGAAGAACAACCTGCTCGGGGGAAAGGTGGGAGCCATGGTGGGCAGAGATGGGGTGCAGTGGGTGCTTGACGATGCTCATGTAGATTCATCACTTCGAGCTGAAGCTCTTGATTGGGAGCAGTTTCTTGCCCTCAGTGCGTCTCTTTCCAGCTATCGAGCCAGGTGTACCGACGATACAGCACAAACGAAATGAGGCCACGCAAGCTCAAGTCGCTTGCCATGGCAATCCATATCCCCAACAAACCCAACGAGGTTGTCTGCAACAGAAGGTAGGCAAGCGGCAGACGAAGCAGCCACATGCCGGCTATTGAGATGGCAAAAGGCCGTCGTGTATCTCCAGCACCTCTGAATACGCCGAAAGCCAGCATGCTGAGCCCGAAAGCAGGTTCAGCGAACGCTTCAATCCTGAGAATTGTTGTCCCCAGCGCGATGACCTGTGCGTCTTGGGTGAAGAATCGCATCAGCGTGGGGGCAAATACGTAGAGCACCACTCCCATCAAACTCATCAAGGCTGTTCCCAGAATCGTACAGGTGTCAGCAAAGCGCTTCGCCAGATCCTTGTCTCCGCTTCCCAGTGATTGGGCAACCAGCGTGGTTGCAGCAGTGGAAAAACCAGAGGGAGGCAGGTAGGTGATGGATTCAGCGGTGTTGGCCAAAAAGTGGGCGGCCAAGGCGGTGGTTCCCAAAGTTCCCACCATCTTGGTGAAAACTATCTGGCCCAGAGAAAGGGTGGAGCGTTCCAATGCCACGGGGATGCCGAGACGAAGCGCACTCTTGTAGATTGCCCGTTCATAGTGGGCTTTTTCTCCCCTATGCATTTTGATTGGGCTGTCTTTGGTCATCAGCGTGAAGAGCAGGAGCAGGCTGGTGACGGTCACTGAGATGGTGGTGGCAATGGCAGCACCCTTCACCCCCAAGCCGAGGCCAGGAAGGGTGAGCCTCCCAAGGGGCACAAAGTCGAAAATGAAAAAGAGATTGAGCACTACATTGAGGATGTTGTTCAAACCGTTGAGCATCAGCGGTGTCTTTGCATCACCGCTGCAGCGAAGCAGGGTGGAGATGAGAATCATCACCAGATTGGGCAGGTACCCCAAGGCTATATAGTGGTAGTAGGTGCTTGCAAGGGTTTGCACTTCTGTTTCGGCTCCGATCCAAGCGGGAAGGATGCGGGCAACCAGAAGAAATACGATGGTGAGAATCAAGCCGAAGTAGAGTGAGGTATGCAAGGCTTGGCGGGTGATCAGGTTGGCCCGGTCCTTTTTCCCAGCTCCCAGGTTGCGAGCCATCAGGACCGAAAAGCCGATCGCAAAAGCGTTCATCCAACCATTCACCAGCCAGATGGTGGAGGTGGGTACGGCAATTGCTGCGGTAGCCATGGCACCAAGGGAGCCGACCATTGCTGAGTCGACATAGGTAACCGTGACCTGCAGCACCTGTTCGAGGATGGTAGGCCAGGCGAGGGACCAAATGATGATTCTCGGGGGAATCGAACGGTCGAGCAGATTGGGTTGGGAGCGTAGGCTTGCCATCGAGCGCCTCTCCTTCTGAGGCGAAGGTATCGTAGCGGAAAGGGAAGCGCAAAGCAAGGGCAGGAAGGCAAGCCCTCCTGCCCGTCAGAAATCAGTTTGCTGCAGCTTGGGCGAGCGTGATGGCACTGGTCACCACGATGTCTTCTATCGAGCAGCCACGGCTGAGGTCGCTGATCGGCTTGGCAAAGCCTTGGAGTATCGGGCCATAGGCCTCTGCCCCAGCAAGTCTCTGGACAAGCTTGTAGCCGATGTTGCCTGCCTGCAGGTCGGGGAAGATGAGGGTGTTTGCACTGCCGGCAACCGTTGAGGAGGGAGCCTTGCTCTTGGCAACACTGGGGACAATGGCTGCATCAAGCTGCAGTTCTCCATCCACAGCCAGAGTGGGGAGTTTCTCCTTGATCAGGCGGGTGGCGGTAATCACCTTGTCTACCAGATCCCCTTTCGCCGATCCCATGGTGGAGTAAGAGAGCATTGCTACCTTTGGCTCCGCATTGAGGAAGGTTTTGCAAGAGAGTGCGGATGCTTCTGCGATTTCTGCAAGCTGCTCGGCGGTGGGGTTGGGGATGGTGGCACAGTCGGCGAAGATGAACGAGCCATTGGCACCATACTCAGCCTTGTCGGTGGCCATGACGAAGCAGGAAGAGGCATACTTGATGCCAGGCTTTGTCTTGATGATGTTGAAGGCTGCAAGCAAGACATTGCCGGTGGTGTTCTCTGCTCCTGCCACCATGGCGTCAGCCTTGCCCAGGCGAACCATCATGGAAGCCCAGCGAAGCGGATCGACAATACCGTCATAGGCTTCCTCGAGGCTCATACCCTTGTGCTTGCGCAGCTCATAATACTCCTGGGCGAAGGCACTGCGGTCTTGGCTGGTGGCTGGATCCACAACAGTGATGCCCTCTAGTGAGGTGTTCACCGATTTGGCGGCCTGTGCGACTGCGTCGTGATCGCCGACCAGGATAACGGTCTTGGCAAGCTTTTCATCGACAACCTTGCGAGCTGCCTGAATGGTTCTCAGCTCAGTTCCCTCTGCGAGGACAAGCTGCTTGTTGGCCGCAATGGCTTGGGCCTTCATTTTTTCTGCAAACGTCATGGTTCTGCTCCTTGACAGGAAAGATAAAATTGGTTGCTTGCAGTCTACCACGTTCCCATCGCTTGGAAAAGGGCGGCAAGGCTCTGTATTTCCTTGCTTCACTGTGATACTGTCGGCTCATGGTAAGCAGGAATCTCCTCTTTGTGCAGGTCATAGCGCTGGCATTCAGCACAAGTCTGTTTGGTGGGCTCGGGGAAGAAATTCGCATAGCCTGCTCCATCAACCTCGAACAGATGAGCCTTCTGATGGGGTTCAGCCAGATAGGCTCGCTGGTCTCCTTCCTTATGCTTCCGTTTCTCTCCAAGCGCATCGGCTCCTACTCCCTGCTCATCACTGGCATTTTCGTATCCTCACTCTCCTTGCTGGGAATGGGACTGTCTCGTTCGCTCCTCTTCTTCGGTGCGTTTTTTCTGCTCAGCACCTTGGCAGGCTATCTGTATGGGACAAGCAACGTCATGGTGCTGATCAACCTGGAGCCTCAGCGAACCAAGACCAATATTCCCCTCATGCATCTCACCTACAGCATCGGTGGCATGTTCAGCGGGCTCTACATTGCATATCTGAAGCGAAGCCAGTGGTACTACGGCTATGTGCAGATGGCAGCTTTGTACGCCTTGCTGGCACTCCTGTTCCTGGTCTTCAGACCACAGCAAGCCCGCACTTGGGCAAAACCCAAGTACCAAAGTCCGGGCAGTGGGTTCTCTTTGCTCAAGGATGCACAGTTTGCACGGTTTCTGTTCTTTCTGATCACCGCCAATGCGGTGGAGTACTGTGCGATCATCTACCCGTTGGCCTATATCACTGAGGTACTTGGGGGAGGTGCCCGTGCGATCGGCAGTGCCATCGTCATCCTGCACGGAAGCATCGCTTGTTCAAGACTTTTGGTGATCCCTCTTCTGAAGCAAGGTTTTGCTGCCAAGCGTCTTCTGCTCATCCTTTGCCTGGTGAGCGCAACCGGCCTGCTGTTGCTCTCCTTCTCATCCTCCTTGGGGTTTGCCTTGCTCTGTCTCTCCTTGCTGGGTCTTGGCATCGGGGCGGTGAACCCAGTCAGCCAAGTATTGGAGATAACCCAGTGGCCACAGGATCTGTTGCAGCTGGCAAACCTTCGCTCGATGGGATCCACCTTGGGAAGGATGTTCATGCCCTTGGTTGTGGGCCTGATTCTCACCACGTTCAGCCTTTCTGTCGTCTTTCTCTTTCTTGCTTGCTGCATGATACTTGCACTTCTGGTGTTGCTTCGCTCCTCGTTCTGAGAGAAGAGCTGTACGAGTGCACACTTTTTCTGTACAATGCCGGCCATGGAAGCAAACTTGCGCATCGGCGTCTATGGCTTGGGAAGATTTGGCTCATTCTGGGCCAAGGAGTTGGCCTCACACGGATTTACCGTGGTAGGGTACGGCAGAAGTGCCACCAGTGCCCCTGAGGGCGTGCGTCTTGGGTCTGAGGATGAAGTCCTTACCTGTGACGTGCTCTTTTATTGTGTATCCATCAGCGCCTTCTCTGCGGTCCTGGATCGGACAGCGGGTAGGATTGGTGAACAAACGCTGGTGATGGACACCTGTTCGGTCAAACTCTATCCTGCCAAGCTGATGCGTGAAAAACTTCCCAAGCAGGTACAGTGCATCGCCACCCACCCCATGTTCGGTCCCGATTCGGGAAAGAATGGGGTAGAGGGGCTTCCCTTTGTCATCTGCCCGGTCAACTGCGAGCAAAAGGTCCTGCAGGACTGGGTTTCAGAATTCAAGCGATGGAATCTCCAGGTTCTTTCCATGAGTTGTGAGCAGCACGATCGTGAGGCTGCCTGGAGCCAGGGCATCACCCACTTCATAGGAAGAACGCTCAGCGAGCTGAATTTGGGAGAGACTGAATTGGCAACCACGGGGTACCGAACCCTGATGACGGTGGTTGAGCAGACCTGCAACGACCCGCTGCAACTTTTTTATGACTTGCAGCGATACAACCCCTATGCGCGGCAGATGCGCATGGGACTGAAAGGGGCGCTGGATACCGTAATGGAAGCGCTCAAGAAGCAGGAGGATGGGCGTTGAACGTTTGTGTATATACGTTGGGGTGCAGACTCAACCAGTGTGAGAGCGAGGCTATAGCAGACAGTTTTGCAAAGCAGGGATTCACCATTGTGGGGGAGCAGGCGCAAGCTGACCTCTATGTGGTAAACACTTGTACGGTTACCAGCAAGGCAGAGCAGAAGGCGCGGCGGATGATCCGCAAGTTTGCCTCAACTGCCGTGACCTTGGCCACCGGTTGCTATGCACAGGTCAATGAAGAGGAGTTGAAACAGCTCAGTGACAATGTCATTGTCGTGCCGCTGGAGAAGAAAGCACACCTGCTCAAGCTGGCTGAACACCTGAAAGCCAGTGTGGTGGCAGGTATGGATCTCAAGCAAGGCTGTCTCTCCTTCAGTGACGGAAAGGCCTCCGTTTTTGACTATGATGCGGCTTCCTTCTCCTACCACAGCAGGGCGTATCTGAAAATTCAGGACGGCTGTGACAACAGCTGTGCCTATTGCCGTGTCCATATTGCCAGAGGCAAGGCGGTCAGTCTTGGCTCTGAAGAGGTTGTTGCCCGAGCCCTTGCCCTCGAAGAGGCTGGTTTTCAGGAGATTATGCTCACCGGGGTGAACCTGACGATGTATGACCATGAGAAGGAAGGTCTTGGTGGCTTGCTTGAGCTTTTGCTTGCCCGTCTCTCGGACAAGGTCAGACTGCGTCTCAGTTCGTTGGAACCCGACCACATCGATGAACGACTTTTGGAAATGCTCAAGGATCCGAGGATGCAACCCCATTTCCATATCCCCGTTCAGAGCGGGAGTGACCGGATATTGCAGAAGGTCGATCGCAAGTACACCATCTCTGAGCTCTCCAGGATTCTGGATCGTCTTCGCTTGGTAAAGAGCGACCCCTTCCTTGCTGCTGATATCATCACCGGGCTTCCCGGAGAACGAGAGGAGGATTTTGAGGAGACCTATCGGTTCGTCAAGGAGCAGCAGTTCAGCCAACTGCATGTGTTTCCCTTCTCCCCACGTCCTGACACCCCCCTGTTCAAAGCTGCTGACCGCGTTCCTGAATCGGTTCGGGATGAGCGGGCTTTGCGCCTGCGCAATCTCAGCTCAGCATTGCACCATACCTATCAGTTGCATCAGGTAGGAAAACAGGCTGAAGTGATTTTGCAGAACCGCAAGGGTGGACACTGGTATGGTCTGAGTGGCAACTATCTGGATGTGAAGGTGCTCTCTGCACCTCCGTTTGCCCGGGAAGGTATGCTCATCACTGGATCCTTCGGCCACATGCTTGGTCAGGAGGGGAAGATGGAGTTCCTCTTCAATGGTCCCACTGCTTGAAACCCCGCGCCTACAAGGCTATGTGGTTGGCCTCGATGCAGCACGGCAGCTCTTGGCCTATGAGAGCCGAAACCGTGCTTCGTTCGCCTCGTTCTCGGTAACACACCAGAGCAGTTATTATACGCTTGCCTCCTTGCAGGACGTCTGTGAGAAGCAGGTCTCGCTGTACTTGAAAGGTCGTATGCTGCCCTTGCTCTTTTTCGCAAAGGAAGATCCTCTCCACATTTTGGGAACGGTGAACCTGAACCATATCATCTGGGGGGCAAGCCGGTCGGCGAAGCTGGGCTACAGCATTGATGCTGATCATCAGCGTCAGGGATATGGCAAGGAAGCGGTGCAAGCGGTTGTGGAGTATGCATGCAAAGCACTGCACCTGCATCGTTTGGAGGCTCATATCATGAGCACAAATATACCCAGCATAGCATTGGTCACCTCACTGGGTTTTGCTTGTGAGGGAACATGCGCTGGGTATCTGTATGTGAACGGCAGGTGGGAGGACCACCTGCGCTATGCCTTGCTTGGGGATGACAGAAGGCCCTAGGACCTACGCATCTTCAAGTCTCGGAAGGTTATCTCAGGCTCCTGGATGACCACCATGGTGTCCATCGGCACCGATTCCTTGATCCATACGTTTGAACCGATCACCGCATTCTTGCCGATGGTGATATCGCCGAGAATCGTGGCATTGGAGTAGATGGTGACATTGTCTTCAAGGGTAGGATGGCGCTTGGTACCCCGTATCAGGGCGCCACAGGCATCCTTGGGAAAACTCAAGGCACCAAGCGTCACACCTTGATAGAGCTTCACATTGTTGCCGATGACCGTCGTCTCGCCGATGACGGTACCGGTTCCGTGGTCGATGAAGAAGGAGTCCCCGATGGTTGCACCTGGATGGATGTCAATTCCCGTCTCCTTATGGGCATACTCATTCATCATCCTGGGGATGAGCGGGACATCCATGACAAAGAGCTCATGAGCTACCCGGTGGATGGTCAGGGTCTTGATGCAGGGGTAGGAGAGGACGACCTCCCTAAGGTTACGTGCGGCTGGGTCCCCTTCAAAGGCTGCACGGGCATCCATCTTCAAGCTGATGCGCAGCTGTGGCAGAATGGTGCACAGGTTGGTGATGGTCTGGTCTGCAAGCTCGTTTGCCTCACACTCCTCGAGGGATGGCTTGTCATACCGAAATGCCAGAAAAAGCTGTCCTTTCAAGAGGGAGCAGACTTTATTCAACTGGAGGGTGAGTATCTCTTCAAGGCTCATCTGTGCCTGGTCACGGCCACAGCGTCCGGGAAACATCAGTTCCAAGAGTTCATTGGAGATATCCCCGATGACCTGCATCTGGGGAAGCGGTTTCAAGCCGTGGAAGTTTGCGTTCCCGGCAACACGGTCGAAGGTCCCCAAAAATGCGCTTATATGGGCTGACGCATCGAATTGTTGTTCTTTGCACTGTCTCATGGATATACCATACGGTTCTTGTAGACGTTTGTGCAAGAGTTCAAGCCATGAACTGCGCCGTTCTTTCGTGAAAGGTTTTGGCAAGATGGGTTGCTGCTGCCACTTTCAGGAAATCCCCGATGAGAAAGGGAAGCATTCCGACTTTCAGAGCAGTTCCCCAAGAGAGCGAGCGGGTGTACTTGAGAAAGGGGACACCGACCAGATACACCATGAAAGTTGCTGCCAATCCAGCGAAGATGCACAAGAAGAGGTATCGCTTCGGCTTTTCTGTCTTTTGCTGCATATTGCCTGCAATACCGGCAAGCAGGGCTGCGGGCAGCAAGCCCAGCAAAAAACCGCCGGTGGGTCCGAACAGGATGCCCAGTCCCCCACCGCTGGTGAAGACCGGCAGTCCCACCATGCCGAGCAAGAGATAGATGGCGGTGCTGGCCAGTGCCAGCTTTGCTCCTCCAAGAAAACCGGCAAGCAAGACAAAGAGCGTCTGCAAGGTGATGGGGACAGGAGGGATCGGGATGCGGATGTATGCTCCGACTATGATGAGGGCACTGAAAAGGGACGTCAAAAGGATTCGTTTCTGTTGCATGCACAGAGCCTATCACGCACCTAGTTTTATTGTAAACAGCTCAATGGTTGACAATTGAAAGGCTGCTGAGTACCATCGCTTCATGACACCAAGCCAACATCTTTTGCATCTACTGGCACAGAAGCGGGGAACCTACCAAAGTGGTGAGGCCCTGGCCCGTGAGATGGGAGTATCGCGAGCAGCCGTCTGGAAGGGCATCGAGGCCTTGCGCGACCAAGGGCATACCATTGAAGGAGTCCAGAACCGGGGGTATCGGTTGCTCTCACTCTCTACGCTCTTGGAAAAGGAACGGCTTCAAGCCTTGCTCAGTGACCATGAGATTCATCTTTTTGACTCATTGGATTCAACCAATCGCTACGCAAAGAGCTTGGCATCTGAAGCGAACCAGAGCAAGGCCTTGATAGTGGCCACCCATCAGAGCGGGGGCAGGGGACGATTGGGACGAACGTTCCACAGTCCGCGTGGAGGGCTCTATCTGAGTGTGCTGCTGCCGCTTACGTTCTCTGTCCAGGAAGCTCCGCTTGTTACCAGCATAGCAGCTGTGGCGGTTGCGCGCTCGATTGAGCAGGTGTGCTCGCTCTCCTGTTCCATCAAATGGGTAAATGACCTCTATCTTGCAAGCAGAAAGGTTTGCGGTATCCTGACCGAAGGTGTGCTGGGGGTGGAGAGCGGCAGGGTGAGTGCACTGGTGGTCGGCATCGGCATCAATGTATCCACACCTAGGCATGCTTTTCCCTTGGAACTGCAGGACTTGGCCACATCATTGTATGAGAGCGAGGAGGCAATTCCCGCCGACTTCGATGCACACCTTCTGGTCGTCTCCATCGTCAGGATCTTGGAAGAGCTGGTCGAGAAGCTCCCTGATCGCTCCTTTCTCTCCGAGTACAGAGAGCGTTCGTTGGTACTGGGAAAGCGTGTGACGGTCCATCAGGGGAAGGAGCGCTACCAGGCGCTCTGTGTTGCCATTGATGATGATGCACATCTTGTGGTGGAGGATGAGGCGAACGTGCTTCATGTACTTAGTTCTGCCGAGATAAGCGTTCGACTTGAAAGCTGAGTTTGGTTTATTGTATAGTCGGTATCTACACAGAAAGGAATGATAGTATGCTGAAAGCGGTACGTGAGACGTGGAAGACCTTGATCGAGGAGCAGTTGGCTCTCTATGCGAAATCAGTATTGGAAGTGGATGTTGCACTCCCTCCCTTGGCGGTGCAGACCCCTCCCAAGCCTGAGTTGGGGGACCTTGCCTTCCCGCTCTTTGCTTATGCAAAGACGCTGAGAACAGCCCCGCCGCTTCTTGCACAAGAGCTAAAAAACCGTATTGAGGCGCTCTCTGATCGTCCTTCCGGCGTGCTCTTGGTTGCCGGACCCTACCTGAATGTCCGCATCGATATGTCCGATATCGCCACAGCCTTGCAGCAAAAGATTGCTCAGGATGGGCAGCACTATGGAACCAATTCCAGCATGGAAGGCAAGCGGGTTACCATTGAATTCAGTTGCCCGAATACCAACAAGCCCTTGCATCTGGGCCACATGCGCAATGATAGTCTCGGTGAGAGTGTTGCAGCACTGCTGAAGGCAAACGGGGCTACGGTGCGCAAGGTGAATCTGATCAATAACCGTGGGGTGCATATCTGCAAGTCCATGCTTGCCTATCAGAAGTTCGGAAACGGGGAGACTCCCCAATCCAGCAACATCAAGGGTGATCATCTGGTGGGCAAATACTATGTGAAGTTTGCCCAGTGGGCAAAGGAAGATCCTTCTGCAGAGGAGCAGGCCCAGCAGATGCTGGTGAAGTGGGAGCAGGGTGATGAAAAGACCATTGCCCTGTGGAAGCTGATGAATGGATGGACACTGGATGGGCTTGCTGAAAGCTACAAGAGGATGGGTATCAGCTTCGATGCCTACTACTACGAGTCAGAAACCTACAGGTTCGGAAAGGATGAGATCCTCAAGGGCTTGGAGGACGGGGTGTTTTATCGGGAGGAGGATGGCTCGGTCTGGGTGGACCTTGAGGCTATCAAGCTCGATAAGAAAGTGCTGCTGCGCAAGGATGGTACGAGTCTGTACATGACCCAAGATGTCGGTACTGCCATCATGCGGCACAAGGATTGGCCTTTCGACTCACTCATTTATGTGGTCGCCAGCGAGCAGCAGTACCACTTCAGGGTGCTCTTCCATGTCCTGGACTTGCTTGGCTACAGCTGGGCAAAAGATTTGCACCACCTCTCGTACGGGATGGTGAACCTTCCTGAGGGCAAGATGAAGAGTCGTGAAGGGACGGTTGTTGATGCTGATGAACTTGTCGAGACACTTACTGAACTTGCCCGCAATGAGATTCGCGAGAAAGAACGGGAAGAGCTCGTCGATGATGTCGATAAGACAAGCCACAGCATTGCACTTGGTGCTTTGAACTACTACCTTTTGCAGGTCACGCCGACCAAGGACATGATCTTCAACCCGGCCGAGTCAATCTCGTTCAACGGCAACACCGGCCCATACCTGCAATACATGGGGGCTCGCATCTCCAGCATGCTGCGCAAGTTTGAGTCAGACCACCAACATCTCCATGAGACGGCATTCGACAGCAGCTTGCTCTCTCTCAGTGATGAGCGTGAGCTGATCAAACAGCTAGCCCTCTATCCTGAGGTGGTGGAGAAGGCAGGCACTGAGTACGACCCTTCGCTGCTTTGTTCCTACTTGTATGACTTGAGCAAGCTTTTCAGCCGCTGGTACCATGACAACCAGGTGCTCAAGGCTGCAACGCCGGAATTGGTGCGTGCCCGCATCGAGCTGTCGAAGATGGTCCTGCAAGTGTTGGTGAACGCCTTCGGCCTCATCGGAGTGCCGTTTCTCGCATCGATGTGATCACGCTCTTTGGTAGAGGGTGCAGAATCGGTTGACAAACCGCTCCTCCTCCCACTCCAGGTCCTCCTCCTCGTCGAGGAGGACTCTTCGTAGGAAGTGCTGGACAATGCAGCTGAAACTCAGCCGTGCAAGATCCAGATCTTCTATCACCAAACGTCCGCTTTCGTTGAGGCTTTCAAGCAATACGCCGCTCTGGCCGGCTAGCATCTCGTCCAGGGTGGTCTTGATGCGTCTTGCCTCAGGATGGGTGAAGGCCTCGGACTCGATGATCCGATAGAAGTAGCGCATCGGTTCGCCCTCATAGACGGTGTGCCAGTGCTCCATCGCCCTCATCAGGACTTCCGAGGCTTTGCCTTGGAGGCTGATGGTGGCCATTTGCTGGTAGGCGAGGGTGTTGCAGTAGGCAAAGAGTTCTTCTATGAGCTCCTCACGGCTGGCAAAGTGATGAAAGATTGCCGCTTTGCTGATGGAATTTTCTTTGGCAAGAGCGGAGAGGGAGATGGCATCAAGGCCTTTCTCCGAGCCCATCTTGAGCAGTGAGAGAATGAGGTTTTGTTTCGTCAGTGTGGTATGCATAGTTGATACTAACCTATCGGTCGGTAAGTTTTCAACTGCTTTTTCTTTGTTTTTCAATCAATTATCTAAAAATGTTGTTGAACCTATTTGCGAAATTGTGGTATAAGGGACGAGCACAAACTAAACCTAAGGATGAATATCGACATGTACGCACTTGTAGAGATTCTCGGAAAGCAGTACAAGGCCGTCGAAGGGGAAACCGTTCAGGTTGATCATATCAGCCAGAGTGAAGCCGGTTC
>Ga0265295_1002284_pt1 | contig 30919 bp, 24 predicted proteins | sample Munlansysbiofilm_FD_192503 | JGI IMG/M metagenome (GOLD analysis project Ga0265295, IMG submission 192503) | Leachate microbial communities from a municipal landfill in Southern Ontario, Canada - Methane capture system biofilm | ecosystem: Engineered > Solid waste > Landfill > Unclassified ... | reverse complement strand
ATCGGCGTTTCTGCTCTTTGGGTAGAGCCTGATAATCTAATAGATTAAAATTATCCATAATTATTTTTTTGTAAAATTAAATAAATATTATTTGATGGTAGTATAAACTACGTAAAGTAAAACAAAGATGAATTTGCAGGAAGCTTTTTTTCGAAACCTAATAATCATACTTTGTCTTATGCCTCATATTATAAATAATTAATATATAATAAAATGATTGCTGTAAACATTGATATATTATTTAGTTTTTTCTAATTTTTATTTTATTTTTTAACAACAAAAAATTTTTCTCGTTTTTTAAATAAAATTTTTTTTATAAGTTTGCAAAAAAATAACTATGAAAAAAAATGATTTTTTACATTTTTTGTTATTAGCACTTCTTATATTATTAGTAGTGGTATATAGACTTTTTAATTTTATTCCAAATTTCACACCTATTGCAGCACTAGCATTATTATGTGGTTATGTTTTTAAAAATAAAAAGTGGTACCTCATATTACCTATTATTGCTCTATTTATTAGTGATCTTTTTATAGGTTTATATCAGAGCATAGTTATGATTTTTACCTATTTGAGTTTTGTTGTGATAGCATTAATAGGTGCTAAAATGATCAAAAAGATAAAGGTAACATCAGTATTTTTATCTTCAATAACTGCTTCTTTTACATTTTTTGTATTATCCAATTTTGGCGTGTGGTTGGGGGGGTGGTATGGATACAGCTGGCATGGGTTAATAAATTGTTATATTATGGCGATTCCATTTTTTAGGTATGAAATTATAGGCACATTGTTTTTCACATTTTTAATATTTGCAATTTTTAATTTTGCTATTAAACCCATAGCAACTCCAGAATTACAAAATAAGCTTTATTAATTTTTTAATTAAATTTTTTTTTAATATATGAAGTTTACAATTAGTCAAATATCCCAGCTTTTAGAAGGCGAAATAGAAGGGGATGATACAATAGAGATAAGAAATGTAGCAAGAATCGAAGAGGCTAAAAAAGGTGATATTGCTTTTATTTTTGATCCTAAGTATGAAAAATGTATTTATGATACACAAGCCAGTGCACTTATAATTTCAAAAGATTTAGCCTTAATAGATCCTGTTAATGTTACTTTGATAAGAGTTAATAATCCATATTTATCTTTTCTAAAAATATTAAATATAATTGATGAAGCTAAAAAAAAGAGAAAAAATTATACTGATATATCAAAATTTGCATATATAGATGAAGAAGCGACTATTGGAAATAATGTTTCTATAGGTCATTATAGTGTTGTTTGTAAAAATTCGGTCATTAGTGATAATACGATATTGAGAGAGCAAGTATACATTGGCGAAAATGTGCATATAGGAAAAAACTGTTATATCTATCCACAAGTAGTAATATTAGAAGATTGTGAGGTGGGTGATAACTGTATAATACATTCAGGAGCCATAATTGGCTCTGATGGTTTTGGATTTTTCCCAAAAGAAGATGGTACTTATGAAAAAATTCCTCAAATAGGTAATGTGATAATAGAAAACAACGTAGAGATAGGAGCTAATGTATCCATTGACAGGTCTACTTTAGGATCTACTCGTATAAAAGAGGGTACTAAATTAGACAATCTCATACATATTGCTCATAATGTAGTTGTAGGCAAAAATAATGCAATGGCCGCTCAATGTGGTATAGCTGGGTCCACTAAAATAGGAGATAATAATATGTTTGGTGGTCAAGTAGGTATTTCTGGACATATTAGTATCAGAAATAATAATAAAATAGCAGCTCAATCTGGTATAGCTAGTAACGTGAGTGATAATGAGATGCTAATGGGATCGCCTGCTATAGATGCTAAGGCATTTAAAAGAAATTTTATTGCTTTTAAAGAATTAGCTGAAATAAGAAATAAAGTTTATAATTTGGATAAATTAATATCAAACTTAATAAAAAATGATAAAACAAAAGACACTAAAAAATGAGGTTTTTATTGAGGGCAAAGGTGTACATATAGGGAAAAATGTAAAATTGACTCTAAAACCTAACGATGAAAACACTGGAATTGTTTTTAAAAGAATAGATATTGATATGAATAATACTATTCCTGCATTAGCTGATTATGCTTCGGATACTATTAGGGGAACAAATCTGTCACGTGATGGAGTTGTAATACGCACTGTCGAACATCTATTAGCTGCTATTATAGCACTAGATATTGATAATATTATTATAGAAATGGATAATGAAGAAGTACCTATACTAGAAGGAAATTCTTATGGATTTATAAATGCTATCAAAAATCAATCTGAGATTATTGAACAAAATGAAAATAGAAAAATTTATAACATCTCCACCACATTATCTTATTATGATGAAGAAAAAAGTGCTGAATACTGGCTAACACCTGATGATAATTATAGATTGACTGTAATGATAGATTATAATAAAGATATTTTACCTCCCCAATACGCTACTTTAAATGATATGAATGAATTTGAAAAAGAAATTTCTCATGCTAGAACTTTCATTTTTTTATCAGAATTAGACGAACTCATCCAACATGGATTAATAAAAGGTGGAGATCTAAATAGTGGGTTAGTAATAGTTGATAAACAAATACCACAAGAAAAATTAGATTTTTATAAAGATTATTTTAATATCCATAATGTTACAATTATAGATAAAGGTATTTTAAATAATACAGATTATTATTATTCTAATGAGCCCGCCAGGCATAAATTACTAGATGTTGTTGGCGATTTAGCATTGGTAGGTTATAGGTTTAATGGCCATGTAATAGCTAATAAACCTGGACATAAATCAAATGTGGAGTTTGCTAAAATAATACGAGAACAATTAAAAAAAGAGGCTAAAAAATCTCCTGTATCAAACTTTGACATTTATAATAAGGAGCCTCTTTATGATATAGAAGCTATTAAACGTTATATGCCACATCGTTATCCTTTTCTTCTAGTTGATAAAATTATAGAAAAAGGCAAAAATTATATTATTGGCATCAAAAATGTTACTTATAATGAGACACATTTTTTGGGTCATTTCCCAAAACAAGCAGTGATGCCGGGAGTCTTATTAATCGAAGCTATGGCTCAGACTGGTGGTATGATGATATTATCTGATTTGCCTGATCCTGAAAATTACATAACATACTTTTTGTCGATTAAAGATGTGAAATTTAGACATAAAGTAGTACCTGGAGATACAGTTGTTTTTTACCTAGAGCTAGCCTCCCCGATAAGGCGAGGAATTGCAAACATGATAGGCAAAGCTTATGTAGGGGAAAAGATTGTAATGGAGGCAAATATGATGGCTCAGGTAGTTAAAATGGAAAATCCTTATTTAGAAACAAATAAATAAAAAAAAATAAATGTATGTTTAAAAATCATCCTAAAGGTTTAGTAATCGCTTTTTTCTCTAATATGGGAGAGCGATTTGGCTTCTATACTATGATGGCCATTTTAGTTTTATTTTTACAAGCCAAATTTGGTATGTCGGCTGAAAGTGCTGGCAGTATTTACAGTTGGTTTTATTTCGCTATTTATGCTCTTGCGTTAGTTGGTGGTATTATTGCAGACACAACAAAACGTTACAAATTAGTTGTTCTATTGGGCCTCATTGTTATGTTATTAGGTTATGTGATGATGGCCGTACCAGGTACTACTTTAGCTATTGCTATTACTGGTTTAATGGTAATCGCTTTAGGCAACGGACTTTTTAAAGGTAATTTACAAGCCATCGTAGGACAGCTCTATGATGATCCTAAGTATGAACCACTGCGAGATACTGGTTATTTATTGTTTTATATGGGTATCAATATTGGTGCTTTTTTTGCTCCTTTTGCAGCTACTGGTATTAGAAATTGGTTCTTAAAAATAAATGGCTTTATTCACGATGCATCATTGCCTGCAATGTGTCATGCATACCTTGATGGACAAAGTCTGGATATTGCTAAATTTCAAGATTTAGCTAATAGCGTTTCTAGTACTGTGGTTACTGATCTTTCTGCTTTTGCGCATCAATATATCGATGTCTTCTCAAGAGGTTATAACTATGCTTTTGGTATTGCTGCTATAGCTATGATTATTTCTCTTTTAATTTTTGTTTTCTATCAAAAAAGCTTACCTGATGCAAGAAAAATACAGAAAGCACAGAAAGAACAAGAAGCTAAAGAACATAAAGAACAACCCACTACTGAAAAATTTCCAATCAAAAATTTAATTTATGCAATAGTAGTATTCGTAGCAGTTTTAGGTATCTTTTGGTTTATAATGAAAAATGTAGACATAGGATTTGCTGTTGCTTTATTCTGTGGTTTTATTACTTATATAATATTATCTTCTACTCCTGAAGAGAAACCTAAAATAACTTCTTTGGTTTTTGTATTCTTTGTTGTTATATTTTTCTGGATGTCTTTTCACCAAAATGGATTAACTCTGACACTCTTTGCTAGGGACTATGTCTTCAAAGAGGTTAACGCCTTTACTGCATTATTTTTTAATTTAAAATCTTTATTATCAATAATATTAGCAATAACTGGTATTGTGATGATATTTACTTCTAAAAAATTAGTTAATAAAATTATTGCAGCCGCGTTCTTTTTAGGCTTTGGTTATTTAACCTATTATTATTATCAGATAAATGTAGGTAAAATGATCCCTATCGCTCCCGAACTTTTCCAATCTTTTAATCCTCTATTCATTGTAGCTCTTACTTTTCCAATTAATGGTCTTTTTAGCTGGCTTAGAAATAAAGGAAAAGAACCATCTACGCCTAAAAAAATAGGTATTGGCATGTTTATAGCTGCTTTCGCATATACTATTATGATATTTGCTTCTGCCAATTTAACTTCTCCTAGTGAAATAGCTCAATCATCCATTACAGATTATGAAAGAGTAACGCCATACTGGTTGATTTCTACATATCTAATGTTAACTATTGCTGAATTATTTCTGAGCCCTATGGGATTATCTTTTGTGTCTAAAGTTGCTCCTCAAAGATTTCAAGGTTTAATGCAAGGTGGTTGGTTATTGACAACTGCAGTTGGTAATAAACTTTTATTCTTAGGTACTTATTTCTGGGAAAGAATAGAACTATGGCAATTGTGGTTAATATTTGTAGGTGTTTGTGTGGCATCAGGTTTGTTGATTTTTGCATTAATGAAAAAACTTGAAGCTGCTACCAGCTAATAAGATATATAAAATTAAATCAAAAATAGCTGATGTTTTCACATCAGCTATTTTTGATTTAATAAGTTTTAATAATTTATTTAATTTTTTTAGATATAAATTTATTACAAATGTAATCAATCATAACTTAAATACATGATAAATATATCGAAATCATCTTTTATGTAACAAAGAATCTAAGTATCCTGCTTTTACTGAATTACAAAAATCTATTAAAATATATAAAATATTCTATAAAAATAGATATACAAATAGCTATCTTAATAGTTTTTAGACTACATAACTCAATAATGAAAGATACAATATTTATTTTTTTCATATTTTTGAAAAAAAATTCCTCTCTCAAAATATTTTTTATGAATCTCTCTATTATAATCCCCCTTTTTAATGAAGAAAATACTATCACTATTCTTTTAGATAAATTAATTTCTTTGTCTTATCCCTCATTTATTAGTAATGTGGAAATAATCATTGTCGATGACTGTAGCACTGATACTTCTCATAATGTAGTTTCTGAATTTATTAGTAATAATACTTTTCAAATTAAATTAATTTCAAATCCAGTAAATAGAGGTAAAGGGTATGTCGTCAGACAAGGAATTAAAGCAGCTAATGGTGATTTGATTTTAATTCAAGATGCAGATTTAGAATTAGATCCTAATGATATACCTAAAATGTTAAATGCTCTGAATGAATTGAACATAGATTTTGTGAATGGTAGTAGATATTTGCCTGGTATAGTGCGTCCTTTGCCATCTTTTAGTAGATATATGGGAAATAGATTATTTACTTTACTAACTTCTTTTTTGATAAATGTTAAAATTTCTGATGTGGCTTGTGGATATAAACTTTTCAAAAAAAATTTGCTTGACAAAATAAGTTTAAAAGAAAACGGTTTTGGTTTTGAAGCTGAGCTTATCATAAAAACTATGCGTATAAATCCTACTAAAGTTGCTGAGGTTCCCGTGCAATACATTCCTCGGACTATTAATACAGGCAAAAAATTGAAAAATAGACACGCTTTTGGTATATTATGGGTAATTTTGAAATATGGACTTTTTAGATTCAAATGATGAATGTTAAAAGTTTCAAAATAAATAAAATTGAGTTTCACATTGATAAAATTGTAATTTTTTTTATAATTACATTGATGTGTATAAATATGCTCCATGTGAAAATGTGGCAAAAAAAAGAACTTCTTTACTGGGATGTGGTTTCATACTATGCTTATCTACCTGCTACTTTTATTTATAAAGATTTGAGTTTAAAATTTATTGATAATTATACTGGTGAACATGAGTTTGTATTTTGGCCTTCTACATCACCTAATGGTAATTATGTGATTAAAACCAGCATGGGATTGAGCTATTTATATGCTCCTTGGTTCTTTATTGGCCATTTGATAGCGATGAATACTAATTACGATGCAGGTGGTTTCTCTGAACCATACAAGATTTGTTTACAGTTTGGCACTTTAATTTATTTTTTAATAGGGCTTTTATTTTTGAGAAAAGTATTATTGCGATATTTTAATAAATACATAACTGCTTTAGTTATTTTAGCTATAGTTGTCGGTACTAATTTATATTATTATGTTGTATATGAAAGTACATTGTCACACAGTTATAGTTTTGTTTTATTTTCTATTTTTTTGTGGGCTACTATGCGGTGGCATGATGATAGAAATTGGAAATTTACTATATTAATTGGGCTTCTATCAGGATTAATTACATTAATCAGGCCAACAAATATTATTGTTTTAATAATTTTTGCATTGTGGGGAGTAACATCTTTTAAAGGATTAAAAGAAAGAGCTTTATTATTTCTGCGAGAATATCCAAAAGTAATAATAATGATGTTATGCTTCATTGCAGTTTGGATACCACAATTTATTTATTGGTATCAGCAAACAGGGCAGATATTTTACTATAGTTATGGTGAAGAAGGATTTTTTTTCACAAAACCTAAATTTTTAAAAAGTTTATTTAGTTATCGTAAGGGATGGCTAGTATATTCTCCTATAATGGTATTGTCCTTGATCGGGTTGCCATTTATGCATAAATATAAAGAAAAAGAAGGTTTGATGGCAATAGTCATTTTTACTTTTATTAATATGTGGATAATATTTTCTTGGTGGTGTTGGTGGTGGGGCGGAAGTTTTGGACATAGAGCGATGATAGATTCTTACGCTTTTTTAGCTATTCCAATGGGCTCTTTTATGAAGTATATTTATGAAAAAAGAAATAAATTATTAAAAATTTGTTTTTCCTTATTATTGACATTGATGATTTTTTATAGTGTTTTTATGACAGTAAAATATTGGAATAAATCTATCCATTATGATAGTATGACAAAGGAAGCATTTTGGTACAATTTTTTAGAAGTTAAACCTAAACCTGGATACTGGGAAATGCTTGATCCTCCAGACTATGACAAAGCTCTACATGGACAAGAAGAATAAATCAATATTTTATAACTTATTTCCACCTTTTATGCGATCAGAGATAATCTGCTTAGTGTCATTTAAAGGCTTCTTCTAAAATTTTTACAAATCTCTGTGTCAGCTCACCATCACTTATCTTTTCATTTCCATCATATATTGATATTTACTGCAATATTCAAAATGTTTTTCAATTATGATTTCAGCAAAAAAAAACAGGCAGTTTAAATTTAGTTGATAAAACTTCAGTTGCTCCATAGAATGGTGTGTTAATAATATTAACCTGTAACCTTATTTCAGCACCAGACAAATATTAACCATGACCTAATCGTTTTGAAAGCATCCAGGCTTTTCAAGGTTTGTATGACAACGAAATGTCGCTGACTCATTGAGGCTACTCACAGTTTGTTCTCTTGTCACTTAATTAAGTGCCAAATCCAATAAATTAATCTTACGTTGGATTTTAAAAAATTTAATCCGACAAATGTAGATGCCAAACAATTGAATAAAATTAGAAAATATAAATTATACTTTGTCATACATTAGTTATAAATCAAAATATTTTGTTAATGAACTATTTGGTTGGACCCTAATAGATTTTATTCCTAATTTTTCAGCTGTTTTTATATTTTCTTTATTATCATCAAAAAAGATTATTTCTTTTGTAATTAATTTTTGTTCATCCAATATTAATTTAAAAAAATTTATATCTGGTTTACACATATTAACAACAAAAGAATAATAAGCTTTATCAAAAATACAATCAAGAGAAGAAACACCAAATTTTTTTTGTACCAAATTTTGACAATAATTATAATGTATAATATTAGTATTGCTCATTAAAAAAAGTTTATATTTCGTTTTTAACTCATTTAATAATAGCCAGTTTTCTTCTGGAAATTCAACTATCATAGCGTTCCATGCATCTATAATTTCTTTTTTTGAGCAAACTTTAGAAATTTTCATTTCAATTTTTTTAATAAATTCATTCTCTGATAATAATCCTTTTTCGAATTTATCTAATATAGGATCATTATATTCTACATTAAAATAATGTTTCGGGTAGGTCATACCTAATTTTTTAAATGAATCGATAGTTCTTTGATAGTCAACTTTTAATAAAACACTTCCTAAATCAAAGATTATTACTTTTATTTCTTTTGGTAGCATCTTTTTATATTTTTTACAAATTTGTTAAATTAATATTGATTTTACTAAAAACAACTCTATAAAAATAGAAATTAGAGGGAAACATTGATAATAATTTACGAAAATTACAAATATTCAACTTATTACTTTCTATAAGTTACTAAACTTTTCTCGTTCTCACAAAAACAAGCATCCCTCCATCATCAATTCATTTAGCTTAAGTTTTATTTGCACTATTAATAAAACAATATCTTTTTAAAATAAATTTTTTTTAACAAGATTTATGTTAGTATAGCTGATTATTATTAATATTGACATCCACTAAATTTTTACTTTACCAATAATATTTTTAATAGACTCTATATTATTATTATCTAAATAATCATTGATACCTTGTAATATTTCTATACTCGCAGAAGGGTTTATAAAATTAGCAGTTCCTACCTGAATAGCAGTAGCTCCAGCTAAAAAATATTCAATAGCATCTTGCCAATGCATTATACCCCCGCTAGCTATTATTGGTATTTTCACTACTTGATAACATTGATATACCATACGCATAATAATAGGCTTGATAGCTGGTCCAGACAGACCACCCGTAATATTAGACAATTTAGGTTTATATGTATTAATATCTATTGCCATTCCTAAAAAAGTATTAGCTACGGTGATAGCATCAGCACCTTCTGACTCTGATATTTTAGCGAAATCTTCTATCTTTGTCACATTAGGAGAAAGTTTCACTATTAAAGTTTTATAATATACATGTCTAACAGCACTAAGTAATTCTTTTAATAAATTTTCATTAGTACCAAATTGAATACCACCTTTTTTCACATTAGGACATGATACATTAAGCTCTATAGCATCCACACGCTCGATATCATTTAATAAAGATGCTGTCTTCACATAGTCTGCTACATCATTACCAGCTACATTTACTATTATTTTTGTGTCATATTTAGTTATAGCTGGTAGTATTTTGTCAATAAAATGGTGTACTCCTTTGTTTTGTAAGCCGACTGCATTTAACATGCCTGCACTCGTCTCTGCCATTCTAGGAGCGGGATTCCCTTCTCGAGGCTCCCAAGTGGTCCCTTTCATTATTATACCACCTAAAAGTGAAGGATCTATAAAACTCTCAAACTCTTGTCCATAGCCAAATGTCCCACTAGCTGTTAATACAGGATTTTTTAATGTCAATTTTCCTATATCTATTTTTGTACTCATTATTTACACTTAAAATTTGAAATTCAAGATTTTTTTTTAACTCACTTCATTCATTTAGCTCTATAAGATCTTTAGTATCGAATACTGGTCCATCTACACATGCTCTCATATTGCCTTTTTTAGTAGGTACAGCACAGCATAGACAAGCTCCTAATCCACAAGCCATCAAAGTTTCTAATGATATTTCACATTTTATATTATATTTTTCACTCAGATACATAAGGCTTTGAAGCATACTAGTTGGCCCACAAGCATAAATAAAGTCAAAATCATCCAAATGGCGCTCAAATACTTGAGTAATAACACCTTTTTCACCCATAGAGCCATCATCAGTAGCTATTACTAGTTTGCCATATTTTTTGAACTCATTTATTAACATTACCTGATTATGATTTCTAAAACCTAAATATATTTCCAACTCATTACCATGTTCATAAAGCTTATCACTTAAAAATAATAAAGGCGCTACACCACATCCACCAGCTATTAGTGCAAGTTTTCTTTGTCTTGGTATTGAAAAACCTTTACCCAGAGGCATTATTATGTCTACAAAATCATTTTTCTTCAAAGTTTTTAAGTATTTTGTACCTTCACCTTTTAATTGTATTAAAAACTGAATTTCGTTTTTTTTGTCCGAAATGAAATGTATAGATAAAGGTATACGTAGGAATGAATTTAATGTAGGAGGCACATATATTTCGGCAAATTGTCCGGGTGTAATAGGTGGACAATCATCAGGCATGGTTAAATATAATCTAAAGTGCGAAGAATTTATTTGCTCATTATTAACTACTTTTAACTTAGTACGTATTATTTTATTATTCATTTATTTCTATCTCATCTGTTTTATCAGATTGTTTTTGATCTTCATTTTCCGAGATTTCGCTTTTTTCTTTTTGAGTTTCATCTGCTATACTATCATCTTTTACTTCGCTTTCTTGGCTTTCTACACTATCTTCTTTTAAGTCTTCTAATGAAATAATAGATTTATCTATCAATAAATTATACCATTGTATTAATTTTTTGATATCTTTAGGGGTAACTGCATCTTTGTCCCAATCAGGCAAAACTTTGTCCATAAAAGAGATTAACGAGTCTTCATCATTTTGATCGATATTAATTATTTTACCATCAAATTCTTTTAAAGTATTTTTAAAAACTACCTCCACATGTACTTGGTCTTCTTTAGTTACCACAACAATATCAGATAATGGACTCATTCTGCTATTCATAAAGACTGGTAATCGTTTGCTATCGATGAGACTTTCGACTATAAATGCTGTTTTATTATTACCTATTATTTTATATAATCCTGGTTTGCCAGGTATGTAAATTATTTTACTTAGATCCATAGTATATTATTTTTTATATAGTAGCACTATAAGCATTCACATCTGAAGAAATTTTTTTAATTAAACCCTGTAATACATTTCCAGGTCCCACTTCTATAAATTCTGTTGCTCCATCATTAATCATATTTTTAATGGTTTGTGTCCACTTAACAGGTGAAGTCAGTTGATCGATAAGGTTTTTTTTAATCTCATTCGGATCAGTAGTGGGCATAGCAGTAACATTTTGATAAATTGGACATCTGGGGATTTTTATAGGAGTTTTATCAATAGCAGTAGCGAGTTCAGCTCGAGCTTGCTCCATAAGTGGGCTATGAAAAGCTCCGCCTACTTTTAGAGGTAAAACACGTTTAGCACCAGCTTCTTTTAGTTTTTCCATAGCTATTTCTATTCCTTTTAAAGTGCCAGATATCACTATTTGTCCAACGGTATTATAATTAGCAGGTACTACTATTTCATCTTTTATAGTAGATAATACCTCTTCTACTTTTTTATCATCTAATCCTATAACTGCTGCCATGGTACTAGGTTGCTGTTCACAAGCTTTTTGCATAGCAATAGCTCTAGCATATACGAGCTTTAATCCATCTTCATAAGACATAGACTCAGCAGCTACTAAAGCAGAAAATTCACCAAGAGAATGACCAGCTACCATATGAGGGTCGAAACGTTCGGCTAAAACATTTGCTAATACTACGCTATGAATGAATATAGCTGGTTGAGTTACTTTAGTCTGCATTAGATCTTGTTCACTGCCCTCAAACATTAATTTTATTATATTAAATCCTAATATTTCATTAGCTCTATCCATCATTTCCTTGGCAATGGGAAAATGATCAAATAAATCTTTTCCCATACCTGGATATTGGGCTCCTTGTCCTGGAAAAACATAAGCTTTTTTCATAAATTTCTTATTTTTTTCGATATAATATTAATGACCACATTATTAATATTATTATACCATTTCCATTTTAGTACCCGAGGCCGGAATCGAACCGGCAAAGGCAAATGCCCATTGGTTTTTGAGACCAACGCGTCTACCAGTTCCGCCACTCGGGCCTTTTATTTGATGTTTCTTTATTCACAATAACATTAAATTTTTACAAAATTAATAAAAAAAAATAAATGATTATGAATGATAGATTAATTTATTGTATAATATTATTTTTTTTCTCAAGTGCAGCTCTAACCAAAGATACAAACAAAGGATGTGGGGATTCAAATCTACTTTTATATTCTGGATGAAATTGAACACCAATAAAAAATGGATGGTCCTCTAACTCCATTGCTTCTACTAATTGCTCTGTGGGATTGATGCCTACAGCTTTCATACCGTGAGATTCAAAAATTTCAAGATATTTATTATTAAACTCATAACGATGTCTATGTCTTTCATAAACAAGGTCTTGTTTGTAGCATTCATATAATTTAGAATTTTTAACAATTTTGCAAGGGTAAGCTCCTAATCTCATTGTACCACCTTTTACAGATATCTTTTTTTGATTTTCCATGAGATCAATGACAGGATTTAATGTTCTAGGATTTATCTCTCTACTATTGGCATCTTTTAAATGCAAGACATTGCGAGCAAATTCTACAACTGCCATCTGCATACCAAGGCAAATGCCAAGAAAAGGAATTTTATTTTCACGTGCATACTTAGCAGCTAATATTTTACCTTCTAAGCCTCGTTCACCAAATCCTGGAGCTACTAATATAGCATTATATTTATTCAATAAATTATCCAAATTACCTTCAGTAATATTTTCAGAACTGATAAAATCCAAATTTACTTTTGTTTCTAAATAAGCTCCTGCGTGAATAAATGATTCAATTATAGATTTATAAGCATCTTTGAGTTCTATATATTTTCCTATTAGAGCAACATCGACTTCATTTTTAGGATTATCTATATGATTAATTAATTCTATCCATTTACTTAAATTAGTTTGAGAGGTAGATGAAATACCAAATTTATCAAGTATCACTTCATCTAATTTTTCCTCTTGCATCTTTATAGGTACTTTGTAGATAGTGTCTATATCAATATTTTCAATAACAGCTCTTTGTTCGACATTACAAAACAAAGCTAATTTCTGACGTATAGAATCATTTATAGGTACAGATGTTCTACATATCAAAATGTCAGGCTGCACGCCTAATTCTTGTAAATTTTTTACAGAATGTTGAGTAGGTTTTGTTTTTAATTCACCAATATTTGCTAGATAAGGAAGTAATGTCATATGCATCACGAGTGATCTTTTTCCTAGCTCTAATCTTAATTGTCTAACAGCTTCTATAAACGGTAATGATTCGATATCGCCTACTGTACCACCTATTTCAGTAATAATAAAATCATAATCTCCACTAAATTCTAATAATCTAATCCTATATTTTATTTCGTCAGTGATATGTGGAATTACTTGCACAGTTTCACCCAAATAATCTCCTCTACGTTCTTTTTCTATAACATTCAAATATATCTTACCAGTAGTTACATTATTAGCCTGAGAAGTATAAATGTTTAGAAATCTTTCATAATGACCTAAATCGAGATCTGTTTCAGCGCCATCTTCTGTAACATAACATTCTCCGTGTTCATAAGGGTTTAATGTACCGGGATCTACATTTATATAAGGATCTAATTTTTGAATAGTTATCGAAAAACCTCGCGATTGTAAAAGTTTGCCAATAGAAGCTGATATAATGCCCTTGCCAAGGCTAGAGACTACACCTCCTGTTACAAAAATATATTTAGTGTCTTTAGTCATAATAAAAATAATTTATATTGCAAAGATAAATTATATTTTACATTTTTTATTTAAAATCAAAATATAACAATTTATTTTTATTCTAAGGTAAAATATTAAAAAATATTTTATCTTTTAAGAGTCATTGAGAAACGTCGCAACTTTTCTCAAATCCAATTAATTATCTTCTATTTTTGCCCTACGAATTTCCCATATAAAATATGTAACTATCAAAACAAAAGCTACTAATGAGAGCACTTCAGGCCAAACATTTCCATCTATCCATACCCATTTTCCATTTACTAATTCCTTAAAAATGGGAACTGTAAGGTCTAAACCAAAGAATAATAACAGAGCCCCAATAACACCAAAGAGAGCAGCTCCTGCTATGAATCCACTTGCTAAAAGAGTGCCTCGTTGTTCACGAGCTTTAGCCAATTCTTTATTTTTAGTTTTATTAGCTGCGAAGTGATTTATTAATCCACCTACTAAAAGAGGCGTATTAAGACCTTGAGGGATAAACATACCTAGAGCAAATGCTAATGGAGGAATACCCAAAAAGTTTATAATTATAGCAGTAATAGCACCTACTAAGTACAAAATCCATGGTATTTCAGCATTTTCTTGCATAAAAGGTTCTATTATAGAAGCCATAGCATTAGCTTGTGGAGCTACTAATGGATTAGGGTGTTCTGGAGTTTTCACAAAACCATAGGCTTGATTTAGCACAAATATTACTATACCTACCGTAGCAGCACTTACTAATATTCCTAAAAATTTGAATGTTTCTTGCTTATATGGTGATGAACCAATCCAATAACCGATTTTCAAATCAGTAACAAAACCACCTGCTGTAGACAAAGCTGTACAAACAATACCACCGACAAGCATGGCTACCACCATACCAGTAGTACCTTTTAATCCTACTTTTACTAATACCAATGACATTAATATTAAAGTCATCATAGTCATGCCAGATACAGGATTAGTACCTACTATAGCTATAGCATTGGCTGCTACAGTTGTAAACAAAAAAGAAATTATTAAAAGTGCAACTAAAACTATTACCGCTTGCCACCAATTTAGATTTACACTTAATATGAAAAATAGTAAAATACCAAAAATCACTAAGATCAATGCTGATAACCAAAATCTAGAAGGTATATCTTTGTCAGTACGCAATACTTCTGTTTCGCTTACTTGCTTCTTATTAAATAATAACCCAAAAGACTTACTCAATATTGGTAAAGAATTTATAATACCTATAATACCAGCCATAGCTATGGCTCCTATACCTATCGGACGGACATAATCTAAAAATATTAGTTCTGCTGATAAATCTTGCATACCACCTATATAACCTATGATAGGTATAAATACCCACCACGAAAGCAATGAACCCATAACAATGATCAATGCATATTTCAATCCAACTAAATAACCAAAACTAAATACTAATGCCGAAGCGTTCATTTTGAAAACTACTTTAGTTTTATCAGCAATAGCAGCCCCCCACCCCACCATTCTTGATGTAAACTCTTCTTGAAATAATTTTAATGAATTGATCATAAAATCATAGATGCCTGCGATGATACCGCCTTTTAGAAGTATGGAAGATTGTTTCGAAACATTAGCTCCCGTTACCAATATTTCTGTAGTAGCTTTAGCTTCTGGAAAAGGTAATTTGCCATGCATATCTTTAACAAAATATTTTCTAAATGGTATCAAAAACAATATACCGAGAAACCCTCCCAAAAGCGATGAGAAAAATATTGGCCAGAAATTAATTTCTATACTTGGATACTTATGCTGAAGTATATAAAGAGCTGGTATAGTAAAGACAGCTCCTGCTACCACTACTCCTGAGCTAGCACCTATAGATTGTATAATAACATTTTGACTCAAAGGATCGGATTTTCTAGCAGCCATCGTAGCCCCAACGGCAATTATAGATATAGGGATAGCGGCTTCGAAAACTTGACCAATTTTTAAGCCAGAATATGCTGCTGCTGCTGAAAATATTATAGCCATCAATATACCCATTGCTACAGACCAAGTAGTTACTTCTTTATATTTTTTTGTAGGATCTAGTATTGGCTTATATTCTTCACCTTCATTCAGCTCTCGATAAGCATTTTCAGGTAAACGAAATTCTTCTTTTTCCATAAATTTATAATTTTATTTGCAAACCTAATAAAAAATTTAAAAATTTATATTAAGAGAAAGCAAATAAGTATGAATAAAATCATCGATTTCGCCATCTAGTACTGCATTAACATTAGAAGTTTCTATTCCTGTACGATGATCTTTTACCATTTTATATGGATGTAGTATGTAGCTTCTAATCTGACTCCCCCACTCTATTTTCTTTTTATTTTTTTCTAATTTATCTAATTCCTCCTGTTTTTTTCTTAATTCCATTTCATACAAACGAGATTTGAGCAATTGCATAGCTTTTTCTCTATTTTGCTGCTGAGAACGAGTGACTTGGCACTCTACCACTATACCTGTAGGTATGTGACGTACTCTTACAGCAGTCTCTACTTTATTTACATTTTGCCCACCTGGGCCAGAGCTTCTAAATGTATCCCATTCTAAGTCTGCTGGATTTATCTCTATATCAATAGTCTCATCTATAAGTGGATAAGCAAATACTGAAGCAAAAGATGTATGCCGACGTTGATTAGAATCAAATGGAGATATACGTACTAGTCTATGTACTCCGCTTTCACTCTTTAGATATCCATAAGCATAGTCACCATCTATCTCAAGAGTGCATGACTTGATACCAGCTACATCACCTTCTTGTAAATCTAATTCTATTACTTTAAAATTATGTCTTTCTGCCCATCTGATATACATTCGCATTAGTATCTGAGCCCAATCTTGACTTTCAGTACCACCAGCTCCACTATTAATTGTAATTATCGCACTATTTTTATCGGCTTCATCGTGCATCATTTTATAAAATTCGAGTCTATCTAATGCTTTTTTAACTAATTCATACTGCTTTTGATACTCAGTATCAGAGATTTCGCCTGCATTAAAAAATTCATCATAAACTGAAAAATCTTCGATTTTTCGAGCTACCTCATTATATTTTTCAATAAAATTTTTTTTATTACTGATTTCTTTTAAAATCTTTTCTGCTTCTTTTGGATTATCCCAAAAATTTGGCTCTTGGGTTTTAGTCTCTTGAGATTCTATTTCTTTTTTTATATTATCGATGTCAAAGAAACCTCCTCAGAGATGCCAATCTTCCCTTAAGATCATTTAATATTTCACTCATTTTTTTTGCAAAATTATAAAAAGTCAATAAATTTATGAAAAATTCTTGCACATATCAAAATAATTTATCGATATACACGAGATAAATTAATAAATCTGAAAATCATATATTATCAATGTACAATTCGCCTTTAGGATGCAAAATTTCATAATTTTTGAGTTCCTCGTCAGAGCTAAATCCTTCACCCCATATTATTTTGTCGGGAGTTACAATCCTAATAAATTTAGTAGACGTTATGATATGAGATCTGCGATTCCATACTAATTCTTCAGAATAAAATTCAGTATTATCAATTATATTAAATACTTTGACATCTTTTCGAAGTTCTAATTTAGCATTTTTATCATCTAATTTAGCATATTTAGCATATATGATAGATTGCACATTACCTATGGAATCATAAAAATTACCTTTTAAATCTCCTTCTAAAATTGTTACTTCATTAGGATGAATATAATTTTTTATTATAGGAGCTAATATATGCATAGTTACTCGTCCACTATCAGAATAATAAACACTTGCATTTTTTATAGTAGCTATAGGAAAAGTATCCTGTTCTGTTACTTTTTTTATCTCTTCTAAGGTACTTGGTTGGCAGCCCAAAATAGCTAAAAACAAGAACAAAACTATAAAAAACTTAAACAAACAACTTAAAAACCTCATAATATTATTAATCAGAGGCTCTTATAGTGGTGGTCTCTGTATACCAGCAATTAATTGTATATGAATTTCCTTTGTAATATCCATAGAAAAATAGATCTTCAGTTTTAGGAAAATAAGAATAAGCTTCAGAAGCTTTACGAGAAGCTATATTAGCAAATTCAGGATCTCTTTTAGCTTTAATATATTGATCATAAGCTGCCCAATAGCCAGCTCTTTTAGTTACAGGATTGTCACCACAGCTAGCAGATGTAATCATATAAAGATCTCCAATAAAAATATATGGCTGCCCACTATTAGGTTTTATGTTAGAAGCTTTAATAGCAGCATTTTTAGCTGCTGAATATTGACCATTCAACCTATATGCTTCTGCTAAAACCATGTAAGCATTGAATTTATCGTCAGGATCTTGAAAATTTTCTGCTGCTTGATTAGCATATTTTATAGCATCAGAATATCGCTTGGTTTTTATAAAAGACTTTGCCAGAGATATAGCTGAGGCAGGTGATGGATCTAGTGTATACAATTGCTCGGCAGCCTTGAAATACAATTTATTGTCATCACAACCTTTTTTCTCCATTATATTTGTTAATCTACGCAAAAAATCTATGTTTTGTTTATTTTGCTCAAATTTATTACTATATATATTTATAATAATATCACAATTAGCAAAAGGTGCCATAAAATTATCCATATTTATAATAGCAGCCTTCACATTATTGATAGATCTGATATATCTATTACTGTCTGCTGGATTATTTTTATATTCATCATATAGTTTTACTAATCTTTTATTCATCAAATCTGACAATCTATCATACTCTTCGAAGATAACTATAGTATCCATTTTGCCATTAACGACTTGATTTACTAAAAAGTCATAATAAGTAAAAACTATAGCTGGCTCTGCATCTTCTTTTCCCAATTCTATGCTACGACGAAAAGTAGCTAAAATCTCATCAATATTTTCTGGTCTATACTGTAGCATAGCTAGAGCTTTACGTCCTAACACAAAACTCTCAGATGAGTGAGATTCACAACCAAAAGCTTCTATCCTTTTATCAAATACCATCATCAAAGTATCAATATATTTTTGCTTTAATTCGGGATTTGATTCGTTTTTCTTTATTAAATACTCTATTATATCCTGACCATCTATATATATATATGCACTAGCTAAGGGTGCATTATTAAATAGATAACGCCAACTATCTAATGAGTATTCTATTAATTCAGTTCGTTCTTTATTATTATTCCATTGTTTCATATTTTCCCTATAGATAGAATAGCTTTGCACGGCTTTTACACTATCTGGCCCCCATTTAGGTCCATTTATACTGCAAGGTTCGGGAAATGTGATTTGTTTGGTTTGCTGAGCATTCATAGCTCCTATACCTATAAAAATTACTAAAATCAAAACTAACCTTTTCATATTTTTTATTTTTTTATTCCACACAATTTTATTTTTTTTAATTTTTTATTCATATTTTTTTCTTTCATAAAAACCTTCTTTTAAATGTATCGATATGCCAATATTAAAGTTATTAACAGCTATTAAATTATTTTTTTTAGTTCCTAAATAAGTGTAAGCAAAATTAATGCCAATTGATGAAACGGATTTAAAAATAGGGCGAAAAGGCAACAACATAGAAGTAGAAAATGTATATGCGTCTAAGGAAGTGTTACGTAAATTGAGATAAGTTTTAGCATATTTAAAGCTGATAATATAATTACTTCTAAGAAAAATATTTTTTAATGAGTTTGGTTTAGGTATAAATGAAATACCAGACTGTATAGCAAAACTATTTTGTAAGCTATCAGTTTCTCCGAAATTTTTGAAGTTTTTCCATTTCGAAAAATACCCATCAATAAATATTTTGATATTTTCTTTATTATCCCAGCTAATACCAGCGCAATAGAATGCTGGAAACTCATATTTGCCTTTTATTTTTGACTCAGCAGTAGTATCTATACCAATGTCATTATAAATACCAAATGTAACGAGCTCAGATCTAATAGTTCTACTAGCATCGATAGATAACTCTGGTGCATAAGTAAAGCTAAATGAAAGATTAGACTTTTGCATAGGTATCAAATAATGCAAACCAGCATTAAAGTAAAAATCATTAACAAAAGTTTCATTTATATATCTATTGTCAAAAAAATAAGTGCTATCAAAATCAGTACATTTACTTTGATATATAGAACCAAAGAGATAACTAAAATTAATACCAAGAGAAAAATTTTTGGTAATATTGATTCCAAATCCTAAAAATGCTTGATTGATACCACCATGAGAACTGTAAACGTTATTATACGAAGATGATGTAAACTGCGGCATAGAATCTACAATTTTGTAACCTACATTAGAAAAAGGCACTAACCCAATAGCTGTAGATAAAAATTTATTAATTCTAAAACCACCACCAACCATCGAGAGCCCTCCACCCCATTTATACGAACTTTGTTTAGAATTTTCTAAAATATTGCCTATCGCATTAGCACCGATATTAATTACAACTGATGATGAGTCAAAAACCGAATACGTAGCTGGGTTTAAATAATTTATAATGCTTTTATCATAAAAAGTACCTCCATTTATCCCTAATCCATAAATTAATGAGTGATTAGTATTCTGCAAATCTCCTATACCATATCTAGAATATGGATTATAAAAATTATCTTGCCCCATAATAAAAGTAGTAATGAGCATAAAAAAAATTATTACAAAATAAATATTCTTAAAAAATTTCATTTTAGTAAATATTTTAGTCCTAAAAGCACTAAATTTTGCTCGGCAAAATTGCAATTTTTTAAATATATATTTTCTTTGTGCGAAGTAGTCAAATATACAGGTCCTTTATATTTTTTTATAAATTCATCTATTCTAGCTTGTAATTCATAAATTACACCCCAATAAACACCAGAGTGGATACTATCATTTGTATTATTACCTATCATAGGAGTTTTAATATTTTTATTATCTTCACTTGTTAATAACGGTAATTTTTTTGTAAAATTATGTAATGCTTTATATCTTATATCAAAACCAAGACTTATAGCACCACCTACATAAGTCTTTTTTATAATATAATCATAGGTTATAGCTGTACCCACCTGAATAGTTAAAAAAGTTTTATTTTTTTTCAAACTATAAGCACCTACTGATGCAGCAATTCTATCTTCACCCAGAGTATCTATTGTCTGATAATCTATTGAAAATGGCAAATTAGAGTATTTAGATTTAATAGATAATACATTATTTTTTTCTAATAAATCTTGCAATCCATCAGACAATGTTATTACTGAAGAATATAATCCATGTGTAATATCAAATTTTTTTAAAATATTTTTAATATTTATTTCTATATATTCATCTGTAGACAATGAGAAAATAGCATCATTTAGAGATACCTTTGTGCTAGTATTTCCGAAATCTATACAAATAGTGTAACCCAAAACATTAATATTTTAGTGACCCCGGCAGGAATCGAACCTGCATCTAAAGTTTAGGAAACTTCCGTTCTATCCATTGAACTACGGGGCCTTATGATTTTATCATATTTCTAGCTTTAATATTATAATATCACTATTAAAATAATATAATAAATCAGAGAAAACAAAATTACAAAATATTAATAAAATGATTTTCAAATTTTTTTTATAAAAAAAATTATTTATGTATAATTTGAAAACTATTAATTGACAGTCAATTAATTTAAAAAAGAGGGCTATTTATTACAATAAATCGCCCTCTTTATCAAGTGGCATCGGGTGGAGTTGAACCACCGACACAAGGATTTTCAGTCCTCTGCTCTACCGCCTGAGCTACGACGCCATCTTTTTTGCAAAAATAATAAAATTATTTATTATGCAAAAATTATTTTTTTAAAAAAATAATTAATTGAAATATTTTTTTTAAAAAAGAAAGTTATAATTGAGGATTTTTTGTCTCAGTGTTATCAATGAAAAACGCCAAAAATCTTTTGCGATGTACCATTATCATTACTTAGTCTTAATAGATATGTGCCAGGAGTCAAATTAGAAACATCAAGTACAAATTTATTATTAGAAAAATAATAATCTCTCAAAAGACGTCCATCTAGAGAGAATATGTTTAATTTAGTAGGTATAGCTTCGTTTAATTCAATAGTTATAAAATCAGAGGCGGGATTTGGATATATCATAAATTCATTAGAGATAAAAAACTTTATCTCATCACAATTATCTACGTGAGCTGTTATAGGTATACGCTCGCTTATACAATCTACACCTTTGATTTCCCAATCATAAAAATAATAATAATAATCAGGATCTCCTGCTGAATTACCTTTTATAGAAATCATATTAGAAATTTCATAAGGATATTGAGCACCCGAACTATTTCGATATAAATTTGGAAAAGTAGTACAAGATAATTGCAAATTGTTTTGCACTGGTAAATCAAAATTAAGAGTAACGCGACTAATGCCAGCAGGGATATTTATCGTAGTACTTTGTATAGTATTATCATTTTCATCGCGCAAAGAAATGGTACGATTCCCATCAGTTTTAGCATTTACTTCCACAGAAATCAATGTAACAGGTTGATAACAATCGAAAATTAAATAATGAGTAGTCCACAAATTAAAGAAACCACCATTAGTATTTGATTGAGTGCTACCCACATGTTGAATTGGGGATTCTACATAATTATCTACCCACAATGTAGTATCATGTGTTAGATTTGAAATAGAAAAATAATTACCTGTAAATATAGGGCTGACGTCATACATATTAATATACCAATTAACTAAACCATCAGCATACGCTTCTAAAATGACATCTTCACCTATGCATATAGTAGTATCGTGGACTGTGGGCGGCAAACTACCCACTTGTATATAATTAACTTTAGTTTCTGTGTAGCTACCACAAACTCCAGCATCAGCTATCAAATTAACAGTATATAAACCATAAGAAGTATATACGTGAGAAGGTTCATAATCAGTGCTTGTATAGCCATCGCCAAAATCCCATAAATAGCTTAGAGCATTTTGAGATAAATTAGAAAAATTCACTATAAATGGTAAATTACAACCAGAAGTCACATTGGCTTCGAAATTGGAGATTATATTTTTGTATTCCGATTTTACATTTATCGAGATAGTATCATTACTCGGCTTCATATCACTGGCATTGTTAGGATTTTCACAAAATACAATAAATTGATTATCGCCTTCTAATAAATGTAAACTTGGTAGATCTAAGGTGTCTTTTTCTAAAGAAGCTAAATTACCATTCCAATTGACACATTGCAGCGGTTGATCTGCATATGAATAACAAACATTTAGAGAAATTAAATTTTGCGTACTAAGATTCTGAATTGTAACTCTTGGAGTTATATCTATATCATAACAATTATAAGAAGAGACAGGGGCTAATAATTCAGAAATTTTAGCATCTAATGCAAGTAAATTTTCATTAACTTCTATTTTTTCAATATAAGGGACTTTATTTTGTTTGGTAGCTACTATTAACAAACTATCATCAGTAGCTAAATCTTGGAAAGTTAAATTAACAGAATTGCTATTATATGTATATTGCGCATCTAATAAAATACCATTCGATGATAATGCAACTAAAGTATATGGTTCAGTCTCTACCATAAGAGAATTATCTCCTATTATAAGTGGTTCATTATAAGATATAGTAAGTGGATCAGGCACTGAGAAATAATTCATCGTAGATGGATCACCGAATAAATGATATACTTCCCAATAATATTTTTTCAAACTAGAATTTGATGATTGAACTGCTAAATTACCACCATGTATCATTTGGGCATTAGTTATAAACCACTCAGAATATGGCTCGCCATGAGTATGAAAAACTCTATCATAAGCTCCTAAGTTTGTACTATTATACGTGGGATTAGCTACAATATTACTTCTATATCCTACTCCCCAATAATAATCTTCATCCCAATAAGAATAATCAGAAGCACCAATATATGCTACTGCTCCTTTATTAGTTGCACGCGTTATAGCTTCACCAAAGCATTCATTTATTTCAAATTTAGAAGATTGACAACAATTACCTACCATCAATCCATATTTATGAGTATTTTGTAAAGAGGCAACATTAGAAGTTGTAAAAGATGGATCACCCCAACCTGCTGAATTGCAATGAGCTGTATAGTTAGCATAACCTGTACCTCTGCTTATTTTTGAAATCATATCGGCTGATACACCACTACCACTACTTGCTGGATATAGATAAGTATGACTGTAAATACCGTTATTACTATTAAAATAATTTTGGGTTGCATAATTTATTTGGCCATTAGCATAAGTAGATGAATAATTATTATCTACACCAGCTACCATTAATACTGTATCCAGATAAGATTTAATAGGCATTTGATATTTCTCATAAGTAATAGTTTTATTAATTAAATTTTGCAAATGAGTAGCATTCTGAGCACTAAAGCGAGCATAATATAAATCAGGCAAATAATCACTAGATCCATCATAACATGCATAATACAGATCTGTAACGTGTGAATTTTGTGTTGTACCATTAAACGAAGGTATCAAATCTACATCGCCTACTAATAAAAGAAAAGTAGGAGGCGGCGTAGTATTGCTATACAAAGATTGTAAATATGATTTAATATTTGTGGTGCTTGTTCCTATTACATCAGTATAAGCTACTTCTACATTGTAACCTTTTTCTGTCTTCCAACGAATAAATGGTTGTAAAGTATTTTCAAAAGATCTAGGTGATATTATAAGATAAGTAATTGGATAATCTGTTATCACATCTTTTATAACATTATTTTGGTAATTTAGTAAATTAGAAAAATTAAAAAATGGAGAAAACAATCTTAATTTATCATTAAGATAATCTTTTATATTATTAGAATTAAAAGTTACTTCTAATTCTACTTCATAAATAATCTCTAATAAGTTGGTAACTGGATTATAAGCGAAAGGATTTATTCTTAGTAATCCTATACCGGTACCTCGTTGTTTACCATAATATTCTATTTCTGCCAGTTGTTTTCTATGAAATACATTGGTATTGTAATAGTTTTCATCAAAATAAAATGGAACAGTTTTAGGATCCGTACTTTTACTGATACTAGGCTGTGCAGGTATTATAGGTGAAGTGAAACCAAGTTCATTCAAATTTATGATTTGTTCTTTTTTAGAAATTATTGTAATATTTAAATTTTCGGATGGCATTTCTATTAAATGATTTAATGTAGGTAGCTGAGCTTTGCCAGTATCATAACTAATAGCTAGTGCATCACCAATGATTTGAGTAAAAATACCATGTGGGGTATTGACATTTTGTAACTGAATAGCTGGCAATGAAATTTTAACTCTAAAAGACATAATCTCATTATCGACAATCTGCCATATTTGTTTGTCATTAATAGGAAATGTTACTTCTTTTGTTTGTGCAAAAACAAAATTAATCGATAATAAGGCAAACAAAATAACTAATACTTTTTTCATAATTATAAAATAATTTTTACTAAATTAATATATGATTTGAAATTAAACAAATTTTTAATTTTTCTAGGATTGAGAAAATTATCTTTATCTTTAATTTTTTTTATATTTTTGTTGAATATTAAAAAAAAATCAACCTCTAAGAAATGGAAGATATAAAAAATTACATTAATAACAGTATAAAAGTCAAGAAAAAAATCATCACAAACGACGAGCTAATTAATAATATAGAGAACTTAATAGAAATCTCGATCATTAATATAAGTAAAGGAGGTAAAATATTTTTTTGTGGCAATGGTGGTAGTGCTGCTGACGCTCAACATATAGTTGCAGAACTCACAGGTAAATTTTTAAATGATCGCCAACCTATACCAGCTATAGCCTTGGGTACTAATTTTTCATATACTACAGCGGTAGCTAATGACTATAACTATGACAATGTCTTCGTAAGGGAGCTTGTAGCATTAGCTAAACCATATGATATTTTGGTCGGCATATCTACTTCGGGCAATTCGCCTAATATCATAAAAGTCATAAATAAAGCCAAAGAAATAGGATTAGTAACAAGTGGGTGGACTGGAGAGACAGGAGGTAGACTAAAAGATTTGGTAGATATATGGCTAGGTATCCCGAGTGATTTTACCCCACATATACAAGAGGCTCATATCACTATAGGTCATGCATTTTGCTATTTTTTAGAAAATAAATTGAAATAATAATGTCTGCTTATAATCAAAAGGTTTTATCTGAATGGAATATCCATAAAAATTGGACTCTATTTTTAGATAGAGATGGTGTAATAAATAAAAGAAAAATCGGAGATTATATAAAAATAATTGATGAATTTGAATTTATTCCCAATACTAAAGAAGCTTTAGCCATTTTAGATAAATATTTTAATAAAATAATAATAGTAACTAATCAACAAGGGATTGGCAAAGGTTTAATGAGCGAAAAAGATTTACAAGAGGTACACAACTATATGCACGAAGAGATTCTAAGAGCTGGTGGACGCATAGATGCTATATATTTTTGCCCTGATCTAGCATCATCAAATTCTCAATATCGTAAACCTAATCCAGGCATGGCTCTAAAAGCTAAAGAAGATTTTCCTGTTATAGATTTTTCACATAGTATGATGGTAGGTGATACAAAAATAGATATGGAATTTGCTCAAAATCTCGGTGCTAAAAAAATTTTTATTGGAGACCTCGAGGAAGATCAACTTACAATCATGGATATAGACCTTGTATTTAATAGTTTATATGATTTTGCTTTAGAAATTCATAAGTATTATCAAAATTTATAATCATGAAATGTCCATTTTTTATTTTTCTTTTGCTTATTACGATTAATAATCAATTGATCTGTCAAAATGATACAATAAATCTAAGAGATAATAATGGTTTACCACATGGTTATTGGGAAAAATATAAGGATGATAGACTTTTTTATCAAGGGCATTTTGATCACGGAATCCCAATCGGCGAGTTTACATATTATTATCCAGAAAAAATATTAAAAAGCAAGCTCATATACAGTGATAACGGCAAAAAAGCTTATGCTATTCATTATTATAAAAATGGTAAAAAATATGCCGAAGGGCTTTATTATAATAAAAAAAAAGAAGGCAAATGGATATATTACGATGGATATGATCATATAATAGCAATAGAAAATTATAAAAATGGAGAGCTTAATGGCTTTTGCTATGATTTTTTTCCTAATGGAGATACTCTACAGATAGCTAATTATATTAATGGTAAAAGAAATGGAGAATATAAATTATTCTACCCAACAAAAAATCCGAGAATCATCACAACATATAAAAATGATACTATACAGGGACTAACTAAATATTTTTATTCTGATGGACAAATATATGAGATGGGCAAATATTTAGATGGTCTAAGAGATGGCTTGTGGATCATGTATGATGAAGATGGAGTAGTAATACTTACTGAAACCTATTATAAAGGAACATTAATAGAAAGAAAAGTTTATCAACCTGATAAAGATCCAATCAAAATAGAGAATGAAATATATGAAAATATGGAACTATACAAAAAAGGATTAATAAAAGAACCATCTGAAAGTGATTTTTTTAATGATACATTTAGATGAAGCACCACATCATTTTAATTATATTAATTTTTGCTTTATTTAGTTGCCAAAGCGATATAGAAACCATAGATCTTGGTTATGATTATTATATAACCAAACCTGGTTATTACCTTATTTATACAGTCGATTCTATATGTTTTGATGATTTTTATAATACTTCTGATACTACTAATTTTTTACTAAAAGAATTAATGGAATCGACTTTTGTAGATAATGAAGGGCGTATGGCCTTTCGTATAGAGAGATGGCATAAATATTCTGATACTTTGCCATGGAAATTAAAAAATGTGTGGTACTGCGTAAAAACTAATCAACGAGTAGAAAGAGTAGAAGAAAACACACGCTTTATCAAATTGATTTTTCCTATTAAAAATTTTTATAGGTGGGATGGTAATGCCTTAAATAATCTAGGATATCAAGAATATAAATATCAGAATGCACATCATCCATTGCAAATTTTAAATTTTTATTTTGATTCTACAGTCAAAGTATTGCAGGATAGCTTTGTAAATCTAAAATATGTTCGCTACAAATATGAGATTTATGCAAAAAATGTCGGCTTAGTAAAAAAAGTTTTTGTAGATTTGGAAAATAAAGATAATTTATCAGGAGAGATAAAAAAAGGTGTAAAATATGAATGGAAATTAATAGAATATGGTACGCAATAGATCAATTTTTTTAATAATATTAATTTTATTATCTGGGATAAAAATTAATTCTCAGATATACTACAGAGTAGATTTTTCTAATAAATTTAATACCAATTATTCACTCGATCAACCTGAGTTATTTTTGTCTAATAAAGCTATAGAACGAAGAGAAAAGTTTAATATTCCCATTGATAGCACAGATTTACCTGTCAATAGTTGGTATTTAGACAGTCTAACATCTTTAGATTGCGAAGTCCTATATACTTCACGATGGTTTAACTCTGCTGTAATAAAAATACAAAATGATAATATTATTAATAGGATTTTGCAATTACCATTTGTAGTAAATGCACAATTAGTAAAGCCAAAAATAAATAAAGAAACTGATGAAACTAAAATCACTACCCCATCAATAGCTTATTCTGATATAACAAAAAAATCAACCAAAATTCCACAAACCATTTATGGTTTCTCAACAAATCAAAACCAAATGATCGGCATACACATTTTGCATCAGATGGGTTATAAAGGAGACGGTATAGTGATAGCTGTGTTAGATGCAGGTTTTTCAGGTTGCGATCATATACCATTTTTTGATAGTTTACGTTTAAAAAGTAGATTATTGGGAACCAAAGATTTTGTATTTCCTGGCAATAACGTTTATAATAAAAGCAATCATGGTACTTCTGTATTAGCACTAATGGCTAGCAATATACCAAATATATTAGTAGGTACAGCCCCTGAGGCTTCTTATTGGTTGATAAGGACTGAAGATCCCAGTTCTGAATATTTGATAGAAGAGGAAAATTGGATAGCAGGAGCAGAATTTGCTGATAGTGTAGGAGTCGATATTATTAATTCCTCATTAGGCTATACGACTTTTAATCTAAATTCTCAAAATCATAGCTACACGGATCTTGATGGCAAAACTACAAGAGTGAGCAAAGGTGCAGCTATGGCTGCAAGTAAAGGCATGATAATATGCAATAGTGCTGGCAATAGTGGCAATAGTAGTTGGTATTATATAGGAGCACCTGCAGATGCTGATAGTATCATAACTGTGGGAGCTGTGGACTCACTAGGAATTGTCGTTGAATTTTCTTCGAAAGGTCCTACTTATGATGGACGCATTAAACCTACTGTTTGTGCACAAGGTGCAAATGTATTTACAGCTTCTCAAGATAGCAGCATAATAATGGGTAATGGGACCTCATTCAGTTCACCTATAATAGCAGGTGCTACAGCTTGCTTACTACAAAAACATCCAAACTCAGATCCTATTAGCATCATCACATCGATTATTAAAAGTGCTAATAGATATTTAACTCCAAATAACTTTTATGGTTATGGTATTCCCAATTTCGCAGTAGCTGATATCTTAGCTAATGATACTTCTATATCTTCTCCACCATGGCTAGAATCTACACCTTTCATATACCCAAATCCTTTTACATCATATATAAATATTATATATCAATCTAAAGAAAAAAGCTTTCTAGATATAGCTCTTTATTCTATTAATGGTACACAAGTATTTAAAAATATATATCAATTATTTCCCGGCAATAATTATATAATAATAGAACAACTAGATTCACTATCATCAGGAATATATATCATAGCTATAGGTGCTAATAAAACTATCAAAGTAGTAAAACAATAATTAAACAAAAACTCACGATTTAATAAATATGATTTTTAAAACATAATAATAAGATGTAAAATTAAATTTATATAAACATATTTTATTATTTATGATCACTTTTCTCAATGATTTAATTTATATATTGAAGGATAATTTATTATTATAAATAAAAGTCTTGTTTTTGTGAAAAAAATATAGAATTCATAAAAAAATTTTAGAAATTTTATCTTAACAAATTATAAGATAAAAAACTAACATCCAATATTTCTATATCGGTGAACTATAGATTTTTTACCAAAACTCTGAATTCTTAATCATATATGATTAAAATGTAATTTATATAGTTTTTTAATTTAAAAAATTTAACACTAATAAAGAGATTGATTTGGGTATATCGGAAAACTAATATATGTTTCAATTAACATATGTTATATTTACTAACTCTCTATACCGATACCACGCCCACCTGTCCGAGGATGCGAGGTTGAGCATTCGCCCAGTATTGCTTACAGTCTTGCCTGTGAGGTATTTACCCATCACTACATACCACATAATGTAGTTTTGCAGGTATTTGGTAGCTACGCCCCTAAATTTGAAATATATCCAATTAGTGAATTCACTAGCCTTTTTCTTGACGGTACTTAGGCTATATATGCCTCGCTTTTGTCTATGGTTAGTTACTACTTCTTTATGCTTGATTACATTCCTTCTAACCTTTTTGAATGCTTTTTTATTACTGCTACACATGACACCATCCTTTGGCATTTTAGCCTTCAGAAATTGCTCTATTTGTTCTGAACTTAGCTTTTTGCTTTCAAATTTTTTGAATAATAAATTGCCAGCTCTGTCTGTAGCAGCCAATACAGCTACTTTCTTTGGCTTTTGCTTCCTAGCTCGCTTCAGCTCTTCTGCATTTTTGTATATTCTACCTTTTTCGGAA
>Ga0265295_1002283_pt1 | contig 30922 bp, 26 predicted proteins | sample Munlansysbiofilm_FD_192503 | JGI IMG/M metagenome (GOLD analysis project Ga0265295, IMG submission 192503) | Leachate microbial communities from a municipal landfill in Southern Ontario, Canada - Methane capture system biofilm | ecosystem: Engineered > Solid waste > Landfill > Unclassified ... | reverse complement strand
AGGATTTCGTCACCGTGCAGTTCACCGCCAACCTGCTCGATTACACCGTGGATGAAAAGAGCGGTGCACTGATCGACGGGAGCATGACCGAGCCGGTCAAGTTCGTGGAGAAATGGACCTGGGCCCGGCCGGTGCGCACCGAGGAATGGAAGCTCGAGGGCATCGAGGTGGTCGAGGACTGACCGCTGGCCAAAAGTTGCCAAACGGCCGCGTCCTGCCCGGGGACGCGGCCTTTTTTCTGCCCCCGGCCCGCTGACGCGTTCCCCGACCTGGACGCCATTGGGTCGGAAACAGGAGGAGGCGCATGCACACCGCCGAACACCGATACTGGCACCTGCGCCTGGACCGCTGCCGCCAGGCCCTGGCCAAAAACAACTTCGAAGCCTTTGTGGTCGCCGACCCGGCCCAGGCCCGTACTCTCATTCTCGAGCGGCTGCTGCCGGCCATCAACCCCCGGGTGGTCTCCTGGGGAGACTCGATGACGCTTGGTGCCACCGGCGTGCTCGATGCCATTCGCGCCATGCCGGCCATCCGCCTGATCGAGACCTTTGCCGCGGGTGTGGACCGGGCCGAGATTCTCGAACGTCGGCGACAGGCCCTGCTGGCGGACCTGTTCTTCACCGGCACCAACGCCGTCACCGAAAAAGGGCAGCTGGTCAACCTGGACATGGTGGGCAACCGGGTGGCCGGCCTCACTTACGGCCCGCGGCACGTGATCGTCACCGTGGGCCGCAACAAGCTGGTCCACGATCTGGCTGCGGCCATGGAGCGGATCAGAAGCTATGCCGCCCCGCTCAACGTGCTCCGTCACCCCGGCTTCCGCACGCCCTGCGCGCTCACCGCCCACTGCCAGGACTGCGCAAGCCCGGACCGGCTATGCAACACCTGGACGATCACGGAAAAATCCTTTCCGCCGGGTCGGGTCCGGGTCATTCTCATCAACCAGGATCTGGGACTGTAGTCCACACCCACGGCCCAGTCGAAGACAGGAGGAACCAGGAGATGGAAACGATCCCTTGGCAGGATTTTGTCCGGGTGGACATCCGGGTCGGCCGGATCGTCAGCGCCGAGGTCTTTGCTGCCGCCCGCAAGCCCGCCTACGTGCTGCGGGTCGACTTCGGCGCGGAGATCGGCGAGCGCACTTCGAGCGCGCAAATCACCGGACGCTACCGTCCGGAGGAACTGATCGGCCGGCTGGTGGTGGGGGTGGTCAACCTCCCGGAGAAACGGATCGGGCCGCTCAGCTCCGGCTGCCTGATCACCGGTTTTCCCGACGAAAACGGTGAGGTGGTGCTGTGCGTGCCGGACAAACCGGTCCAGCCCGGGGCCCGGCTGTTCTGAGGGATCGACTGGAGCACGGCAAGGGCGGGCGCGGGAACCCAAAAAAAACGGGCAGGCTGCGCAATGGCATCCTGCCCGGTGCAAGGGGCGACCAGGCCCGCGGTCTACGCGGGCCGGGAGGGTGCGGGGTTCAGCGGTTCTGCAGTTTCTCGGTGAGTACCGGCAGGAACTGCTTGAGATCGGCGACCACGAGCACATTGGCCACCTCGCCGATGGGCGCGTCGCGGTCGGTGTTGATGGCCACGATGAAATCCGCCTTCTTCATGCCGGCCAGGTGCTGGATGGCGCCGGAGATGCCGCAGGCCACGTAGAGCTTGGGGGTGACCGTGCTGCCGGTGGTGCCCACCTGGCGGCTGTGCTCGACCCAGCCGGCATCGACCACCGGCCGGCTGGCGCCGTATTCGCCGCCCAGGGCCTTGGCCAGGGCCTGGACCATGGCCACGTTCTCCGGTTTGCCCACGCCGCGGCCGGCGCTGACGATGATGCTGGCCTTGGTCAGGTCCACGCCCTCGATCTTGGCGGCCTCGTAGCCGGTGCACTGCACTGCGCCAGTGGCATCGGTGTCCACTGCGACCACGGTGGGCGTACCCGCCGGTTCGTCATCCAGGCCGAAGGCCCCGGCCTGGAGCGTGAGCACGGTGGTGGCCGTGGTGGCCTTGATGGTGCGGCGCAGCTTGGCGTTGCACACCGGTACCACCGGGAGGCCGCCATCGACACCGATCACCTCGGACACCTGGGCGGCTTTGAGGGCCACCGCGACCCGCGGGGCCAGGTCCCAGCCGTAGGAGGAATGGAGAAACACCACCTGCTCGGGCTGTTCCCTGGCGATCACGTCGAGCAGCAGCTGCTTGTGCACCGCCGGGCTGTACTCCCCGTGCTTGGCCGCCTCGGCCAGGTAGAGGGTGCCGTCGAATTTCGGCAGGTCGGCAGCGCTGCCCACCAGGAACATGGTCGCCTCGGCCTGCGATTCGCGGGCAAAGGCGAGCAACTGGGTGTATTCGGCGCGGAGTTTCCCTTCGCGGAATTCCGCCACAAGTAAGGTCTTCATGAGTCTCTCCTAGGCGAGCACGCCGGTTTTTTCTTTGAGCAGCTGGATCAGCTTGTCGGCCAGTTCGGGCGCATCGCCCTCGAGCACCAGGCCGCCGCCCTTTTTCTCCGGGAAGAAGCAGGCCGCCGTCTCCTGGCCGGCGGTGACCCCGCCCATATCCGGAGCGATGGTGAGCAGCTCCTTTTTCTTGGCCTTCATGATGTTGGGCAGGGTCGGGTAGCGCGGGGTGTTCAGGCCCAGCTGGCAGGTGAGCGCCAGCGGCGTGGCGGCGGTGACCAGGGACTTGGTGCCGCCCTCGAGTTCGCGTTTGACCGTGACCGTGCCGTTGTCGTAGGCGAAGTCGACGATGGTGGTCACCGCGTCCATGCCCAGCAGTTCGGCCACCATCACGCCCACCTGGCCGCTGCCGCGGTCCTGGGACTGCATGCCGGTGAAGATGAGGTCGAAGTTCTTGTCCCTGGCGAAGTTGGCGATCATGCCCGCGATGACCAGCGGCTCGCGCTGGTGGGCGTCGTTGTCGGCGATGTGAACACCCCGGTCGCAGCCCATGGCCAGGGCCTTTTTCATGGTCTCCTTCACCTGGTCCGGGCCGACGCAGAGCACGGTCAGGTCGGCGCTGCCCACCTGCTCTTTCAGGCGCACCGCCTGCTCGACCGCGTATTCGTCGTATTCGTTCATCCGCCAGGCGAGGTCGGCCCGGTCATACCAGGTTTTGTCAGCGTTGATCTTGAATTTCGATTCCATGTCCGGAACCTGCTTGATGCAGATCAGTATGTTCATCGCGCCCTCCGGCCGTGAGGCCAGGTGAAGGTTGTTGGTCTGTGCGGTACGTTCTCCAGCCGTTTTCTATAACCGATCGGCCAGTACTTCGGCAATATCCCGGGGCCGCAATTTTTCCTCGACGTCGGCCCCCTTGACCCCGTCCTCGAACATGGTCAGGCAGAAGGGGCAGTTGGAGAGCAGCTGGTCCGCGTTCGTCTCCACGGCCATGCGCACCCGCTTGATGTTGATGCGCTCGCCGATCTTTTCCTCGGCCATGATGCGGCCGCCGCCGGCGCTGCAGCAGAAGGCCTGGTCCCGATTCTTGGCCATTTCGGTGAGTTGGCCGCCCGCGGCGCGGATCAGGTTGCGCGGCGGGTCGTAGATACCGTTGTGCCGGCCCAGGTAGCAGCTGTCGTGATAGGTGCAGGTAAAGGATTCAGCCCGGATTTTGAGGCGTCCCTCGCCCATCAGTTGGTCGAGGAAGACCGCATGCGGCACGACCTCGAGGTCGAACTCGAAATCACGGTAATCCTTACTCAGGGTATTGAAGCAGTGGGGGCAGGTGGTGACGATCTTTTTCACCCCGTACGCCTTGATAACCTCCACCGTCTCCATGGCCATGGTCTGGTAGAGGTACTCGTTGCCCATCTTGCGCATGGGCTCGCCGCAGCATTTCTCCTCCTTGCCGAGGATGCCGACCTTCACGCCGGCGGCCTGGCAGAGCTTGACGAAGCCCCGGGCCACGGCGATGTTGCGCTTGTCGAAGGAGGCGTAGCAGCCGACGAAGTAGAGCACGTCCACCTCCGGGTCTTCGGCCAGCGGCTTGACGCCCAACTCCTCGGCCCAGTCTCCGCGGGAGGCGTAGCCCATGCCCAGGGGGTTGCCGTTGACCTCGGTCTGTTCCATGGCGGTCATCACCTCCTCGCCCGGGAACTCGCCCTCCATGAGCACCAGGTTGCGGCGCAGCTCGATGATCTTGTCGATGTGTTCGATGGAGGCCGGGCAGATGTCCTGGCAGGCCCGGCAGGTGGTGCAGGCCCAGATGACGTCGCGGCCAATGGTGTCGATGAGGTTGGCCGTGGGGTCGGTGCAGGCTGCCTCGCCGATCTGGTTGACGAGTTGCATGGGCGACAGCGGCTTGCCGGTGGCAAAGGCCGGGCAGCGATCCTGGCAGCGCTTGCACAGGGTGCAGGCGTCGGCGTCGAAGATGTCCTTCCAGCGCAGGTCCGTGACCTCGCTGGCGCCGAATTTCTCGATGGACTCATCCTCCAGGTTGATGGAGGTGAGCTTGCCGGTGGGGCCGAGGTCGGCAAGAAAGGCATTGGCGCTGGTGGTGAGGATGTGGCGGAATTTGCTGTAGGGGATGACCGCGACAAAGGCCAGGGCCAGGAGCAGGTGGAACCACCAGAGGCCGGCGTGCAGAGTGCGCAGTCCCGGCTCGTCGATGGGACCGAGCAGTTTGGCGACCCCCAGGCCCACCGGTGACCAGAGGGCCAGCGGTGTGCCCATCTCGGTGACCGCCATGCGGGCGCCTTCGATGACAAAGCCGGTGACGAGGATGGCGAGCAAGAGCCCGTGCATGAGGGCGTCGTCGCCCTTGGTGGTCAGCCCCTCGGGTCGGACCAGGTAACGACGCACGGCCAGGCCGATGAGCATGAAGATCGCCGCCAGCCCGGCCAGGTCGAGTACAAGGGAAAAACCCTTGTAGAAATTGCCCTTGAGGAATTTGATGTCGAAGAAGAGGTCGGTGAAATCGGCCTGAACAACAATCAGGAGGGTGCCGATGAAGAGGAGGAAAAAGCTCCAGAAGAACACGGCGTGGGCCGTGCCCGCGCCGGCCACTCGGAAGACCTTGGTCTGCAGCAGGGCGGTGGTGAGCAGGTGTCTGATCCGCTCGCCCCTCCGGTCGGTGCGGTTGACAGGCTGGCCCAGGCGGTAGACCCTGATCCGCTTCAGGCAGCCGAGGACGAACACGCCGAGGGCGACCAGCAGCAGGCCGTACATGGGCGCCAGCGTCAGCAGCCCATGGCCGACATTCCAATAAATTTCACGGGTAAACTCCATCCGGCCCTTCTCCCTCTCTTGCATCAGAAAAATAGCACGATCGGATCGTGCGTGTACAGAAGAAGAGAGGCGGTGACTACCGCTCTCTCTTCCCGTTTCCTCGAACAGTCCTCAGGTAAGGCCGGGCCGCCGACGGCGGCCCGGCCACGGCCGCTACCTGGTCAGGGCGGCGCCGATGACCACCCGCTGGATCTCGCTCGTGCCTTCGTAGATCTCGGTGATCTTGGCGTCGCGCATCATCCGCTCCACCGGGAACTCGCGGGTGTAGCCGTAACCGCCGAACAGCTGCACCGCCTGGGTGGTGACCTTCATGGCCGTCTCGCTGGCGAACAGTTTGGCCATGGCCGATTCCTGGGAATAGGACAGGCCGGCGCTGGCCCGGTAGGCGGCGTTGTAGATCAGGAGGCGGGCGGCCTCGATCTGGGTGGCCATGTCGGCCAGTTGGAAGGACACGCCCTGGAAGGAGCTGATCGACCGGTTGAATTGCTCGCGCTCCTTGGTGTAGGCAAGCGCCGCGTCAAAGGCGCCCTGGGCGATGCCGAGGGCCTGGGCAGCGATGCCGATGCGGCCGCCGTCCAGGGTCTTCATGGCCACCTTGAAGCCCTGGCCCTCCTGGCCGAGCAGGTTCGTGCCGGGAATGCGGCAGTTTTCAAACACCAGCTCCATGGTGGGTGAGGACCGGATGCCCATCTTGGCCTCCTTCTTGCCGAAGGAGAAACCCGGGGTGCCCTTCTCGACGATGTAGGCGCTGATGCCGCGGTGCTTTTCCGCGGCCTTGTCGCTGCGCGCCAGCACCACGTAGGTCTCGGCCTCGCCGCCGTTGGTGATGAAGATCTTGGAGCCGCTCAGAATCCAGTCGTCGCCGTCGCGGGTGGCGGTGGTCTTGGTGCCGCCGGCATCCGAGCCGGCGGAGGGCTCGGTCAGGCCGAAGCCGCCGAGTTTCTCGCCCGTGGCCAGGGGCACGAGGAATTGCTGCTTCTGCTCCTCGGTGCCGAACAGGTAGATCGGGTTGGCGCAGAGGGACAGGTGGGCGGAGAGGGTGACGCCGGTGGAACCGCAGACGCGCGACAGCTCTTCCACCGCGATGGCGTAGCTGATGTAATCGGCACCGCCGCCGCCATACTCCTCGGGGAAGACGATCCCGGTCAGGCCGAGTTCGCCCAGCCGGTCGTACATCAGGGCCCGGTCGAAGCGCTCTTCCTCGTCGCGGATGCGGGCCGACGGCGCGACCTCGGCCTCGGCGAAACTCCTGACCATGTCACGGATCAGCTTCTGCTCTTCAGTCAATTCGAAATTCATGTGGTGTTCCCCCTGGAAGGTTGTGATGCTCTGACAGATGGTTGCGTTTGGCTCAGGTCCGGCTGCGGGTCAGTTCTGATCCTTGATCTGCACCATGATGACCCGTCCCCTGGCGCAGAGTTTATCCGTGGCGGTGACCGTGACCTCCACGGTCACCTTGCGATCCTTGATTGCCACCGCCCGGCCGCGGAGTTCCAGTTCCGTGCCGATCGGGGTGGGCGCGAGGTAATCGACCTGCAGCGAGGCGGTAACGAAACGCGCGATCGGCGAGTTGTCCGCCCGCGCCCTGGCCGCCGCCGCCGTGGCCGCGGCGTGGCAGTCGATCAGTGAGGCGATCATGCCGCCGTAGAGGTAGCCCGGGTACCCGCCGGTGTATTTGCTGTCCGGCGTGAACCGGCAGACCGTTTCCTCACCGTCCCAGCGGCTCTTGAGCTGATGGCCGTGCGGGTTGAGCCGGCCGCAGCCGAAGCAGTGGGCGTAGTCGTCGGGATACTGGTCCTGCACTGCCGGTTCGGCCATGGCCATGCTCTTCCCTCTTGCAGCGGGTTGCCCTCGGTCCGGGGCGGCGGGCCGCCCCGGGGTGGTGTCGCCTGCGGTCCGCGGCCGGCGGACCGGAGGTCAATAGGTGTAGAACCCCCGGCCGGATTTCCGGCCCAGCCAGCCGGCCTCGACGTACTGGCGAAGCAGCGGGCAGGGGCGGTACTTGGGGTCGCCGAGCCCCTGGTAGAGGGTGTTGAGGATCGCCAGGCAGGTGTCCAGGCCGATCAGGTCGGCCAGGGCCAGCGGGCCCATGGGGTGGTTCATGCCCAGTTTCATGACCGTGTCGATGTCCTCGCGCTCGCCGACGCCGTGGTACAGGCAGAAAATCGCTTCGTTGATCATCGGCATGAGGATGCGGTTGGCGATGAAGCCCGGATAGTCGTTGGAGCGGGCCGGGGCCTTGTCCATCCGCCGGGTCAGTTCCAGGGTGGTCTCCAGGGTCTCGGGCGAGGTCGCCAGGCCGCAGATGACCTCCACCAGTTTCATCACCGGCACCGGGTTCATGAAATGCATGCCGATCACCTTGTCCGGCCGCCTGGTGTTGGCGGCGATGCGGCCAATGGGAATGGACGAGGTGTTGGAGGCGAGGATAACGTGCGGGGGGCAGACCTCGTCCAGGGTCTGGAAGATCTTGAACTTGATCGCCTCGTTCTCGCTGGCCGCCTCGACCACGTAATCGGCCGCGGCCATGTCCTTCAAGTCCACGCTGGTGGTGATGCGGGCGAGGATGCTCTCCTTTTCGGCGGCGGCGAGTTTGCCCTTGTCGACGCTGCGCTGCAGGTTCTTGGCGATGTTCGCCAGGCCGCGGTCGACAAACTCCTGCTTGATATCGTTCATGATAACGGCAAGGCCGCTGGTCGCCGCCACCTGGGCGATGCCGTTGCCCATCTGGCCGGCTCCGATCACACCGAACGTCTTCACTTCCATGTCTGCCTCTCCTTTCTCTGGGACTGTTGCCGCCGGTCGACAGGGCCACCCGGCGGGTTGTTGCGGGTCGCCGGCCATCCGGCAGGGGACGGGGTTCTCAGCCGTTGCGGCTGCCGGTGAACACCGGTTTGCGTTTTTCCAGAAACGCCGAGGTGCCCTCCTGGGCGTCCGGGCTGGCCAGGCAGAGGGCAAAGGCGTCGCGCTCGATGGCCAGGCCGGTGGCCAGGTCGGTGTTCAGTCCCTGGCTGATGGTCTCTTTGGCGGCGCGGAGCGAGGCCTTGCCCTTGCTGGCGATCACCCGGGCGACCTCGAGGGTCCTGGCCATCAGTTCCTCCGGGGTGAAGACCTTGTTGACCAGGCCGATCTCCCGGGCCTCGGCCGCGGTCAGGTGGCGGCCGGTGAAGACCATCTCCTTGGTGCGGTTGGCGCCGATCAGCCGGGCCAGGCGCTGGGTGCCGCCGAAGCCGGGGATGAGGCCAAGGGTGATCTCCGGCAGGCCGAAGATGGCCTTTTCCGAGGCGTAGATGAAATCGCAGGCCAGGGCCATTTCGCAGCCGCCGCCCAGGGCGAAGCCGTTGACCGCGGCGATCACCGGGATGGGCAGGGCCTGCAGGCTGCTGATCACCTCCTGGCCGAATTGGGCGAACTGTTTGGCGCCCAGCGGTGACAGGGTGGCGATTTCGGTGATGTCGGCCCCGGCGATGAAGGATTTTTCGCCGGCACCGGTGAGGATCAGGACGCGCACGGTTTCGTCGGCACCGACCTGGTGGACGGCGTCGGCGAGTTCGGTGAGGAGGGCGGAATTGAGGGCGTTGAGGGCTTTGGGGCGATTGAAGGTGAGTGTGGCGATACCGTCGGCGCTGGTCAGGTCAATGCAGGAATAGGCCACCGTGTTCTCCTTGTATGGGGGTGAGCTGCGATCGTTTGCTGGAGCCGTGCGGCGGGTGCGGGGAAGGGGGGCGCGGGCACAGGCAGGCCCGTTGATCGTCCGGAAAGGAATGATCAGCGGGGACGGCGGCAAGGCCCCGCCGAAACTGCACGGCGGCAAGCGGTATGAACCAAATCGAACAGACGCAAAGTGTGCAATATCTATTTCAATTGCGTTGCCCTGTCAAATATTTTTTGTCGGCCCGTAAGGACGCCGCAGCGGCCCGGAAAGTGAGGAAATCGGGCAGTTGGGCCGGGGCTCGATGCCGTCCCGGCAGGGGCTCGGCACCGCGCCGGCGCGGCGGGTGCGCACGGCTCTCTTCAGGAGGGGCATGGCATCGTTTCTGGCAGGGCGATGATCGCTTCCACCTCGATGGGCGCACCCAGGGGCAGGGCAGCCACCTGGACCGCGCTCCGCGCCGGCCAGGGTTCCCGGAAATACTCGCGGTACACCCCGTTGACGCGCTGGAAGGTGCCGAGATCGATGAGGAACACGGTCACCTTGACGGCATCGGTGAGCCGGCCGCCGGCCGCTGCAGCGATGGCCGCTAGGTTCTGGAACACCTGGTGGCACTCCGCCTCGATGCCGCCCGGGACCAGGTTTCCGGTCCGCGGGTCGACCGGCAGGGTGCCGGAGACGAACAGCAGGTTGCCGGAACGCACGGCCTGGGAGTAGGGGCCGATGGCGGCCGGTGCCCGGTCGGTGTGGACGGCGGATCTGGTCATGGGGATACTCCCTGAATATGGCGGTGGACGATGGCCCGGGCCGCGATCAGGCCGGTGGCCGCGGCGGAAACGATGTTGCCGGCCACGCCCGGACCGTCGCCGGCCACGAACAAGCCCTGCACCGCTGTTTCCAGGTGGCTGTCGGTCTCCACCTGGGTGGCGAAGAACTTGATCTCCGGGGCGTAGAGCAGGGTTTCGTCGTTGGCCACGCCCGGGATGACCAGGTTGAGCCGTTCCAGGCCGTCCACCAGGTTGGTGAGGATCCGCTCCGGCAGGGCCATGGCGATGTCGCCGCAGACCACGTTGGTGAGTGTCGGCTCGATGTAACTGTTGCGGATGCGGTTCCACGTGGAGCGCCGGCCGCGGCGCAGGTCGCCGTAGCGCTGCAGGATCGGCCGGCCGCCGCCGATCAGGGTGGCCAGTTTGCCGATGGACTCGCCATAGGCCTGGTTGTCCTCCACCGGGTCGGTGAGGATCACCTTGGAGAGGAAGGCGAAGTTGGTGTTGGCCGATTTCCGGTCCATGAGGGCGTGGCCGTTGACGCAGACGAAATCCTGGTAGTTCTCCAGCGCCACGTAGCCGCCGAAATTGGTGCAGAAGGTGCGCGTCTGGTCGTCGTAGCGGTTGGTGCGGATGAAGAAGGTCGGGTCGTAGATGACCTCGCAGAGGTCCTGCATGATCTCGTTGTGCACCTCGACCCGCACCCCGACCTCGATACCCCGCTGGGACAGGCCGATGGAGTGGCGGCCGGCGATGGTGCCCATCCACTCGGCTCCGACCCGGCCGGGCGCGAGGATGACGCTGCCCGCCGTGTAGGTGTCGCGGTCGGTGACCACCCCGCTCACCCGGCCGTGCTCGACGAGCAGGTCGCGCACGTTCTCGGCATGGTGGAAGAGCACGCCCCGCGCCTCGATCTCCCGGGCCATGGCGTCGATGTGCCGGGGCAGGTTGTCGCTGCCCAGGTGCTTCTGGCGGATGAGCAAGAGGTCGATGCCGTGTTTGCGCGCCTCCTTGCGGATGGTGCGCGCCGCCGCCATGTCGGTGGGGAAGACCTGGCCGTCCATGCCGTAGCGGTTGAAGATGGCCTCGGTCTCGTCGATCAGTTGGCAGGCTTCGGCCAGGCCGAGGAACTGGGTGAGATCGGTCTTGCCCAGTTTGTGGATGAAGTTGAGCTTGCCGTCGGAAAAGAGTCCGGCCCCGCCGACCCCGCAGAGGATGTTGCAGGGGCGGCAGTGGACGCAGCCGCGGTCGCCGATGGGGCAGTGCCGCTTGAGCGGCGGTTTGCCCTTTTCAATGAGCAGCACCCGCAGGGAGGAGTGCTCGCTCAGCCAGTGGGCGGCGAACAGGCCGGCCGGCCCGCCGCCGACGATGATCACGTCAAAAAACCGTTTGGATGCTGGGTGGGGCATGGTCTCGCCTGTTCTTTTGTCCGCTGCTGTCGCGGATCACTCACCGCGCTGTCCGGGACACGCCCGGCAGGCTGGTCACAGTATCGAAAAAATGTCGTTCAGCCTTGATTTCAAAAACAATATCCGGCTTGACCCGCGCCAGGATCTCCTCGATGTTGTTCTGGTCGTAATCTTTCCACAGACAGATGATCTGCTTGCAATTCTCGGAGAAAAACGGCTCCAGGTCGCTGAAAAAAGAGTCGCGGAAAACGATGGCGGTCAGGGCCCGGTCGGGGCAGCCCCGGATAAAATACTGGTCCGGTTGGCTGGAAACATGAGAAAGGGAGACCTCGATCGGCAGGAATCGCGCGCACTTCCGGTACGGTGCCAGCGATGGCACGGTCTCCCGGATGTCGTCTTTCCGGTTGATCATGATGCTGAGGTCTCCCCCGGGGACAGTCTTCTCCCTGTCAAAGGCGAAAACGGTGGTGAACGGCTCCCGGGGAAACCAGAGGGCGACACGGGCAAAAAGGGTCTTGAAGGCGATGTAGGCGCCATAGGGGTTCCAATGGGTGTCGAATTTCAGGTACAGCCGCCTGTTCTTTTTTCCGGCCAGCAGGGGCTGATGCAGGTCAACCAGGTACGGAGGCCAGTCACCGTGGAGATGGTTCCGTAACTGGTCGAACCTGGTGGTTCCCCGTATTTTTTCCGCCTCCTGCATGACGAATTCGGGGTAGATGCTTTGCTTGTTTGGGGCCGCGGCCAGGAGGAAGCGGATGCCCCGCTGGTGCAGCCAGGCCGCTTTCCTGTCCTGGATCTCCAGCCACCGTTCGATCTGCGCCGTTGTCAGCGGTGTCTCGCCCCTGAAATCCTCGAGCATCTTGAGCTGGGCCATATAATACCAGCCATCCAGCCCTTTGTGCACCTTGTTCGGGGCGCCGGCCCGGCTGAAACGCTTGTCCATCTCCCGGTGGTAGCGGTGCAGAAGGAATTTCCGGAAACCGAAGTGATCGTCGAAATAGGCGCTGAGCGAGGCGAAGAACCGCCCGGTATCGGCGAGACTGAACGGCAGGGAAGGGGCGTCGGCCAGTCTGCGTTTTTCCTGCACAGACCAGGTCTGTCGCGGCGAACAGAGCATGGTCAGCCCCGGAGCGAAGAGGACCACGAAAAAGGAGACGATCAGGATCCAGCGAAACACCAGGGCCATTTTATCTTTCAGTGGTGGCTGCATAGGACCCTGAACATCCGGCGTCTCAGTTAAAAACGGAAATAGATGAAAGGGTTGTACACCCCTGCGGCCAGGTAGAGGAGCGAAAAATACAGGATTACGGCCAAAAAGGCCAACCGGACCATCTGCCCCGTCATCAGCGCCATCCCGCTCAGGATGGGGCTTGACGGAACGGCGCGGGACCAGGCGGTTTTCGCGAAGAGGGCGGCGAGGGGGAAGGAGAAGGCAAAGGCCAGGAGGAGTTCGAGCGCCAGTTTCCCGTCCACGTAGAAAGCGAGGGGCAATCTGCTGCCGGGAACCGGGTCGTGTCCGGCCATGAGAACGAGGCGGGCGGCTCCGTCTGCCAGGGTGTCGCAACGAAAGAGAACCCAGCCCGCGATCACCAGCGCCATGGTGACCGCCCACCTGAGCGGCGCCCATATCCGCTCGAGGTGATGCTGTGGAGCAATGCGCTCCAGGGCCAGCAGGCAGCCGTGATACAGCCCCCAGGTGACGAAGGTCCACGAGGCGCCATGCCAGAAGCCGCAGAGGAGGAAGACGATCCAGAGATTGACGGCCGTGCGCAGGCTGCCGAGGCGGTTGCCGCCCAGGGGGACGTAGACATAGTCCCGGAACCAGTTGGAGAGGGAGATATGCCACCGACGCCAGAATTCGCGGATGGACAGCGAACTGTAGGGAGTGTTGAAATTCTCGCGGAAATGAAAGCCGAAGAGACGGCCCAGACCGATGGCCATGTCTGAATAACCGGAAAAATCGCAATAAATCTGGAAGGTGTAGCAGATCGCGCCGAGCCAGGCGGTCGCCGGGGCCAGGTCGCCGGGCGGGGTGGTGAAGATGGTGTCGGCGGCCAGCGCCAGCGGATTGGCCAGCAGCATCTTCTTGCCGAGACCGACGATGAAGCGGCGGATGCCCTCGGCGCAATCGGCACTGGTGATCTTCCTGTTGGCAAGCTCCCCGACGATGTCGTGGCACCTGATGATCGGGCCGGCGATGAGCTGGGGGAAAAACGAAATGTACAGGCCAAGGTTGAGCAGGCTGCGTTGGGCCCTGACCGTGCCGAAAGCGACATCGAGCAGGTAGGAGATGGCCTGGAAGGTGAAGAACGAGATGCCGATGGGCAGATGGACGGTGCCTGTGGACAGGTTTGCCAGGCCGAGGGGGGTGAGGAGGGTGTTGAGATTGTCGATGAAAAAGTTGGCGTACTTGAAATACGCCAGCAGGAGGAGATTGATGCCGATCCCCCCGGCGAGAAGGATCTTTTTCCGCACCCTGCCAGCCGCGTCCTCCAGGAAACGGCCCAGGACGAAGTTGAGACCGATGGCAGCGAGCATGACCAGGACATACCCTCCCTCACCCCAGGCGTAGAACAGCAGGCTCGCCAGCAGCAGGACATTCGCCAAACGGCCCTTGCAGACGAGAGCCAGGGCGAGCACGGGCGGCAGGAAGAAAAAGAGAAAGGAGACGGAGGAGAAGACCATGGACGCTGGTTGTCAGAGACGAGAACCGAGTTTCCCGGGCGTAGCGGCCGGATGGCAAAAACAGCCGGCGTCAGCGGTGCCCTGAAGCGCGCCACAGCAACCCGTCCGGCCCGCCGGGCCGCTCGTGCCGGGGCGGCCATGGAGGTCGGCCGGTGGGGTGGCCGGCTGTTGTTGTGCCACACTTTTTAGGAATTGGCGAGGTTGAATGCCTCGGCGGGGCCCACGGCCCCGTTGCCCGCTCATCCGGCCGCTGGCGGCAGAAAATGATAGAGCCGCAGGGCAAGGTAAGGTATATACTTTAAAAAAGGCATGGATGGGCAGCGGAGGGATGACGGTCGATGAAAGATGACGGCAACTTGGTGTGGATCGATCTGGAGATGACCGGGTTGAATCCCTTTACCGATCGGATTCTGGAAGTGGCGACGGTGGTCACCGATTCGCGGCTGGAGATTCTTGCCGACGGGCCGGTCCTCGCCCTCTATCAGCCCGACGAGGTGCTCGCCGCCATGGACCGCTGGAACAGCGAGCACCACCGTCAGTCGGGCCTTCTGGACCGGGTCCGCAGGAGTACCTACACCTGCCGCCAGGCGGAGTTGGAAACGCTCGCCTTTCTCCGCCAGTGGGTGGACGAGCGGGTCTCTCCCATGTGCGGCAACTCGGTCTGGCACGACCGCCGCTTTCTCGCCCGCTTCATGCCTGAATTGGAGCATTTCTTCCACTACCGCAACATCGATGTCAGCACCCTCAAGGAACTGGCCCTGCGCTGGGCTCCGGACCTGGCCAGTTTCAACAAGGCAGGCCGGCACCTGGCCTATGATGACATTCGCGATTCCATTGCCGAACTCAAGCATTACAGCGACTGCTTCATCAGAAAATAGCCTGTCCGGCGGGTTGGCCCGTTCGGCCTGGATCCCGAGGCGACCGCAGACCGGTGGCCGAGCCCGGGGCAGCCGGAGTCGAGCCGCCGGTCCGCAACCCTTGCATCATGAAGGAGATGTGTTGTGCACACGTACCTGAGCGCACTGATAACCGCCCTGTTCCTGGCGCTGGCCGTGGCCCCCTGCGTCGCCGGGATGACGGCCGAACAACTGGCGGCCGAATCCGAGGCCTATGTGAAGACCACGGTCCAATCCGCCCCGTCCCGGCCGGAAACCATCGCCGCCAAGGTCGAGGAGGCCTGCGCCCTGCTCGCCAGGGAGGGGGCGGCGGCCTTTCCCCGCTTCAAGGGCAAGGGCAGTCCCTTCCTGTTCGAGGGGACCTACATCTGGGTGCACACCCTCGGCGAAACCCGCATGCTCATGCACCCGATCAAGTACAAGATGGAAGGCAGGGAACTGGCCGATCTGAAAGACGAAAAGGGCAAGCCCTTCTTTGTGGCCATGAACGATTTGGCCCGCACCGAGGGCCAGGGCTGGGTGGGCTACCACTGGCCGGTGCCGGGCTCCAAGGAGATCGCCCACAAGGTTTCGTATGTGAAAAAATGCACCATGGCCGACGGTGTCGAGGTGGTTGTCGGCGCTGGTATCTACCACCTGGACCCGGCGGATATCGACCGGCTGGATATCCACTGACCACCGCCGGGTCCCTGTCCCGACCCGTCCCAGTCGCCCCGGACCGCCTGCCGGGACCCGGCCGGCCGCCTGATTTCTTCCCCGACCCGCCATGCCCGTGTTCCGCCTCGTCGACGAGCCCCTTTTCCCCGCCCCTGAACTGGCCGAACCCGACGGGTTGCTCGCCGTGGGCGGCGACCTGTCGCCCGTGCGCCTGCTCACGGCCTACGCCCAGGGCATTTTCCCCTGGTACGCGGAGGGCGACCCGCTGCTCTGGTGGTCGCCGGCCCCCCGGCTGGTGCTCTTGCCCGCGGAGTTCCACCTGCCCCGGCGGCTGCGCCGCACCATCGCCTCCGGCCGGTTCACGGTGACGGCGGACACCGCCTTTACCGAAGTGGTGGCTGCCTGCGCCACGGCCTCCGGCCGCCGCGAGCACGGCACCTGGATCACCCCGGAGATGCACCGGGCCTATGTGCGCCTGCACGAACTGGGCTACGCCCATGCCCTTGAATGCTGGCAACAGGGCGAACTGGTCGGCGGGCTGTACGGCGTCTGCCTGGACCGGATGTTTTTCGGCGAGTCGATGTTCACCCGGGTGGCCGACGCCTCCAAGGTGGCCCTGGCGGCGCTGGTCGACCAGGCCCTGCGGCTTGGCATCTGCGCCATCGACTGCCAGATGACCACAGCCCACCTGCTCCGTTTCGGTGCCCGCGAACTCGAGCGGCCGGCCTTTCAGGCCCTCCTCGACGAGTCCATCGATCGTTGCCGGCCGCAAAAAAAATGGCGCCTGCCGTAGGCTGAAAAGGAGAGAACAGCCCGGCAGGCGCCAGCTATGCACAACCGCGAGCCGCACACGACCCGGCGCACACGGTCGGGGCGGACCGCCACCAGGTTGAGAGGAAAGAGACCTGCGGCAATCCGTCCTGGGTACTATGATAAGCACCACATTGTAGGAATCAAGCGGCCGTTTCTAGGCCTCCAGCTCGAAATCGTACCTGAGGCCGGAGCGGGCGAAGTGCCGGTCCACCTTCTTCAGGCCGTACAGGTTGATCACCCGGAAGCTGACCTCCCAGTCGCCGACCAGCGCGGCCCCCCGGCCGAGATAGATCACATCCAGCACCTTCATCTCCTCCGGGGCGACGGAAAGGAGCATGAACAGCCGGTTCCTGGTGGCCTCCATGACGATGATCTTCTGAGGCTTGTCGATCCGGGTGCCCTTCAGCTTCCAGCGGACCTCCACCGCGTCCTCGCGCTGAAAGTTGATCTTCTGCAGCTGGGCGCAGTCCTTGCGGTGCAGGGACAGGCCGCGCTCGCTGAGCAGGCCGATGACGCCCTTGTCCAGCGGGCCCGGCTTGCAGCACGCGGAGGACTTCATCACCACCGGGTCCACGGTGGTCAGGTCCACCCGGTTGAAACTGCCGGTGGGCTGGAACAGGGTGGGCCGGTCCACGTACAGGCCGTTCTTGATCTCGTAGATCAACTCCCTGAGCCGCACCCGCCCCTCACCGATCTGCAGGAACAGCTCGTCCAGGGATTCGATGCCGAAATAGGCGAGGATGTCGCCCATGCCCGGCTTTTCCGTGACCTCGAAGGGCACGCCGTAGCGCCGCAGTTCCTGGGTGAGCACCGAGGCGCCGATTTGTCGCGACACCGCCTCCCGGCGCAGGCGGAAACCCTTGGCCAGCTCGGAACGGGCCTTGGGGGTCTGGCAGAGGATCTGCAGGCCCGGGTCGAAGCTGACCGGCTCCTCCTGGCGGAGGACCTTGATGACGTTGCCATCGCGCAGCTGGTGGTCGGGTCCCACCTTCTGGTTGCCGATCATGCCGCCCACGCAGGTGTGGCCGATGGCGGTGTGCACGCGAAAGGCGAAGTCGAGCAGGATCGAGTTGACCGGCAGACAGACAAGGTCGCCCTGCGGGGTGTAGGTGTAGATCTCCTTGCGGCCGCCGGCGGCGATCATGTCCCGGTAGGAGAGCGAGTCGTCGCTGCCCAGGATGTCGAACATCTCCTGGATCTCGTTGAAGAACTTGCTGTTGGCGCGGCTGTCCGTGGCCAGGTCGCGGATCATGCCCCGCTGGGCCCGGCGGGCCATCTCCTCGGTGCGGATCTTGAAGAGGTACTGCCGGCCGCCGATGTTGGCCCGGGCATGCAGCCCCTGGTAACCGGTGGGCTTGGGGTTGGCGATGAAATCGCGGATGGTGCGCGGCAGCGGCGGGTAGATCCCGTTGAGCGCTCCCAGGGCCTGGTAGCAGCCGCTGCGGGTGCGCATGAGCAGGAGGATTTCGCAGGGGATTTCGATCTTCTTGATGAGGATGCGGTTGCGCACGTCGTAGTAGCCCCACAGCCCCTTGGGGCGCAGGGTGACGGTGCCGTCCAGTCCCTCGTGGTCGACGCCCTGGCGGACATTGTCGATGACCCGGTTGATCTCCGGGTCGTCGCGCAGGCTGTTGATGTGCAGCTGCAGCCGGCTGCCCTGGCGCGGGAACTTGTAGGCCAGGGCCAGGTTGTACAGTTCCCGCTTGACGGCGAACAGGCCGAGGATGGTGGCCAGCGGCGCGTAGATGTCGAGGGTCTCGTCGGCGATCTTCTGCCGCTTGTGGCGCGGCATGCTCGAGAGGGTGCGCAGGTTGTGCAGCCGGTCCGCCAGCTTGACGATCATCACCTCGAGCTTGGCCGCCGCGCCGCTGAAGATCTTGCGGTGGACCAGCTTCTTGAAGGTCTGGCGGTCGCCGGTGTAGTTGGTGACCTTGGTGCAGCCCTCGACAATGGCCTCGACATTCGCGCCGAACCGCTCGCGGATCACCTCGCCGGTGACCTCCGTCACATCCTCCACCGTGTCGTGGAGCAGGGCCGCGGCGAGAATCTCCGGATCGCGGATGTCGAGTTCCTCGGCGAGGATCTTGGCCACCGAGCAGGGGTGCATAATGTACGGGTCGCCGGAGCGGCGCCACTGGCTGCCGTGGGCCGCGAAGGCGAAGTCCAGGGCGTCCCAGAACACCCCGGTCTCCGGACCGTCGCCGATGAAGCCCCGCATCGTCTCGCGGTAGCCGTCGATATCGAATTTAACGTACTGCATCGGCCCTGTGGTTCACGGTCGTTTCCGGCGCCGGCACTGGGCGCGCTGTGGCGGTCCGGCCCGTTGTCGCGGGCCGGCAAGAAAACATCACTCTATAGCAGATCGTTGTCCCCGGACAAGGAAAAATTCCCGATGCCGGGGCGCGGCGGCCATACCTTCCCGGGGACCGGCAGGCCCCGGCCGGGGCGGACAGGGGGTTTTTCGTTTCAGCCCGCCAGCCAAGGGGGTATAGTGCCACCATCCGCCGCCCGGGCGGCGGCCACCAAAAATAGCGAATCCACACCAACAACAGGAGCAGAATGACACGAAGAACGCGCCGGCGGGGCGAGACCGCGGGGAAAAAACACCATCACCGGTCGCCGGCCCTGGCGGGCGGCAGTCTGACCGACACCTCGCTCGAGACCCTGGTCCTGGCGCTCTTTGCCGAACGGGCGGAATCGCTCACCGCCACCGAGATCCTCGCGGCCCTGCAGCTCGTACCCCGGCAGCTGCCGGAACTGCGCAAGACCCTGATGCGGCTCACCGAGCGGCAGAAGCTGGACAAGCAGGGGCGGCATTTCACCCTGGCGGCCCCGCCCGAGCGGCTGCGCGCGACCCTGGATGTCACCTCCAAGGGGTTCGGCTTTGCCATGATCGAGAACGAGGCCAAGGGCGGCAAGGACGTGTTCATCGCTCCCCTGCACCTGGGCGGGGCCAGTCACGGCGACACCGTGCTCATTGCCGTCACCGGCATGCAGCGCGGCCGGCGGGAGGGGCGGGTGGTGCAGGTGCTCAGCCGCGCCGTCACCCGGCTGTGCGGCATCTTCACCCTCACCGGCATCGGCGGCTCCCTGACCCCGGACGACGAGCGGTTGCCCTACACGGTGCGCATCCGCCGCGGCGACACCCTGGATGCCGCCGACAACAGTGCGGTGGTGGCGGATATCCTCGACTACGGCACCGACCGTCAGGGACCCACCGGCAGGATCGTCGAGATTCTCGGCGACCCGAAGAGCGCCACCGTGCAGATCCGCATGGCCATGCTCCGCTTCGGCCTGCAGCAGAGCTTCCCGGCCGAGGTCATGGCCGAGGCGGCGGCGCTCGATGCGGCGCACGCTTTGAACGGCCGGCTCGACCTGCGCCACGTGGCCCACGTGACCATCGACGGCGAGACAGCCCGCGATTTCGACGACGCCGTCTGTGTCGAGCGGACCGAGACAGGCTACACCCTTTACGTATCCATTGCTGACGTCAGCCACTACGTGCCCGTGGGCTCGGCCATCGACCGGGAGGCCTACCGCCGCGGCACGAGCACCTACCTGCCCGACCGGGTGCTGCCCATGCTGCCCGAGCGGCTGTCCAACGACCTGTGCAGCCTGGTGCCGGACCAGGATCGGGCCGCTTTCACCGCCATCCTCAGCTTCGACGCCGACGGTCGTCGCATCGGCCAGCGCTACGGCCGCAGCCTGATCCGCAGCCACCGACGGTTCACCTACACCACCGTGCACCAGCTCACCTACCTCCGTGACCCCGAGGTCCGTCGGACCCATGCCGGGCTGGCGCCCATGCTCGACCACGCCCGGCACCTGGCGGCCCTGCTCAAGAAGCGGCGGGTTGAGCGCGGCAGCCTGGAATTCAACCTCCCCGAGGCCGAGGTGCGCCTCGACGGCGATCAGGTGGCCGAGTTGCACCTGGGGGCGCGCAACGAGGCGCACCTGCTGGTCGAGGACTTCATGCTCGCCGCCAACGAGGCGGTGGCCGAGTCCCTGTCCCGGGCAGGGCGCACGGTCCTCTACCGTATCCACGAGTACCCGGACCTGACCAAGCTCGAGACCTTCACCGAGGCGGCCCGGGCCATGGGCCTGCAACTGCCCAAGGCGCCGATCAACCCGGCCTGGTTTGCCCGCGTGCTGGCGCAGGCGCACGGCACCTCCTCCGAGTACGTGGTCAACACGCTCCTGCTGCGGACCATGCAGCAGGCCCGCTACTCCCCGGAAAACGCCGGTCATTTCGGTTTGGCGGCGGATTTCTACCTCCACTTCACCTCGCCCATCCGCCGCTACCCGGACCTGGTCGCCCACCGGGTGCTGCAGGCGCAGCTCAGCGGCGAGGCCGCTGCCACCAGCCGCCTGCCCTTTCCGGCGCGGGAATCCAGCTTTGTCGAGGCAGGTGTGCACCTGTCGCAGTGTGAACGCAAGGCCATCGAGGTCGAGCGCAACGTCCACGCCCGGCTGTCCGTGCTCTTCCTGTTCGACCGGGTCGGCGAGACCTTCACCGCGATCATCTCCGGGGTCACCACCTTCGGCCTGTTCGTCGCCCTGGAGGAGGTGTTCGTCAGCGGCAGCGTGCCGCTCAAGACCATGACCGACGACTACTACCTGTTCGACGGCCGCCGTTTCCGCCTGGTGGGCGAGTCGAGCAACCGGATCTACCAGCTCGGCCAGCGGGTCGAGGTCCGGCTCGAACAGGCCGACCTGGCCACCCGGCGGCTCACCTTCGCCCTGCTCGGCGAGGCTGCTCCCGCAGCGGTTGCGGGCAAAAACAGCTGAGCCGGGCGGCCCGCCGGCAGGCCGTGGTTTTTCTTGACGAACCCCGGCAATTCAAATAAACAACCGCATTTGAGCCGCACCGGCCAGGCCGGGTTCACTCCTTCTTGCTCATCCCTTTTCGCTGAGGCGCTACCATGGAAGACACCAGCTGGATCTCGGGCATCTTCGCCAACCCCTTTCTCCGCGGCCTGCTCGTCGGCCTGTTCATCGCCGTTGTCCTCTGGGTCCGCGGCCTGTTCAAGGTCCGCGACCTGAACGGCAGCCTGAAGAAACTGCGCGAGCACCTGCACACCAAGCTGGAGATCGATTCCGCCGAGAACGAGCGGCGCAAGGGCGAGTTGGACAAGCTCCGCCAGGAGCGCGACAACCTGCGCAACATGGTGCAGGTGCTCAACCAGAAGCCCGGCCGCCAGGAACTGCGCCAGGTCCAGGTCTACCAGAAGGCCATCGAGATCATGTTCGAGCGGTCGCCGGGGTTCGCGCCGGCCTGGCAGATCACCGTGAAAGAGGCGGAAGAGGAGATCAAGCGCGCCGAGCGGGGCATCATCCCCTTTTTCAAGCGCATGACCGGCAGCGGTTCGACCTCCACCGACAAGGGCGGCAAGAAGCCGCTGGAACTGGAACAGTCCAGCGGTCATTGAGCCTGTCTCTTTCCGCACGATGAGGGACGCGCACGCCCCGGCCGGGGGACTCGACCAGGCCGGCATCATCCTGGTGCGGCCGAAGTACCCGGAAAACATCGGCGCCTCGGCGCGGGTGGCCTGCAATTTCGGCATCACCCGGCTGACCGTGGTCACCGACGAGGAACCGGACGAGGAGCGCATGCTCAAGATGGCGACCCACAAGGCCGCCCATCTGATCCGCACCATGCGCCGCTGCCGGACCACCGCCGAGGCGGCCGAACCCTACCACGCCATCGTCGGCACCACCGCCCGCCAGGGTCGGCGCCGGCCCGAGGACCGGACCCCGCGCGAGGCCATGGCCGAGATCCTGCCGCTCGTCAGCGCCGGTCGCATCGCCCTGATGTTCGGGCCGGAAAGCACTGGCCTTGCCAACGAGGATCTCGACCTCTGCCAGTACACCTCGACCATCCCCACCGCCAACTTCGCCTCGCTCAACCTCGCCCAGGCGGTGGCCATCCACTGCTACGAACTGCACACGGCGCTGCATGCCCACCCCTTTGCCGCTGTCCCCAAGTCGGAGCTGGCCAACTCGTTTGAACTCGAGGGTATGTACGCCCACATCGAGGAGGCCCTCGCCGCCCTGACCTTCCTGCACGACACCAACCGCGTCTACTGGATGCGCAACGTCCGCCAGTTCCTCAGCCGGGTGCGGCTGAAGAAAAAAGAGGCGAGCATGATCCGCGGCATCTGCCGCAAGTTTCTCTGGTATGCCGGCAAGCGGTCGGCAGGGGCGGGCGTGGAGGAGACCTCGCCCTGAGGCGGCTCAGAGTCCGGCCAGCGGACAGGCGTCGCAGTCGGGACGCTGTTTTTTGCAGAAGCGGTTGCCCACGCACACCAGCAGGGCGTGGTACTCGTTGAACAGGTGCACGTCGGCCTCCAGGTTGTCCATGAACAGTTCCTGGATGTCGCTGTAGCCGGCGTCCTCGTCGATCAGTTGGTGGCGGCTGAGAATGCGGTGGGTGTAGGCATCGACCACGAACACGGGCTGGTTCGCGGCGTAGAGGAGAATGGAGTCGGCGGTTTCCGGACCGATGCCCTTGACGGCGAGCAACTGTTGGCGCAGGTCGGGCAGCGGCTGGGCGAGGAAGGCCTCGAGGTCGCCCTGGTGGGAGCGTTCGATGGCGCCCAGCAGGTTGTGCAGCCGGCCGGCCTTGAGGTTGTAGTAGCCGGCCGGACGGATGTATTCGGCGAGCAGCCCGGTGGGCAGGTCAACGAGTTTGTCGGGGGCGAGCAGGTCGGCCCCCTTGAGATTGTCGATGGCCCGCTCGACGTTTTTCCAGCTGGTGTTCTGGGTGAGAATGGCGCCGACCATCACCTCGAACGGGCTGTCGCCCGGCCACCAGCCCTGCGGACCGAGGCGGTCGTACATGCGCTCGTAGAGTTCGAGGAGACGATCGGTGGTGGCCATGCGGGCTCGGAGCAGGTGCGGCCGGGCTCAGTCGCCCAGGCAGATGCCGATGTCGCGGGCGGTCTGCACCTTGTCGCTGTCCAGGTCGATCTTCTTGCGCCGGCGGATGGCCTCGGCGATGGGCACCGCGGTCATGTTCGGCGGCACCCAGGCGACCATGTGGTCGAAGATGCGCTGCTCGGCCAGGCGCACCGCGGCGGCGCCGAAGCGCAGGGCCAGCAGCCGGTCGAAGGTGGTGGGCGAACCGCCCCGCTGCAGGTGGCCGAGCACGAGCGAGCGGGTGTCCTTGCCGAGCCGGGTGCGGATCTGCTCCGCCACCCATTCGCCGATACCGCCGAGCACCACCTCGGTCCGGCCGACCTCGCCCATGCCCTTGCAGATCACCTCGCCATCCTCGGCGCGCGCCCCCTCCGCCACCACCACGATCGAGTAGTGCTTGCCGTGCAGTTCGTTGTCCGCAATCTTCTCGCAGACTGCGTCCAGGCAGAAGGGGATCTCCGGGATGAGGATCACGTCGGCGCCGCCGGAGATGCCCGAGTAGAGCGCGATCCAGCCGGATTCCCGGCCCATCACCTCGACCACCATCACCCGGTCGTGCGACTTGGCGGTGGAGTGGAGTTTGTCGATGGCGTCGGTGGCGGTGGACACGGCGGTGTCGAAGCCGAAGGTCCGGTCCGTGGCCTCCAGGTCGTTGTCGATGGTCTTGGGTACGCCGATCACCGGCATGCCTTTCTGGGCAAAACGGTGGGCGATCTCGAGGCTGCCGTCGCCGCCCACGGCGATGTGGCAGAAGAAGCCCATTCTTTCGAAATTATTCAGAATTTTGTCGGAGATGTCGACGATCTGAATCTCCCCGGCAAGGTTTTCCACCGGTTTGGCGAAGGGGTTGCCCTTGTTGGTGGAGCCGAGGATGGTGCCGCCCTGGGAGAGGATGCCCTCCACGTCCTCCGGGTTCAGGCGAACGAGGTCGTCCTTGTCGAGCAGTCCGCCGTAGCCGGAGCGGCTGCCGTAGACCTCCCAGCCCTTGCGGGTGGCTGAATTGACCACGGCGAAAATGACCGCGTTCAGGCCCGGTGCATCGCCGCCACCGGTGGATATGAGTATTTTTTCGCGCATGAGCCAACTCTCGTCAAAGGGGGGGACACCGCGGGTTGTGCACCCCGCAAGCCGGAAGATTGTAGAAAGGCCGCCTCCTTTTGACAATGATTTTCGCTGCTGACCGTTTTTTTCTCCAGACCCGGGTCGCCCCCGGCCGTCCGTTCGGCAAGGCCACGGCTTCAATTTTGCCGGTTCTGGCGATATTGATACTCCCCGCCGGAAGGTTGTGGTAGATTACCAGATTTTTGTGGGCGGATCTGCGGTTGACTTGCCTGCGCCGGCTCCTTATTGTTGCTTGCATACCCATTCCGCTTCCGTCTGTTTCCGGGCGGGGCATCTTTTTTGAAGGAGGTTTGCATGTTTACCATTACCGAGTTGGCCGCCGGCAATCTGCGCGCATATCTGGAACAGAACAAGGTCGACTCACCCATCCGCATCGCCCTCATGCAGGGCGGCTGTAGCGGGCCTTCGCTCGGGCTGGCGCTGGATGAGGCCAAGGAACAGGACAAGGTGTTCGCAGAGAACAACCTGACCTTTCTTGTCGACGGCGACCTGTTGGAACAATGCGGTGCCGTGAAGGTGGACTTCATCGAGGCGGGATCCCGCTCCGGGTTCGCCATCACCGCCGCCAACACCCTGGGCACCGGCGGCGGCTGCTGCTCGGGCGGTTCCTGCGGTGGTTCCTGCGGCTGATGACCGCCGGGACGCACGGTTCGGAATCAATTTTGACAATCAGGCAGCCCCGCCCGCAGGCGGGGCGATCATCACATCGAGGAGGCGACAATGTTTGAAGCGACAACGCTGGCCGTCAGTAACCTGAAGACCTACCTGGAGCAGAACAAGATCAGTTCCGCGATCCGGGTGGCCCTGATGCAGGGTGGCTGAAGCGGCCCCTCTCTGGGGTTGGCTCTGGATGAGCCAAAAGCGAGTGATCAGGTGTTTGAAGAAGGCGATCTGAAATTTCTGGTGGACGGCGACCTGCTGACCAGGTGCGGGGCTGTCAAGGTGGACTTCATCGAGGCGGGCTACCGCTCCGGTTTTGCCATCACCGCTGCCAACCCCTTGGGCGGCGGCAGTTGCAGCTCCGGTTCGTGCGGCGGTTCCTGCGGCTGAAGAGGATCTGCATCGTCTGTCAACAACCCCCTTGTCGGAGCTCCGGCAAGGGGGTTGTTTCGTTTTCACCCCCGGGCGGTGAAATCTTTTCCCGTGTGTGCCAAAATCTTGACACGGTCGGTTTTGTTCTTAATTTCTTCCCTCATCAGGCACGCCCTGAACGAGCACCACCTAACGCCGACAGGCACGGAGAGAAGATATGCAACTTGACAAATTCACCCTCAAATCCCAGGAGGCCATTCAGGCCGCGCAGCAGCTGGCTCAGACGGGCGGCAACCAGGAACTGCAGCCAGAGCATCTGGTCAAGGCGATCCTCGAACAGCCCGAGGGGGTCGTGGTTCCGGTGCTGCAGAAGATGGGCGTCACCCCGAGCGTGGTGCTCGGCGAGACCAACCAGCTCATCGCCGCCCTGCCCAAGGTCAGCGGCTCGGGCGCCGGCCAGAGCTACGCCTCCCAACAGTTCCGCACCCTGCTCGAAGAGAGCTTCAAGACCGCGGCCAACATGCAGGACGAGTATGTCAGTCAGGAACACCTGTTCCTGACCATCCTCGCCGACCGGTCGCTCAAGGTCACCGCCATGCTCACAAAAATCGGTGTGACCAGCGACGCCTTTCTCAAGGCGCTGATGAGTGTGCGCGGCAACCAGCGGGTGACCGACCCCTATCCTGAGGAAAAATATCAGGCCTTGGAGAAGTACGCCCGCAACCTCACCGATGTGGCCCGCCGCGGCAAGCTTGACCCGGTGATCGGTCGGGACGAGGAGGTCCGCCGCATCATCCAGGTGCTCTCCCGTCGCACCAAGAACAACCCGGTGCTCATCGGCGAGCCCGGCGTGGGCAAGACGGCCATCGTCGAGGGCCTGGCGCAGCGCATCGTCAACGGCGACGTGCCCTCCACCCTCAACGGCAAGCAGGTGATTGCCCTGGATCTCGGTTCGCTCGTGGCCGGTGCCAAGTACCGCGGCGAGTTTGAGGACCGGCTCAAGGCGGTGCTCAAGGAGGTGGAGAAGCGGGCCGGTGAGATTATCCTGTTCATCGACGAGATCCATACCCTGGTCGGCGCCGGTGCGGCCGAGGGGTCCATGGACGCCTCGAACATGCTCAAACCGGCGCTCGCCCGCGGCGAGCTGCACTGTGTGGGCGCCACCACCCTGGACGAGTACCGCAAGTACATCGAGAAGGACGCCGCCCTGGAGCGCCGCTTCCAGCCGGTACTCGTGCAGGAGCCGAGCGAGGAGGACACCATCGCCATCCTCCGCGGCATCAAGGAGAAGTACGAGGTGCACCACGGGGTGCGCATTCAGGACGCGGCCACGGTGGCCGCGGTCACCCTGTCCAGCCGCTACATCACCGACCGGTTCCTGCCGGACAAGGCCATCGACCTGATAGACGAAGCGGCCTCGCGGCTGCGCATCGAGATCGACTCCATGCCCACCGAGATCGATCAGCTCGAACGCCGCAAGATCAAGCTTGAGATCGAGCAGGAGGCGCTCAAGAAGGAGAAGGATACGGCCTCTGCCGAGCGGCTTGCCCGGGTGCGCGAGGAGTTGGCCAACCTGGACGAAGACCTCAAGGGCATGAAAGGGCAGTGGACCCTGGAGAAGGACATCATCCAGTCCATCCGCGACATCAAGGCCAAGATCGACCAGGCCCACATGGAGGAGCAGCGGGCCGAGCGCGCCGGCGAACTGAGCAAGGTGGCGGAGATCCGCTACGGCCGCATTGTCCAACTACAGAAGGAGCTGGAGGCGGCCAACGCCCGCCTGGCCGAGATCCAGGAAAAACACCAGATGCTCAAAGAGGAGGTTTCTGCCGAGGACGTGGCCAGCGTGGTTGCCAAGTGGACCGGCATTCCGGTGGACCGGCTGCTCGAGGGCGAGAAGGAGAAGCTCGTGCACGCCGAGGAGGCGCTCGGCACCCGGGTGATCGGTCAGCGCGAGGCGATCAAGGCCGTGGCCAACGCCGTGCGCCGGGCCCGCGCCGGCCTGCAGGACCCGGACCGGCCGCTGGGCAGCTTCATCTTCCTCGGCCCCACCGGCGTGGGCAAGACCGAACTGGCCCGCAGCCTGGCCGAGTTCCTGTTCGACTCCGAGCAGGCGATGATCCGCATCGACATGTCCGAGTACATGGAGAAGCACAGCGTCGCCCGGCTGATCGGCGCGCCTCCCGGCTATGTCGGCTACGACGAGGGCGGCATGCTCACCGAGGCGGTGCGGCGACGGCCCTATTCGGTGATCCTGCTCGACGAGATCGAGAAGGCCCACCCGGACGTGTTCAACGTCCTGCTCCAGGTGCTCGACGACGGCCGCATGACCGACGGCAAGGGACGGACGGTGGATTTCAAGAACTCCATCCTGATCATGACCTCCAACCTCGGCAGCCACATCATCATGGAGCTGGCCCAGACCGATCCCGAGACCATGCACCGGCAGGTGGACGATCTCCTGCACCGCCAGTTCAAGCCGGAGTTCCTCAACCGCATCGATGAGATCATCACCTTCCACGGCCTCACTCGGGAGGACCTGGCGGCCATCGTCGACATCCAGATCCGGCGCATGGCCAAACGGCTGGCCGAGCACAAGTACAAGGTCACCCTGACCAAGGAGGCCAAGCAGTTCCTGGTGGATACCGGCTACGACCCGGCGTACGGCGCGCGGCCGCTGAAGCGGGCCATCCAGCGCTACATCGAGGACCCGCTCGCCCTGGAGATCCTTGAGAGTCGGTTCGCCGAGGGCGACCGTATCCTCATCGACCGGGCCCCGACGGGCGGTCTGGCCTTCTCCAAACAGTAACCGCCGGTTTTCCCCTCCTGCCCGGCCCCTGTCGCACCCTGCGGCGGGGGCCGGTTCGCTTCCGGGTGCATCCGGGCAAACAGTGCTTTGAAAACGCACCCGAGCAGATTACATTCCCCCTGAATCAATGACCGCCTGCCGGGTGGGCGAGCAGCGCCCACGGCAAGGCGGCCGATCTTCCGCCCGGAACCGCTGGCACTGCGCTTCGCGCCGGTTTCCCGGGCCTTTCCAGGGGCCTTGTTGTGCGCACGAACCGTTCCCCCGCTACGGCCGCAGCGCGTGCCGCGTTCATCACCGTCCTCCTCCTCGGGCTTGTCCTGCTGTGCTGCGGCCGGTCGCGGGCAGCGGCGCCTTCGCCCGCGGTGCGCGTCGACATCAGCGGCGACCTCACCGAATCCCACCGTCGCAATATCCGCAGTCATCTCTCCCTTGTCCGCGCCGTGGAGGCCGGTCCCCTTTCCACAGCCCTGTTCAACCGCCTGTACGGCAGCGCCGGGGGGGAGGCGGCCCGGGCGCTCGAACCCTTCGGCTACTATGATCCCGACATCACCCTTTCAAAACGGCGGGAAGGCGACGACTGGCTCGTCCACCTGGAGGTCGATACCGGCCGACCGGTGGTTATCGAGGATATCCGGATAGAGGTCAGCGGCGCCGGCGAGCAGGACCCGGTGCTGCGCCGGACGGTGGAGCGGCTGACGCTGCGCACCGGCGAGGTGCTCGATCACCCGCGCTACGAGACGGCCAAGGAGGCGTTGATTGTCAGGGCCATCGACAGCGGCTACCTCAAAGCCGCCTACACCGCCAGCCGGGTGGAGATCCGGCGCAGGGACTACGCGGCCGCGGTCCACCTGCGCCTGGATACCGGCCCGCGCTATGTCTTTGGTCCGATCACCTTTTCCCGGGACACCATCGACCACGACCTGCTGCGCAAGATCCTGCCGGTCCGGGAAGGCGCGCCGCTCACCCCGAAGAACCTCGCGCGGCTCCGCCAGGCCCTGTTCAACGTCGGTTATTTCAGCACCGTGGACCTCGATTATGACCTGGAGACCGGCACCTCGGCGCAGGTGCCGGTGCGGGTGGAACTGACCCCGGCCCCGGCCCACAAGTACGCCGTCGGTCTGGGCTACGGCACGGACACCGGCATCCGCTCCACCCTCGAGTACGCCAATCGTTATGTCAACAGCCTCGGTCACCAGCTCGACCTGCGCCTGCAGCCCTCAGAACGCAAGAGCAGCTTCAGCAGCGCCTACACCATCCCCCTGGGCGACCCGCGGCGCGATCGGCTGTCGCTGCTGGCCAGCTACGAGATCGAGAACTACGACAACATCGAGTCCAACCTGTTCAAATCCACCGTCAGTCGCGACCATTTCCGCGAGCGGGGCGAGTTTTCGACCTATCTTCAGTACCTCGACGAGCGGTACGACACCGGCCTGGACTCGGGTCACGCCGCGCTCTTCATCCCGGGTGTCCGGGGTGTTCTCTATCTCGCCGACGACCGCATCGTCACCACCCGCGGGCTGCGCCTGGCCGGTTCCGTGAGCGGCAGCAGCGAGGGCCCGCTGGGCGATGTCAGCTTCCTCCAGGCCACGGCCGGGGCCAAGGCCATTGTTTCGCTGTTCGACAAATATCGGCTTATCGGCCGCTCCGACCTGGGCACCACCCTGGTCGACGATCTGGATGCCCTGCCGCTTTCCCTGCGTTATTTTGCCGGCGGCGACCAGAGCGTGCGCGGCTACGGCTACAAGAAGATCGGCCCCGCTGACCGCGAGGGCAACATCGTCGGCGGCCGCTACCTGTTCACCTGGAGCGTGGAGTTGGAGCGCGAACTGTTCGACCAGTGGAGCGCGGCCGTGTTCTACGATGCGGGCAGCGCCATGAACAGTTTTACGGATTTGGCAATGAAGGAGGGCGCCGGCGCCGGTATCCGCTGGAACGCGCCGTTCGGCCAGGTGCGGCTCGACCTCGCCAGGGCGATCGACGATGGCGGCAACTCCTGGCGGGTGCACTTCACCCTGGGGGCGGATCTCTGATGCGACGCCGGCTGCCCTGGATCCTGCTCGGTGCCCTGCTGCTCACCCTGTCGGCCGCGGCCTTTCTGCTCGCCACCGATCCGGGGCTCAACAGCCTGATTTCGATCGTCTCCCGCCTCAGCGGCGGCCGGGTGCAGGTGGGGGCCACCTCCGGCACCCTGCTGGGCGCCCTGCAGCTGCGCGAGCTGCGCTACAGCGATGGTGTCGATGCGGTGAGCATCGACCGTCTCACCCTGCGCTGGCAGCCCGGGGCCCTGTTCAGCGGCGGGATGCGCATCGAGAGCGTGGCGGCCATCGGTGTGCGGGTTGTGCTCGGCCCAGGCAGCGACGACGAAGCCGCCGGCTCGGTGGTCCTGCCGGACCTGTCCCTGCCGGTTTCGCTGCGCATCGATTCGCTGGCCGTGGACCGGCTGAGCGTGGTTCTCGAGGGCGAGGAGGTGTTCGCCCTGCGTGAAGGGCGACTCGGCCCGGTCAGCTGGCAGGGCGAACAGCTCGCCCTCGACGACCTGCGGCTGACCACGGAGACGGCGATCCTGCGCATCCGCGGTCAGGTGCGCACCGCGGCCGGTTACCCGCTGCAGCTTGCCTTTGACGGTACCTATACCCCTGCGGACCTGGCGCCCTTTGTGGGCGGCGGCACCGTCCGGGGACCGCTGGCGGCCCTGGATTGCGAGCTGACCACCACGGCGCCGTTTGCCGCCCGTGTGCAGGGGAGCCTGCGCGACCTGCTCGCCGAGGCCGGCTGGGAGGCGCGCGTGCACAGCGACCGGCTGGCCTTGGCGGCGATCGACCCCGCCTGGCCCGCTCAGGTGTTCACCGATGTGCAGCTTACCGGCAGCGGCAGCTTCACCGACTACCGCGTCGAGGTGCAGGGCAGGGTGGCGACCCAGGGCATCGACCGGCCCGCTGACCTGCGC
>Ga0265295_1002282_pt1 | contig 30956 bp, 27 predicted proteins | sample Munlansysbiofilm_FD_192503 | JGI IMG/M metagenome (GOLD analysis project Ga0265295, IMG submission 192503) | Leachate microbial communities from a municipal landfill in Southern Ontario, Canada - Methane capture system biofilm | ecosystem: Engineered > Solid waste > Landfill > Unclassified ... | reverse complement strand
TTTCAAACATCAAAAGAAACGAATTATAAAAAAGCTTTGTATGATTTGATATGGAAACCTATAGAACAATATATTCCTGAAAAAAGCTTAGTATATTATTCGCCTACAGCTAGTTTGCATAAAATTGCATTTGCAGCCATACCTGTTGACGACAATATTTGTCTTAGCCAAAAATATAAATTGATGCAGCTTAGTAGTAGCGCAGTTTTGTTGCAAGAGTCGAAATTTAAGAAAGCCAAACCTGAAAACATTACACTTTTTGGTGGGATAAACTATGATGCAGACAACGAAGAATTGTTGGCAAGATCCGAAATTGTGAGAGGCGAAAAAAGTTATATATCGCGTTCAATATCTTCAGAACTTGATAGAGGAAATATAACTTGGGGATATTTGCCTGGAACTTTGCAGGAAGTAAATGCAATAGAGAGTATTGCTAAATCAAAAAAAGTAAAAGCAACTAAATATACTGGTAATACTGCCATAGAGGAACAATTTAAAAGTTTAGAGGGCAATAATTCACCACGAATTATACATATATCTACTCATGGATTTTTCTTTGAAGATCTTGCACAAGGAGAACACTATAATGCGGCTAAAAATCCATTAAATCGTGCAGGATTACTGTTTGCAGGAGCTAATACTTCTTGGCAAAACCAAAGCACAACCGAAGGAATTGACGATGGAATTCTCACTGCTTACGAAACCACCAATGTTATACTTGGAAATACGGAATTGGTAGTGCTATCGGCTTGCGAAACTGGTTTAGGCGAAATAAAAGGCAGTGAAGGTGTTTTCGGTTTGCAACGAGCTTTTAAAAATGCAGGAGTTGAATATATCATTATGAGTCTGTGGAAAGTTCCAGATGCGGAAACGGCAGAATTTATGGAATATTTTTACAAAAAATACTTTAAAGGAGAATCAATTCCGCAAGCTTTTAGAAATACTCAAAAATACATGAATGCTAAATATCCTAATGACCCTTATGCTTGGGCTGCCTTTGTTTTGATGAGGTAATGAAGTTTTATGGGTTTTGTATTCTTAGCTTGGACAGTTTTGGATTGTTATATACAATATTGACAGCCACTCTATGCAAGTTAAAAGCATATAACAAGATTAGAAGTAAAAATAAACAACTTATTTAATGAGATATTTAAATATCCTTGTATCTTTGTTAAATAAATCATTGTGTTAAAGATTTTATAGTAGGACAAAATAATAAATTTTAAAAATGAGATTCTTAAAAATATTAGAAAAATACCGTAAAATTGCTTTTTCAGAGCGTGATAAAGGCGATAGATTTGAAAGGCTGATGCAAGCTTATTTACAGACAGATCCAAAATATGCTTCCAAATTTAAAAGTGTTTGGCTATGGAATGAATTTCCGGGTAAAGTGGATTTAGGGGGCAGTGATACCGGTATTGATTTAGTTGCATTAACACATGAAGGCGATTATTGGGCAGTACAATGTAAATGCTATCAAGAAGATTCCTATATAGATAAACCTGCTGTTGATAGTTTTCTTTCCACTTCGAGTAGGGAATTCAAAAATGAACAAGGACAAAGCACAGGTTTTGTACAGCGACTTTGGATTTCTACTACCAACAAATGGGGAAGTAATGCAGAACAAGCTATACGAAATCAAAATCCGGCTGTAAGTCGTATTAATTTATTTGATTTAATTGAAGCTCCTGTTGATTGGCAAAAATTAGAAAATGGTGTACACGGTGAGTTAGCAAGAACGCCTAAAAAAACACTTAGACCGCACCAAAAAGAAGCACTTGAAAAAACTCAAGAATATTTTAAAAACCATGATAGAGGAAAACTTATCATGGCTTGCGGTACAGGAAAAACATTTAATGCACTAAGAATTGCAGAAAATGAAACTGAAGGAAAAGGGCTTATTCTCTTCCTCGTTCCCTCCATTGCTTTGCTTGGGCAAACTTTAAGAGAATGGAGTGCTGATGCCAATGAACCAATTAAGGCCATAGCAATTTGCTCTGACCCAGATATAACAAGACAGAGCAAGAAAAATGAAGATACAGACACTTTTAGCGTAGTGGATTTAGCCTTTCCTGCTTCTACAGATTCTGATTATATTTTACATCAATTTGAACAAATAAAAAAAGCAGGACGACCAGGAATGACTGTAGTATTTTCTACTTATCAATCTATTGAAGTTATTGCCAGAGCACAGAAAGTATTACTAAAAAACGATTTCCCAGAATTTGACCTAATTGTCTGTGATGAAGCACATAGAACAACCGGAGTTTCCTTGGCAGGTGAAGACGAGTCGGCCTTTACAAAAGTACACGATGCAGATTTTATTAAAGCCAAAAAGCGACTTTATATGACTGCCACTCCCCGGCTTTATGATGATAATACCAAAAGTAAAGCTGCAGAACTAGAAGCTGTTCTTTGTTCTATGGATGATCTTGCTTTATACGGTGAAGAAATATACCGTATTGGTTTTGGAGAAGCTGTTGAGCGTGATTTACTCACCGACTATAAAGTATTGATATTAACTTTAAATGATAAAGACGTTCCACCTGCGGTACAGCGAATGATTGCTGATAAAGAAACAGAAATAACCACAGACGACGCTTCAAAACTAATAGGTTGTATAAATGCTTTAAGTAAGCAATTTTTGGGAGATGATGGTAGCACTAAATCAGCAGACCCAGCTCCAATGAAGCGTGCAGTAGCCTTTTGTGCAAATATTGCCACTTCTAAAAAGATTACAGCAACCTACAATACCGCAACCGAAGCTTATTTGAATTCTTTACCTAAAAATAAAAAAGAAGAAATGGTAAGCATAGCTTCCAAACACATGGATGGCACCATGGCTGCTCCCGAAAGAGATAGAATGTTAAGTTGGTTAAAAGAAGAAACCTCGGATAATGAATGTAGAATTATAACCAACGTTCGTGTTTTAAGCGAAGGTGTGGATGTTCCAACTTTAGATTCTGTTTTATTCCTTTCTGCTAAAAACTCTCAAGTAGATGTGGTACAATCTGTTGGTAGAGTGATGCGAAAAGCAGTTGGTAAAAAATATGGATATATAATTATTCCTGTTGTAGTGCCTGCCGATGTTGAAGCCAATAAAGCTTTAGATGATAACGAAAGATATAAAGTTGTTTGGACAGTTTTAAATGCTTTGCGTGCACATGACGACCGTTTTAATGCCACAGTAAATAAAATAGAACTAAATCGCAAAAAACCAAACAATATATTAGTAGGTCGTCCTGAATATTCTTTTGATAATGACGGCGCTCCTTTTGAAGTAAATGAAGACAGGGCTGCCTATGAAACTACTAAAGATATTAGCCGACAAATGGTTTTACAGTTTGAACAATTGCAATCTGTGGTTTTTGCCAGAATGGTACAAAAAGTAGGAGATAGAAGATATTGGGAACAATGGGCTAAAGATGTTGCTGAAATTGCAGAAAGACAGATAGAGCGTATTAAAAATTTAATTGAAACCAAAACCGACCAAAGTAAAGCTTTTGATAAATTCTTAGCAGGATTGCAAAAAAATATAAATCCAAGCATTTCTGAAGCTCAGGCGGTAGAGATGTTGGCACAACATATTATTACAAAACCGGTTTTTGAAGCTTTATTTGAAAATTATTCTTTTGAAAAAAACAACGCTATCTCCACAGCTATGCAAGGAATGCTCGATGCTTTAGAAGGCAAATCCATTGCTGAAGAATCAAAAACCTTGCAGAAATTTTATGAATCGGTGCGAAAACGGGCAGAAGGAATTGACAATGCAGATGGAAAACAACGTATTATTATTGAATTATACGACAAATTTTTTAAAACGGCTTTCCCAAAAATGGTAGAGCAGTTGGGAATTGTTTATACGCCAATTGAAGTAGTAGATTTTATTATACACTCTGTAAATGATATACTTAAAAAAGAATTTAACAGAACAATTTCTGACGAAAATATTCAAATTTTGGATCCATTTACAGGAACAGGAACTTTTATGACTCGTTTGTTGCAAAGTGGACTAATAAAAAAAGAAGATTTAAAACGAAAATACAAATACGAATTACATGCTAATGAAATTGTGCTTTTGGCATATTATATAGCTGCAGTAAATATTGAAAATGCTTATCACGATTTAATAGGACAAGATTCTGATTACCAAGCTTTTGAAGGAATTGTACTGACAGATACTTTCCAAATGGGAGAAACAGATAATAGTGAAAAATTATTTTCTGAAATGTTTCCAGTAAACTCAGAAAGGGTAGAAAAACAAAAAAAAGCACCTATTAGAGTGATTGTTGGAAATCCACCTTATTCAATTGGACAAAAATCTGCGAATGATAATGCACAAAATCAAGCCTATCTAAAATTGGATAATCGAATATCAGATACTTATGCAAAAGAATCAAGTGCCGGATTGAATAAATCTTTGTATGACGCTTATATTAAAGCATTTCGTTGGAGTACAGACCGATTAGAAAAAGATGGTGGCATTATTTGCTTTGTGAGCAACGGAGCTTGGATTGACGGAAATAGTACAGACGGTTTCAGAAAGAAGATTGAACAGGAATTTTCTTCGATTTATGTTTTCAATTTAAGAGGTAATGCCCGCACAAGTGGTGAATTAAGACAAAAAGAAGGTGGTGGTGTTTTTGGTCTCGGTTCGCGTACCCCAATTTCAATTACTTTGTTGGTAAAGAACCCCAAAGCAAAAAGAGAAAAAGCTAAAATTTATTACCACGATATAGGGGATTATTTAAATAGAGAAGAAAAGCTGAAAATTGTTCAGGACTTTAAAACCTTTACTAAACTTCCGCTTAAAGAATTAAAACCAAATGAACATGGGGATTGGATAAATCAACGAAATGATGTTTTTGAAACTTTCATTCCGATGGCACCAGAAAAGAAGTTTGATATGAAAAGTCAGTCTTTTTTTACTACGTATTCAAATGGCGTCGTAAGTAGTCGAGATGCTTGGGTTTACAACTCATCAAAAAAGGTCATAACCAATAATATGATGCGAATGATTCAATTTTATGAAATGCAAAGAGAAAAGTATGGTCAAAATTTAGATAAAATTGAAAATAATCCTAAAGAAATAAGTTGGTCAGTAAATCTCAAAAGAGATTTCAAAAAAGGAATCAAACATTCATTTTCAGAAGGTTTTATTTCAAATGCTTTATATCGCCCTTTCTTTAAACAACGAATTTATTTTGAAAGGAGCTTTTTAGAAAGGCCAGGTTACAATGACACATTTTTCCCCATTTCCAAAAACGAAAATCTATTAATTGGAATACCTGGACTTGGAAGTAATAAAGGCTTTTTTCCACTTATTACAAATTCAGCATTTGATTTCCAAACTTTAATGAATGGTCTCATTTTTCCACTTTATCACTTTGAGGAGCGCCAAATAAACAATCCTGGTTTATTTGATGCGGCAGGAGAAAGCGAATATATCCGAAGAGATGGCGTTTCTGATTTTATTTTGGAACGTGCAAAGAAAATCTATGGTAAAAATGTCAGTAAGGAAGATATTTTCTATTATGTGTATGGCGTTTTACACAGTCCTGATTACCGCACTGTCTTTGAAAATGATTTAAAGAAAATGTTGCCCCGCATTCCATTGGTAGAAGATGTACGGGATTTTTGGAAATTCAGCAAAGCAGGAAGAAAATTAGCGGACTTGCATTTGAATTATGAAGAAGTGCCGCCTTATGAAGGAGTTGAAGTAAGCGGTGCTTCAGAAGAGGCTTTTCAGCTCAATCCAGATTTATACAAAGTGCAAAAAATGCGTTTTCCAAAGAAAGACCAAAAAGATAAAATAATTTACAATAGTAAAATAGTGTTGAGTAATATTCCTGAAAAAGCTTATGAATATATAGTCAATGGAAAATCTGCTATTGAGTGGATAATGGAGCGTTATCAAGTTAGCACCGACAAAAAAAGTGGAATTACAAATGACCCAAACGATTGGGCAAAAGAACAGGATAAACCAAGATATATTTTAGATTTATTATTAAGTATTATCAATTTAAGTATGCAAACTGTGGATATTGTGGCGGGTTTACCAAAAATAGAATTCGAAGAAATAAAAGAGGAAAATGTTTTATAGAAGAAAAATAATACCGGAATTAATAGAATTATTAGGTGGAAAAGTAAAGATTTTTTGCAAAATAGCAAAAATCCCGTCAAAATAAGCATAATATTCAACAAATTTAGTACATTAAGAAGAGTTGTTAGTGCTTAGTATTTAGTTGTTAGTGGGCGAAATGCGAGAAGCTCATTTCGACTTTACAGACTATCGACTTTACAGACTTTCAACTTTACAGACTTTCAACTTTTTTTGAGCGTAGCGAAAAACGAAGAAGCCAAAATTAGTGTAAATTAGTGCAATTAGTGGTTGTCATCTTCGAGTTTTGAGCGTAGCGAAATGCGAGAAGCTCATTTCGACTTTACAGACTTTCGACTTTACAGACTTTCAACTTTACAGACTTTCAACTTTACAGACTTTCGACTTTTAACTTATTATAGCTTGGACAGTTTTGGATTATATTGGTTCATTTTTAATTGTTTTTTATTTAATTTTTACTCAAAGATCTAATAAAGTCTCTTCCTTTCTGTGTTAAAAAGTATTGTTGTTTACTACTTGTTGGCTTTTCTGGAATTGTTAGTTCAATAAATCCACGTAGAATTGCTGGCTGAAGGTAATTATATAAAAAAGTTGGACGATGTTTAATATTGACAGCTTTCATAAGTTCATTACGATTATAATTTCTTTCTTTCATTACAGAAATCAAACTCAATACCTGTTCGGTAACCTGTTCGGTATCTTGTTCGGTATCTTGTTCGGTATCTTGTTCGGTATCTTGTTCTGTATTTGGTTGGCTAAGCACCTTACCTGAAGGCAAGACCACTCGCAAAAAATTCTCCGAAAAATGAAAACATTCTTTATCGTAAGTTTCCAAAATTCTGGGTATTCCTGAACCTAATTGTTCTACCAAATCCAAATCTTTAAAAATACGCATCAACTCTTTGTTTCTGAGTATGGTAAATCCTAAGAAAAACTCTTCTTCAGATAATCCTTGCGGTAAACTACCATAAGAAGTGATTTCTAATCTATCGTCAAATATTTCAAATTTTGGAGCAACTTCCCGTGTATAATCATTATGAACAAAAGCATTGATTACCGTTTCTCTTAGAGCTATTGCATTCCATAATCGTTATTCTTTTCCGTTGTGGGAAATTTTTGTTATTTTGATTATTGACCTGCATTTTACCAAATATAAACCTATCAAATAATAAGTGCAATTTAATACAAAAATACATTTTAAGTGTTAAAAAATAAAATTTATTCTATTAAGCTTAAAATTAATATAGTTTGTAATAGTTTTTACACCAATTACACTAGCCCCAACACAATATGCAAATAAACAAAAATAAGAATAAAGAAAAGTTGAAATTGAATATTTACTTTTTAGCTTGCATTCGATATGTTTGTTTTCAGTGGGTTTCATTTTTTAGAAATTAAATTTTTAATATCTTGCTCCAACTCTTTAAAACTTTCTTCTTTTATCAATTCCTTTTGAGTTATGCGGTATTTCTCAAGTTCTTGTAATTCGTTGAAATAATTCATCGAGTTGCCCGACTTAAAACGGTCGTCATTCAGTGTGAAGCCTTTGATGATGTATTCTTTGAGCCGTTGCGTAGCCCAAATTCGGAATTGCGTTCCTTGCAATGATTTTACACGATAACCAACAGAGATGATAAGGTCAAGATTGTAATAATTTACATCATAATTTTTACCATCACTTGCAGTTGTTCGGAATTTCCGAACAACTGAAATTTCATTCAGTTCCCCCTCTTCAAAAACATGCTTTATATGCTCACTTATAGTAGCCTTTGACTTTTTAAATAGTTCACAAATTTGGGCTTGCGTAAGCCAAACAGTTTCGTCTTCTATACGCACATCTATTTTGATGTTGCCGTCAGGATTTTGGTAGATAATAATGTCACTGGTCATAATTTAAAAATCATTTTTGCTTGTATTCGATATGTTTGTTTTTGCTGAATTTCATGTTTTAAAAAATTTATCGTCTGCCCATTTTGCAGGGTTGTTTTTAATATAATTGGAAATACGTTGATATGCCTGTTCGTTACGTATGATATTATCCCAAAAACTGCGTTGCCATAATTTTTCAACCATTTTACCGGCATCATTCAATATCATTTTCCCATTTATTATTTGACCAAATGGCATCATCCCCGGATTTTTTAAACTATCAATGCATATCGTAATAAAATACAATCCTGCCTGCGAATAATCGTAATTTTTTAATCGCATTCTTTTCCGTTGTGGGAAATTTTTGTTATTTTGATTATGTTGGTTCATTTTTATATGTTTTTTTATATTATCATTCGTGTTAAAAACAAGTCTTTTAATTCTTCGAGTTTTTGGTTTTCTAAATTACAAATCAATTTGGAATAAATATTTTTGAATACTTAATCTCATCAACAGCAAATCCTTTGACAATAAATTCTTTTAGATTATTATTTGCCCAAATCCTAAATTGCGTTCCTCGCTTACTTCTTACCCTAAAACCAATGGCTAAAACCATATCAAGACTATAAAAAGTAACTGTATAATTTTTACCATCCGAGGCAGTTGTAAAGTAATTCTTTACAACTGAATTCTCTTCTAACTCTCTGTCCTCCAACACACTCTTAATATGTTGACCTATGTTTTGCTTAGAGGTGTTAAAAAGTTCAGCCAACTGATTCTGATTCATCCATATATTGCCATCTCTCGCCATTAAAGTTAGTTTGGCTTTGCCGTCGTCGGTTTGATAAATGATTATTTCCGAATTATTTTCCATAGTCTTATAATTTATAGCCTAAGTTTTCAAAAACTTATTCTCATTTTCTTTGATATTGCATATAGCTAAAAATGTTAAAGCCGCCATTTCGTTGTATTGTGCTGGTGGCAATCCTAAGGCTCTTAATATCTCTTGTGCTTCTTTTATTTTATTCATATTAGTTCAGTATTACTTCTAATTCAAATAGTTCTTTCACAATGTTGTTTACATTATTCATTGAATAATCATTGGATAGAATGATTTTATTGCCTATTTCTTTTATATTGTTTAATGGTGGAAACCTCATTTCTCTTAATTCTGTTGCACTCACATTAACGTTACCATTAAAGATTTGAAAGTAAGTGTCAAACAATTCACTATTAAGCAAAGCACAAAGTCCAACTACTTCACCTCTGTCTAAATGCCCATCCTTCCTATATATGTAATTTACTTTGTTTTCAACTCCAATATAATCTGATTTTACATAGTTACAGAAATAAGGTGCTGCGATTAATCTGCTCTTATCGTCTTTAGTGCTAAATCGTCTTAAAAAAATGTAGTTCTTGTTAGGAATTAGCAAGGATTTTGAATTGCTTTCTATTCTAATATATTGCCCTTTTTTTGTAAGTTTTTTTGGCCATTCCAAAACCATTTTATTTACGTTTTGCAACCAAAATAATGGAGATAAAAAGACTGTTTCGTTTTCGTAATTATTTTGAATAAAATCCAACGCCCGAAACGAAACAACAGGGCCCGTGGAAATTTTTATGTTAAAATCGGCTAGAACATTTTTCCAAGAAGATATTAAACTCAAAACATTTTCTTCTTTGTCACTCGTAGGCAAATGTAAAATTTTATGCATTGAGTTTAAGTCGATGAGTTTCGAAACATTGAAATATTTAATTGATGGTTCAAAAATATCTTTAATACCAGTACTTGAGGATATATACACTTTCTTGTTTAGGTTTATTTCTTCTCTGATTGCTTTAATTACAACTGTTTCTTGTAACACACTATCACGGTTGAATGTGTCTTTTCGAGAATTGAATAAATGTATCTTGTCAATCTGTACTGTATTGAAAAACATTTCTCTGAATGCTCTGAAGTAATTTCCAGAAGCAAAACTTCTTGGTGTAATAAAAATTAATTCGCCATTTTCCGAAAGTAGTTTGGCTGCAATTCCCATAAAAATTGAATAAATATTTGGCTGTCCGCTAACTAACTCTTGTGAGGCAATTACTCTTTTATCATTTTTCGAAAGTTTGAAGTAAGGAGGATTTGAAATGATAATATCGAAATTTTTATTTATACTTTTTGTTTTTTTAAACAAATTTGGCTGTATGTTTTCTTTAAGAACAGGAGCGTTTTCCAAAACAAAATCAGTGGAGTGGAGTGTGTAGTTCAATTGTGTCCCTCTATTTAAAAGCCAATCTTTTAAATAGTCGAGCGTTTTTTTTGAATACGGAATTAACTCACTGTCTGTCTCATAAGCTACTAAGTCAATTGTTTCAATAGCCTTCTGTGATTCTATTAAATGCTCAACTAAAGCACAAGACAAAATAGACGTGCCACAACCAGGGTCTAAAATTTTGATTCTTGTTTTTGAAAGCTTGCAAAAGGAAGCTAGAAGTTTAGCGATTGGATTAGGCGTAAAAAATTGTCCGTTGATTTTCTTGTGTGAAGTTGTTACTTGTTGCGTGTAATAAATACCTAACCTGTCTGCAAAATCACTTGGCAGTTCTTGATTGAATGCTTGTATATTTATTGTTTTATTCATTTCGCAGTGTTTTGATATATGCTACTTTTTCTTCTGCTACTTTTAAAATATTTAAGTCTGCTTCTTCATCTATAATTTTGTATGCAATTTGGTCACTCAAAAATTCTTCAAGTAATTCCTTTTCGTTAACTTTAAAAAAGTCAGAGATATTTTTGATTAATTGTCTTGTCGCCCGTCTTTCATTGCGTTCAATTTTAGCAAGCAAAGAAGGGTCAATCTCAATATTTGTAGCAACTACTCTCAAAGTCATACCGGTAGCTTCTCTCAGCTGTCTGAGTTGCTCTCCAAATGTTGTATGTTTTTTTACGGTCGTCATTCAGAATAAATTTTGTCCAAATATATAAATTTTTTTAAAAATGGACATAAAAAGTCCACAAAAAGTTTTACAAATCCTTAATCTAATGTTTGCAAACTTCTATCCCAATCCTCTCGCAAAAACAAACCTGTCTTTATTATGTAAATCTTGGATTATTTTCACTTGTGTAAAGCCTGAGTTGTGGCAAATTTGAACAATATGAGGACCAAAAGCTTCGTTTATCTCGAAAAATAAAGCTCCTTTTGGTTTTAAATGAGTTTTGGCAAAACCTGCAATAGCTTGATAATAAATTAAAGGCTCATTATCAGAAACAAAAATAGCATTAGCCGGCTCAAATTCTGTAACATTTTTTAAAATTAAATCTTTTTCAGAATTTCTTACATAAGGTGGGTTGGAAACTATTAAATCAAAACTAATTTCATTAAAAAACTTGTCTTCTGTTGATAAAATATCATATTGATAAAAACATAAATTCACATTGTGATTTGTCGCATTTTTACTGCAAACATCCAAAGCCCCTGCTGAAATATCAATAACACTGACTTGAGAATCTTTTAAATTCTTTTTTAAACTAATGGCAATATTGCCCGAACCACAACCAATATCAAGGATTTCTAAGTTTTCTTCTGACTTATATAATTTTATAATTTCATCAATTAAAATTTCTGTTTCCTGACGTGGAATTAAAACTCTTTTATCAACAAAAAATTCATAACCATAAAAATAAGCCTTGTTTAAAACATATTGAACTGGCTCTCCAGCAAGTAATCTATCTTTTTTATTTTCAAGTTTTAATAATTCTTGCTTGCTTAATAAGTCGTTTTTCTTTAATAAATATTCAGTATTACTTAAATTTAAAATTTCTTTTATAAAAAACTCTGAAATTGATTTCTTTTCATTAAAATCGTAAAAATCTGGTAGTAAATTTTGAATTTCTAAGCCGTATTGTTTTATAGTTTTCATTTTTTTAAACTTTGGCATTATATTTGGTTATTTCTAATTGGTAACTTTTTGAAAATGTCTGAATTTCCTCCGATGTCTTAGCCCTAAGAAATTTCGGAGGTTTTTTTATCTAATCACTTCTATTTCTCCGTTTCTCAATACTCTAACAATATCCGAACTTCTTGCAGTGCTTAACTCATTTAAACGCAATGGAACAATATAATCTACAGCCATTTTTATTTCATTTGAAATATCGAAATAGCCAAGAGGAGGATTTTCTCCTGCAAGATTTGCTGAAGTAGAAACTATTGGTCGGTCTAAATTTTTAATTAAAGATTTACAAAATTCATCTTTTGTCAACCTAATTCCAATAGTATTATCACTTGCGATTAAATTTTTTGCAATTCCTCTAGCCTTTGGATAAATTATGGTTAATGGTCTTTGCGAAGCTTCAATTAATTTTAAAGCCATTGCCGGAATTTCATAAACATATTTTTCCAACATTTCAACACTGTCAACCAAAAGCAACATACTTTTTGATTTATCTCTATGTTTAATTGCGTAAATATTTTCAACAGCAAACTCATCTAAAGCATCGCAACCTATACCCCAAATAGTATCTGTGGGATATAAAATCACTCCACTTTTGTTTAGTACATTTACTGTTTCTGTTATTATTTTTTTCATAAATTTTGATAAACTCTATATAAATTTTCAAGCATATTTTCAAGCCTAAAATCGTTTGCCCTTGACTTTGCTTTTTCTTGCAATTCAAGTTTTAAATTTTCATTTTCCAATATATTTTTTATTGCTAAACCTATACTTTTTGTGTCGGAAACATCAACTTTTAAAGCCGCCTCAGCAGCAACTTCAGAACAAGCTCCCGTATTGGCAGTAATTACTGGATTTCCTGAGTTAAAAGCTTCTAAAATAGGAATGCCAAAACCTTCGTAAATTGAAGGATAAGCAAATATTTCGCAAATTTGATAAATTATTGGTAAATCTTCGTTGCTAACATTATCTAAAATATGTAATTTATGCGAAATATTATGTTCTTTGGACCAAGCAATAATTTTATTCAAATATTTAGTTTTTTTGCCCACTAAAACATAATTTATATCTAAATTAAAATCAAAAATAGCTTTTAATACTTGCAAGGCATTTTTTCTCTCTTCAATTGTACCAACAGTTAAAATATATTTTTGAGGAAGCTTGTATTTTTCCTTTACCCTTTCAAAATCTTTTTCCGAATATTTTTGCAAAAACACAGAATTACAAGATTGATAAACCACTTCAATTTTTTCAGGTTTAATTTTAAACTCTTCAATTATATCATTTTTTGTATTCTCGCTTGTAGCAATAATTTTATCAGCATTATTACAAGCAAATTGAAATTTTTTATAATAAATTTTTCTATCTATAAATTTATAAAGATGTGGTAATTTTAAAAATATTAAATCGTGAATTGTAACAATTTTTTTAGCCGAAGTTTTTGCAATATTTTTAGGAAGCTCGTTGCTTAGCCCGTGATAAATATCTGGTTTTATTTTATCAATATCATTAGCCATTTTAAAACTTCGCCAATATGATTTAAATATTTTAAGTTTTGCTTTTGGAAAAATAGTATTTTTCAGATATTTATTTTCCAATAAATCTGTTTGTGCATTTGGCGAAAACAAGTAATAAGTGTTATTGGGATAATACTCATGCAGTCCGCGAATAATATCGCGACTATAATTTCCCAAACCACTTTTGTTTGAAAAAGCTCGTTTTGCGTCAAAAGCTATTTTCATAATTTATTTTAAAATTTATTATACAGCTATATTATTTTCGCGTAAGGCATCATTTAGCGAAGTTTTTTTATCTGTAGATTCTTTACGTTTACCAATTATTAAAGCAACAGGCACATTAAATTCGCCTGCAGGAAATTTTTTCGGCATTGTTCCTGGAATTACTATTGACCTTTCAGGCACAAAAGCTTTATATTCCACAATTTCTTTAGAAGAAACATCTAAAATTTTTGTAGAAGCGGTAATTACTACATTTGCCCCTAAAACCACTTCATTTTCCAATCTAACTCCTTCAACCACAATACAACGAGAACCAATAAAGCAATTATCTCCAATAATTACTGGAGCAGCCTGTACCGGTTCTAAAACTCCGCCTATTCCAACTCCACCCGACAAATGCACATTTTTTCCAATTTGAGCACAAGAGCCAACAGTTGCCCAAGTATCTATCATAGTCCCCTCATCAACATAAGCACCAATATTTACATAAGACGGCATCATAATCACTCCCTTAGCCAAGTAGGAGCCATATCTTGCAATTGCGTGCGGAACAACTCTTACACCAAGTTTATCATAATCTTTTTTTAATGGAATTTTATCATGATATTCAAAAATACCAAGTTCTGTTTTTTCCATTTTTCTAATTTGAAAATACATTATTACAGCTTTTTTCACCCAATCATTTACTTTCCATTGCTCAGCACCAAGCTCAGCCACTCTTAGCTTTCCAGAATCAAGCAATTTAATTGTTTCATTTATAGCAAAAACAACTTCATTTTTTACTAATAATTCTCTATTCTCCCAAGCCTGATTAATAATATTTTCCAAATTCATAAATAAAATTTTACAAAAGCCAAAGTTAGTAAAATATTTTCAAAATTACGATTTGTAATTTATAAATTTAAGGCAAGATTTATGGCTTAGCTCACTTGCCCCAAATCGGAAAAATAGTATTAATTGTAGAGGTTTGGGGATGGGGGATATACATCCGCATTCTAATTAAACCAATAATTTTAATACTAATAAAATGTGAAAAATATGTTTTCGGTTTGGATTTTTCAGGTTTAGGCTTGTTTTTCGGTTTGGATTTTTCAGGTTTAATAGTTTTTTGCAGGTATTAAAACCAACAATCCACTTAAAATAAGAAACTTACACAATATTTTTAACTCTATTTATTTATCCTCTATCCTACAATCAAAAAAATATAATTTCTCATCTAAAAAAAAATAAGTATTTTTACAAACAAAATAAAACACAGATTTTTAATATGAATATTCTTATTTTAGGATCAGGTGGCAGAGAACATGCTTTAACATATAAAATATTAGAAAGCAAATTAGTAAAAAAAGTTTTTGTGGCACCTGGTAATGCCGGCACAGAGCAAATTGCAGAAAATGTCAATTTAAATCCTTTAAATTTTGAGGAAATTTCGGATTTTATTTTAAATAATAAGATTAATTTATTGGTTGTAGGTTCTGAAGATCCGCTTGTGGCAGGAATTACAAATTATCTTAAAAATATAGAAAATCACAAAAATTTAATGATTATTGGTCCTGATAAAGAAGGAGCAATGCTTGAAGGTTCAAAAGATTTTGCGAAAAGTTTTATGCAAAAGTATAATATCCCTACTGCTGCTTATTTTTCTGCAAATAAAAGCAATATAAACCAAGCAATAGATTTTTTAAAAAACCTAAAACCACCTTATGTTTTAAAAGCAGACGGATTAGCTGCTGGAAAAGGTGTTTTGATAATAAATGAGCTAAGCCAAGCAATTCGTGAATTGGAAAATATGCTAAACGGAAAATTTGGCAAAGCAAGTTCAAAAGTTGTTATAGAAGAATTTTTAGACGGAATTGAATGCTCTGTCTTCGTAATTACTGATGGAGAATCTTATGTGATTTTACCAGAAGCAAAAGATTATAAAAGAATTGGAGAGGCTGACACAGGCTTAAATACTGGTGGCATGGGAGCTGTTTCGCCAGTACCATTTTACACAAAAGAATTTGCCGAAAAGGTTGAAAATCAAATCATTATTCCAAGTATCAACGGAATTAAAAACGAAAATTTTGATTATTGCGGTTTTATTTTCTTTGGCTTAATGAATGTTGGTGGAAATCCTTATGTAATTGAATACAACGTAAGATTAGGCGATCCAGAAACCGAAGCCATATTACCAAGAATAAATTCAGACTTTTTAGAACTACTTGTTCAAGCTGCAAATAAAAATTTATCAAAAGTAAAAATTGAAATTTCAGAACAAACTGCAGTATGTGTAATTCTTGTTTCAGGAGGATATCCCGAAGATTATGAAAAAGGAAAAATAATTTCAGGAATAGATAAAATTGATGAAAGTATAGTATTTCATGCTGGCACAAAATTAAACCAAAGAGAAATTTTAAGCAATGGCGGTAGAGTGCTTGCAGTTACAAGTTTAGCTAATAATATTCAAGAAGCTGTTAATAAATCATATAAATCAATTGCAAAAATCAAGTTTGATAAAATGAATTTTCGTAAAGATATAGGTAAAGATTTACAATGATAAAATTATTCAAATCAAACAGAGCCATAAATTATCTAATAATTTTAGGTGTAATGCTTATTCTTTGGGCGTTTAAATTTATTTTTATGCCATCAGGAATTGAAAATTATGAAGTTTCAGGACTTTTTCAAATAAAATTTGGGCATAGATTAATTTATCAATATTTGAATACTTTTATTGGCTTTATAATTTACTTTTCATTTGTTGCTCTATTAATAAAAATAAATTCAGATTTACAAATTGTAGAAAATACTTACCAAGGTTTAGGGATAATATTTGCATTTTTAAGTGGAGCTTTCATAAATATACAAGAATATAATAATGTTTTAATTTCTAGTCTTTTAATTTTTATTTCTATACTAATAATATTTTATTCGATAAAAAAACATTTTGCCTTAGATAATGCTTTTAATTCAGGGCTTATTTTTTCGATTGCAATTATCTTTTTTCCAAAATCAATATTATTTTTCCCTTTACTAATTATTAGTATGTTTATTGTAAAACCAACTAATGGTCGCGAAATTATAAGCTTAATTATAGGAATTTTAACACCATTACTACTTTTTTATTCCTATTTTTGGCTTTTCGGCGATTTTGATTCAATAATATTAAAAACTAAACAAAGTTTTACTCAAAACTTTTCATTATCACGATATTCTTTTCATAATAAAATAGTTTTTATTCCATTAATTTTTATTAGCGTTTATGCAATATTATCCAAATATATATTAAATGTATCACAAAAGCTCAATACTAAAAAATTTCAAAATATAATTGTAATTTACTTGATTTATTCTCTCATTTTATTTCTAAGTCCTTTAATGCCGGATGAAATAATAGTTTCACTTTACCCTGCTATTGCCTTACTTTTAACAGAAATTATTATTAACTCTAAAAGTAAAACACTACAAATTATATTAATTATAGCTTTTATAGGCTTAATATTGTCTCACTTATTTCAAATTTATTTTTATTTCTCAATTTTTTAAAATAATTTTAGCATAATGACGTTAAATACAAAAAAACAGAAATTGAAGATATACAAGAAAAAGAAAAGGTGGAAATTATTATTGGTTTTATTTGCACTACTTATTGGTGGGATTTCAATATTTTTCACAAATACCTTAATGAAAAAACTTGCCTACGAGGAGCATAAAAAAATACAATTATGGGCAGAGGCTACACAGCAATTAATAAATATTTCGCCTGACCAAGATGTTAGTTTTTTATTTGAAGTTTTAAGAAATAATGAGACAATTCCTGTGATATTAGTTGATATGCAAGACAATATTATTTCTTATAGAAATATTGATTCAATAAAAATGCAGGACAATAATTTTGTTCAAAAAAAAATAAAAGAACTAAAAAACAATTCAAAAGAACATTTTATAATTAAAACCGAAGAGGGTGAAGATTTAAATAAAATTTATTATTCCGATTCAAGCTTATTAGTTCAGCTATACTATTACCCATATTTTCAGTTAGCCTTAGTATTTCTTTTTATTTTGGCATCTTATTTTGCATTTTCGGCAAGTAAACGAGCCGAGCAAGATCAAGTTTGGCTTGGTATGTCCAAAGAAACTGCACATCAACTTGGCACACCAATATCATCTTTAATGGCTTGGACAGAAATTTTAAAAGATCAAGTTAAAGATTCAGAAATAATAAATGAATTAGAAAAAGACACTAAACGTTTAGAAAAAATTGCTTTAAGATTTTCAAAAATTGGCTCAAGAGCTATACTTTCAAAAGTGAGTTTAAACGAAATTTTAAAGTCAACAATAACTTATATGAGTTCAAGGATTCCAAGTTCAATAAAAATAAATTTAATAAATTCTGCCCAAGATATTGATACAAAAATTGAAATTAACCAAGATTTATTTGAGTGGGTAATTGAAAATTTATGTAAAAATGCGGTTGATGCTATTGGTGAAAACGGCGAAGTTTTTATAAGTTACGAAGAAACTCAAAAAAATATTTATATTGACATTAGAGATACAGGCAAAGGTATTCCTAAATCAAAGCATAAAACAATATTTAATCCGGGTTACACTACTAAAGAAAGAGGCTGGGGACTTGGGTTATCACTAGTAAAGCGAATTATTGAACAATATCATCAAGGTAAAATATTTGTAAAAAATTCAGAATTAGGAAATGGCACAACTTTTAGGATAATATTAAAAAAATAAAAGCAAATTACTTAAAATTTTGGAAAATATTTAAAGATTTTATATTGAAATAAGTAAATTTCTGATCATTTATAAGAATTTTAATGCACTTAGTTTTGAATTGTTATTTTTTCTATTGTTATATAAAATAGTTTTTATAACTTTGCACGAAATTTTTTTCAAAAAGTGAAGTCTTTTGAACAATATATAGTGCATTTTAATGGCCTTGACAATAAGTCTTATGACTTTGATTTTGAGGTTTTTGATGATTTTTTTAAGAATTTTGAAAACAGTGAAATCAAAGGAGCAGAGCTTAAAGCACATTTAGTTTTAACAAAAAAAACAGACTCTTTAGAGTTGGAAATAAGTTTGTTAGGAAGTGTGAGCATTGTTTGTGACCGTTGTTTAGATGAATACAAAGAAGATATTGAGTTTAAAGATATAATTTATGTTGAATATGGTGATGAAACCAATTTTGACACTAACGAAGACTTTGTTTTATTAAAACGAGGCGAAAATTCAATCAATATATCTCAATTTATTTATGAGTTTGCACATTTTGGTTTACCTATAGTTCATTTTCATCCTGAGAATGAAAAAGGCGAATCCACTTGTAATGAAGAAATGTTAAAAATTTTAGAAAAATATAGCCTTGTTGAAGAAAAAGACGAGGAAGAGCTTGACCCTTGGTTAAGTCAACTAAGTGAAATAAAAAACAAAATGTTAAATAATTAAAATTAAAGAAAATGGCACATCCAAAGCGTAAAACATCAAAACAAAGAAAACGCAAACGTCGTACTCACTATAAAGCAAGTTTACCAACTCTTGCAAAATGTTCAAACTGTGGGGCTACGGTAGAATATCACCATGTATGTCCAGAATGTGGATATTACAGGGGCAGACTTGCAATCAGTCAAGAAGCTATAAACTAGCAATTAGTGAAAATTGGTATTGATATAATGGGTGGGGACTTCGCTCCCACTCAAAGTATAAAAGGCGCAATTCTTGCAAGAAAAGAATTAGACAGAGAAGATGAATTATTTCTTTTTGGTCCTAAAGATTTTATTGCAAAAAGCTTAGTTGAGCATGCTTGTAAAGTTTCTGATTACCAAATTATTGATTGTTCTCAAGCAATTGAAATGAGCGAAGAGCCTGTTAAAGCATTTATCAACAAAACCGACTCAAGTATAGTAAAAGCTTTTTATTATTTACAAAATGGTTTAATTGACGGATTTGCTTCGGCTGGTAGTACAGGTGCTATGCTTGTTGGAGCTACCAAAGTTATTGGGCTGATTGATGGTGTATTAAGACCTTGTATTTCTTCATATTATCCCAATGATGAAGGGGAAAATAATTTAATTTTAGACGTAGGTATTAATTCTGATTCTAAGCCTGAGAACCTTGTTCAATTTGCTAAACTTGGAGATTTATTTGCTAAATATATTATGAATATAAATAATCCTAAAATAGCACTTCTCAACATTGGTGAAGAAGAGAACAAGGGAAATAGTGTGGTTAAAGAAACATACCAATTACTAAAAAATCAAAATTCACTAAATTTTATAGGAAATATTGAGGGCGGAGATTTATACAAAAATTCCAAAGTTGATGTAATAGTTTGCAATGGTTTTACAGGTAATGTTGTTTTAAAACTAGCTGAATCGTTTTATAATATTTTATCAGACAGAAATATTAAAGATTCGTATTTCGATAACTATAATTACGAAAATTATGGAGGTACTCCTATTTTAGGAACCAAAAAAACCATTGTTGTAGGGCATGGTAAAAGTAGCGATTTAGCTATAAAAAACATGATTTTACTTACAGGAAAGATTATTAAATCCCAACTTTGCGAAAAAACAATCAAAACTTTTAACTATGGCAAAAATTAGAGCAGCTATCACAGGCGTGGGTGGTTATGTGCCACCTTATGTGTTAACAAATGATGAATTAGCAAAAATGGTTGATACCACTGATCAGTGGATAATGGAACGTATAGGCATAAAAGAAAGGCATATACTTTTGGAAGAAGGTAAGGCTACTTCTGACATGGCTACAGAGGCGGTTAAAGAATTATTAGCAAAAACTGAAACACAAGCAGAGGAAATTGATATGTTAATTTGTGGAGTAGTTACTCCTGATATGCAATTTCCTGCTACTGCAAATATTATTTGTGATAAAGTTGGAATAAAAAATGCTTTTGGATATGATGTAAATGCAGGATGTTCAAGTTTTTTATTTGCATTAATCACAGCTTCTAAATTTGTAGAAAGTGGTAGTCATAAAAAAGTAATAGTAGTTGGTGCCGACAAAATGTCTTCAATAGTTGATTATAACGACAGAAATACTTCTCCTATTTTTGGAGACGGTGCAGGTGCAGTACTTTTAGAACCTTGTTCTGACGGGAATGGTCTTATAGATTCTATTATGCACGTTGATGGTTCTGGACGTCAACATTTACACCAAGTAGCTGGTGGTTCGCTAAGACCTGCAACTTTTGAAACTATTTTGAGACGACAACATTTTATTTATCAAGAAGGACAACCAGTTTTTAAAGCTGCTGTTTCAAATATGGCTGATGTTTCTGTTAGAATGATGGAGAGATATAATATAACCCCAGAATCCTTAAAATATTTAGTACCACACCAAGCAAATATGAGAATAATTGAAGCTACAGCAAAAAGAATGGGAATTTCAAAAGAAAAAACCATGCTTACAATTACAAAATACGGGAATACAACTTCTGCAACAATTCCACTTTGTTTGTGGGAATATGAAAATGAACTAAAACCCGGAGATGATATTATAATCGCTACTTTTGGAGCCGGTTTTGCTTGGGGTTCAACTTATATTAAATGGGCTTACGACGGAAGCAAATTCCCTAAACCCGAATAAAAATTCTTGTTTTTCCAAATTTTAAAAAAACCAACTCAATTTTTCATTAACTTTGTCAGTAAAATTATTTGGATTTACTAATATTAAAACTTAATATTATGAAAGCGATATTTTTATTTTTAAGTCTATTTGCATATTGCATTACTTTTTCGCAAGATGTTGTAATTTCTGTTCAAGCAGAATATGAAACAAGGCCTGTTGAGTTAAACGCAATTTTTGTGGAAAATTTGTCTAATGGCACTTTTGCAAAACTTTATGATTTACCTAATGATATAACAAATTATGAGATTAATCTTAGTCAAGGTGCTCAGGTGAAGGCAAATGATCAAACAAATGAGACTTCAAGTAATTTCACATTGTAAGTTCAATTAGTAAATGCAACTTAATAACATAAGCTAAATTGGCTAAATTTAAAGCAACCCAACAAAAAAAAAGAGTTTACCTTTTTAAATAAACTCTTTTTTGTGGGAACTGCTGGATTCGAACCAGCGTGCCTCCCGACTTTTGTGTCGGGATGCTCTGAACCAACAAAAAAAAAGAGTTTACCTTTTCAAATAAACTCTCTTTTGTGGGAACTGCTGGATTCGAACCAGCGTGCCTCCCGACTTTTGTGTCGGGATGCTCTGAACCAACAAAAAAAAAAGAGTTTACCTTTTTAAATAAACTCTCTTTTGTGGGAACTGCTGGATTCGAACCAGCGACCCCCTGCTTGTAAGGCAGGTGCTCTGAACCAGCTGAGCTAAGCTCCCAATTTTTCATCAAATTTTCCCAGCGTTTTGGGAATGCAAATATAAAAGGCTTTTTGATATTTAACAAATAATTTTCATTTTATTTTAAATATTTTGCAAAATCAAACTAAGTCTTTAAATAACAGTCAATTAGCTGTGCTGAATCATGACATTTTCTTTTGATTTATAAGAAATATTTTTTTTAGTTTTTAGCTTCTCCTGATTTTTTAACTAATTATTATCTTAATTAAATCATATCTTATGTTTTATTCCTGATTATTAAAAGCCTCTGTCAAGTTTTTGTACTTAGCTTCTGATTTGTACTTTTCAAGAATTTCTTTGATTTTTATAAAATCCTCTTCAGATTCTATGTTTTGTGCTTTTTTTGCTAAGTCTAATACAGCATTTTTATTTAAATTGGAATTTAAAAATATTAGCGAAGAAATATCTATAAATAAATCACATTTTTCATATGTCATAAATGTAATATTAGCTATTTCCATTACTAATTGAGTGGAATGACCAAAACTACTAATTAATTTCGCAAAATGTACATAAACATTAAAGTTATAATCTGACTTTTTAGTATAAAATTCTAGCAAATCAAGTTGTATATTATGGTAACCCGCTTGTTTATTTATGCTCCTAATTTTTTCAAAAGCATCTTTCTGCGAAATATTTGAACTAACTTCAATTGTTAAAAAGTTTGTCAAATCTGTAATACGATCTTCTGCATTGCTCGTATTTATAAATAAAAACAAAGCAGAAACAATTAATATTGTAATGACAGTTAAAATAGATAATTTTCTCATAATATTTGTTTTAAAGTTAAATAAATTTTTCACTTGTTGTAAACTCCATTTTCCAAAATTATACCTAAGTTGAGCTTTTTCTGAAATTGGGGATAATTTTTCTAAAAAATTATAGTCCAAAACTTGGGATAATCTTTTTATAGTAAAGGCTCTAGGTTTAACATCGCCAGATTCAATTCTTTGTATTGTTCTTAAACTAAGTTCACATTTATCAGCAAGCTCAGTTTGTGTTAAAGCTTTAGACTTTCTTATTTTTATTAGCTCTTTCCCAAATTCTACTTGATTCATTTTGATGAAATGTAATTTTATGCAAATTTATTTTCAATTTTAAGCTAAAACAAATATTTCAGAAGTATTTTACACTACTTTCAGACGACATTTATACGACATTTAAAATAAAAATATTTAATAATTCTTGATAAATTAGAATATTATGAAATATTATTAGATTTTTGTGTGTTTGCTTTTTTCTGCTAAAAAAATTAATCTTTTATGCAACGAACAGATAATCCATTTTCTTTACTGTAATATTTGAATGCATTACTATTATTATTGTCCAAATATCTGTACCAAGCATAGTCGCTACTATATTCACTGGCAGAATACCAAAAGCCATAAGACTTAATATAATTAAAAACACCGTTATAATCGCGGTAACCACCTAACAATGCCATAAAACCCGATTCATTTGTAGCTCCTGCATTTGGACTTTCCTGGTTAATGCTATCAGTTGATTTTAATTTTCCACCTGCAACTCCTTCACCGCCAAGAAATTCTGTTAATTGTGTCCACTCTTCGTTGCTAGGCAAATGCCAACCACTAGGGCAAGCTTGCAAAGCTGCTGTCCAATTATATAAAACTCCATAAGTTTGGTAAGCTTCACTTGATTTAGCTTTATCCACATCATTACCATCATAAGCATATACATAATAATGGGGATTTGTATAAGAACCAGTGGTAGGACCATCTACACTAGGTAGATATTTTAGATTTTCTGCCATCCAAGTCTGCTCGCCTATTTGTACAATTTTATAAACATTGCCATCGCGTTCATCTGTGAAACTATCCTCAGATTTTTTAGTATTACAACTGATTAAACTAAGTAAAAAAACTCCTAAAATCATAAGAGTTTGAATTAAAAATACTTTTCTTTTGTTCATAATTATTTATTTTAAGTTATTTATTATTTGTGAATATTTGTTTTTTTAAGTTCTTTATCTGCATAAATAAAACGTATTGCTTGGCAATTATACGTAAAAATAGCCCAATGAGTGGTATTAAACAGAATTTCTAAATCTTCTTCACTAATACTTTTATAAAAAAATCTTATGAAGATAAGTCTTGATTTAATAAATTCATAAATAATCATACCGTCAGAAATTTAATTTTTCAAAATTAACATTTATTACTTAATTATTCTTAAAATTAATAATTTTTATAAAAATTTGAATTGATATTAAATAAGGAATTTTGATAAACAAGGATAATTCTTAAAAAACCTAGTCTTACAATAAACTTTTTGTATTGTAAATAAATCATTAATTCATAAATAATCATTAATTTATCAATATACATCTGTAATTTTTTGCAAAATCATTTAAAAAATCAAGTTCTTCATAGCTTAGTTCATATTTTTCACTTCTTTATTTTTATTTAACTAAATTCAAGAAATAACACAAAAGTCTTTGGTAACAAGACTATTTTTATATTTGAATTTCCCAGAGTGGGCTAGGATATTCTCCTTCTTTTACTAATTTGGCTAATTTTTCAACTACTCCATTTCTATCTTCCGCATAAGTAACTCCAAACCATTTAGCATCTGTATCCAAAACCTCTACACTAGAAATTTTATTAACAATTAAATGATTTACTACCATGGGGATATAAAATTCGGTTGTATTATTTTCTGAATTTTCTTTTAAAAAATCAACAAAAAGCTCGTCAGAATATTTAAAATAATCCGGTGTAAATCCCCACATATTCATTGATACAGGCGAGTTGTCAGGAATTGTTATCCACTTTTCATTTTCGTCTAAATACTGCACCTTTCCATCATTTCGTTTTACTTTAGTTCTTTCAACAACAGTAGTAAGTAAATTATTTTCATCGCTTTCGCAAACTCCCCTAGCTACAGTTCCACTTTCAGACAATGTATTTCCAAGTCTGTAGCCTACCATACAATATTTATTTTTAGAGTTTTTTAAATTAGATAAATACTCAGCTAATACTTTAAAACCATCTCTACCATAAAAATCATCAGCATTTATCACTGCAAAAGGCTCTGAAATTACATTTTTACCCATCATTACAGCATGATTTGTACCCCAAGGTTTTATTCTTGCTGGATTTAGCGAAAAACCCTCAGGCAAATAATCTAATTCTTGAAAAACAATTTTTACAGGGATTTTATTTTCATATTTTTTAACTATTTTTTCTCTAAACTCTTCTTCAAAAGATTTACGAATAACAAAAACAAGCTTTCCAAATCCTGCTTTTATAGCATCATAAACAGAATAATCCATTATAGTTTCGCCATTAGGTCCAAGTCCATCAAGTTGTTTTAATCCGCCATAACGACTACCCATTCCAGCTGCTAAAATAAAAAGTGTAGGTTTCATTTTTTAAAATTTAATTTCCAAAAATAATAAAGAAAAAGTGCATTAGAAAATAAATTTAACTAATGCACTTTAAAAATCTATAAATAAGTTTAATATTTTTTATTTTAATCCTCTACCTTCAAGTAAAGCGTCAATTTTTGGCTCTCTGCCTCTAAAATTCACAAACATTGTCATAGGCTCATCTTTATGACCATTTGAATAAATATTATCTTTTAGAGATTTTGCAGTTTCAGGGTCGAAAATTCCTTTTTCTTTAAAAAGTCCAAATACGTCAGAATCAAGGACTTCACTCCAAATATAGCTGTAATAACCACTTGAATATCCACCACCAAAAATATGGGAGAAATAAGAACTACGATATCTAACTACAATTTCTGGAATTAAACCAATTTTATCCAAAGCTTGTTTTTCTGCAAGTAAAACATCTGTGATATTCATTTCGCTAAGTGTATGATAATACATATCTAAAAGAGCAGCTGCTATAAATTCTGTGGTTGCAAATCCTTGGTTAAAATGTGAAGCATCCTCCATTTTTTGAATTAATTCATCACTAATAGGCTCATTAGTTTGATAATGACGAGCATAAGATTTTAAAACTTCAGGTTCGGATGCCCAATGTTCCATTAATTGAGAAGGAAGCTCAACAAAATCGCGTGGCACATTTGTTCCACTAACAGAAGGATATGTACATTTTGAAAGCATTCCGTGCAAGCCGTGTCCAAATTCGTGGAAAAGAGTTTCAGCCTCATCAAATGTTAATAATGAAGGTGTTGTGCTTGTTGGTTTTGTAAAATTGCAATTAATTGTAATAATTGGAATTACATTTTTACCTTCATAAATATATTGTCCACGATAATCGTTCATCCAAGCACCACCGCTTTTGCTCGGACGTGGGAAATAATCCATATATAAAACAGCAACCATTTCTCCCTCATCGTCTTTAACTTCGTAAGCTTCAACATCAGGGTGATAAATTGGAATATTATCTGATTTAATAAAATTTAAACCAAATAATTTATTAGAAACTTCAAAAACACCATCTCTCACATTTTCTAATTTGAAATAAGGTTTCAATTCTCCCTCATCTAAATCATATTTTTCTTTTCTAACTTTTTCGGTATAATATCTCCAATCCCAAGCTTGTAAATCATCCTGAATTCCTTCTTTTTTCATCATTTCACGATAAAGCTCAGCCTCGTGTTTTGCAACTTCAAGAGCAGGTGCCCAAACTTGGTTTAAAAGTTCGTAAACTGCTTCAGGTGTTTTAGCCATATTATCTTCTAAAATATATTGAGAATGGTTTTCATATCCTAAAAGCTTAGCTCTTTCAATTCTTAGCTCAACTAATTCAAGAATAATTTCTTTATTATCATATTCGTTATCGTTATTGCAACGGTTAATATAAGCTTGTTGTATTTCTTTTCTTAATTCACGATTATCTGAATATTGCAAAAATGGTAAAACGCTGGCATTATGTAAAGTAAACATCCATTTTCCATTTTCACCATTTTCTTCAGCAACAATGCTTGCAGCTTCAATTAAACCTTCTGGCAAACCTGCTAAATCGTCTTCATTATCAATAATAAGTTTATATCCATTTGTTTCTGCCAATAAATTATCACCAAATTGAAGAGACAACAAAGAAGTTCTTTCGTTAATTTCCATTAAACGTTTTTTATCTTCATCATTAAGTTTTGCACCACCTTTTACAAAGTTTTTATAAGTTAATTCCACAACTCTTAATTGTTCTTTGTTAAGATTTTCGTTTTCTCTATTATTATACACTTTTTCAATTCTCGCAAAAAGTTCAGGACTCATAGAAATTTCGTCTGAATGATTTGAAAGTAATGGAGAAATTTCTTGGGCAATTTTTTGAAGTTCTTCATTTGTATCAGAAGAAAGAAGGTTGAAAAACACCCCTATAACTTTTGATAAAGTTAAACCACTAAACTCCAAAGCAGCAATTGTATTTTCAAAATTAGCTTCTTCTGGATTGTCGATAATTGTTTGAATATTATCTTTTTGCTCCTGCATAGCTGCCAAGAAAGCAGGTTTGTAATCTTCGATTTTTATTTTATCGAAAGGTGGAACTCCATAAGGCGTATCCCATTCTTGTAATAATGGGTTATCGCATAAATTTTCAGTTTTTTGTTTGCACGACATAGTAAATAAAATAACTAATGATAATAAAAAAATTGATGTTTTTCTCATATTTAAAAATTTTATAAGATTATTTAATTCGAGGTAAAACTATAAAATTTATTTGATATTAAATCTTAATTAACAGTTTTTAACATTTAAAATATTAAAATAAAGCTAAGGACTTGGTTAAAAACTAATCTATTAAGATTTATGAATTTTTTTAACAAATATCTTAACAGTCTCATTATTAAGAATGTGTATTCCGCTATGAAGGATTTTTAAACTTTTTTAATAAATATTTAAGGAGGTGGAGTTATTAGGAACAACTATTATAATTCATTTTAAAAAATTTAAAAAATAGTATTTAAGAAAAAGTTTCATTAGCCTATTGTAATTAATCAATAATTTTGTATATTTGTAATAAATATTTTTTTAAACATTCAAGCATTAAATTTAATTAAAAAAAAATTACTATGAAAAAGTTGTTATTTATCCTTATCTTCTCATTTATTACATTTAATACTTTTTTATTTTCACAAATTTTAGACAACAAAGAAGTGAGTAATGACGTAGAAGAACAGTTAGAATCTAATTTTAGCTTAACTCAAGGTTTTGAAGAAAACAAAGGGCAAATATTTGATGAAAACGGAAAATTTCGTTCTGACGTTTACTTTGTTGCTAATCTTTCGGGGGCTAATGTTTTTTTCACAGATAAAGGAGTAGTATTGTATTTTAAATCAATAGAGCCTTCAGAGTATGATAAAATATGTGCTAGAATGATTCCCAATCCGTATTCAGATAAAGAATGGGAAGAAATTATGAAGCAAATAAATAATAGAGAGTTTGAAGGAGATTTGATAAAGGCAAAATCAGAAGCTTACCGTATTGATATAAACTTCCCAGATGCGAATTTTAATATTCCTTTTGGACAAAATGAGATATTAGAAAAACGGAATTATTTTAATCCCCAACACCCTGATGGGTTAATGGACGTTCCTGTTTTTGAAAGTATTAGATATGTTAATTTATATCCTGGAATTGATATAGTGTTTTATATAAAGTCAGGCAAGTTAAAGTATGATTTTGAACTTTCTGCCGGAGCAGATCCTTCTCTTATTAAAATTCTTTATAAAGGGCAAGAAAATGTGAGCTTAGATGTAAAAGGAAATGCTATTGTTAAAATACTACTTGGAGAAATTGTAGAAAATAAACCTATTTGTTTTCAGGGCGAAAAGCCTGTTGAAGCAGAATTTGTTTTATCAAACGACACAATATTGTTTCAGCTAAATAAATATGACCAATCTAAGCCAATTACTATTGATCCATCTCTAACTTGGTCAACTTATTTTCATGATGGAAAAGAGAATTCGGCGGCTTTTACTTATACAAGACCTGTTTGGGATTCAAAAGGCAATATGTTTATTGTACAAAATACCTATAACAACACTGTTTTCCCAATTATTAGTCCAGGTGGTTCATATGCCCAATCAGGAGGCAATAATGGTTTGCAGTTAACAATAATGAAATTTAACGCTAATAAACAAATTGTATGGTCAACATATTACGCTAGTAGCCAGTCGGCACAAGTAAAATTCACTAATCAAAGTGCTGTTATAGATAAAGACGACAACTTATATATTATTGGAAGTGTTTTTTATGTTTATGGAAGTCCTAGTCCGTCTTTTCCTTTACAAAGTATGCCTGGAGCTTATTATGAGACTGAACAAAATAATAACCGTAATTTTATTCTAAAATTCACTTCTGAAGGTGAACGTTTGTGGGCAACAATGTTTAATAAGACTTCGGGTACATCTAGTTCAGGTTTAGAACTTTGTGGAATAGCTATAGATAATAACAACAGATTAGTTGTTACTGGTGAAACATACACTCCTCCATCTTGGAATCCTATGCCATTAGTAAATCCGGGAGGAAGTCACTATTTTAAAAACACATCATCAGAATCGAGTGTGCCAACACTTCATCGTTTTTCAAGTACAGGAGTTCTAGAATGGAGTACATATATTTGTCAAGGAAATAGTTCAGCTTATAATGGTAACTATACTGCAATTGATGTTGATAAGGATAATAATATTTTTATTGGTGGTTCTGGTAGTGGTTCTTACACTACTGTAAATCCTGGCGGAGCTTATGTGGATGGGGTTGCATGTGGTAATGGAAGAAAAATTCAAATTTTTAAGTTTGCTAGTAATGGTTCTCTAAATTGGTGTACTTTATATGGTGGAGTATATATAAGCGGTGCTATGCTATGGCAAGATTGTAGAGATTTAAAAATTGCAGCTAATGGAGATCTTATAATTGTAGGAAGAGCAAATGCTACAAACTTTCCATTTTATAATCCTGGTGGAGGGGCATATTTTAAAAATACTTTATCAAGTGGTAGCAGTTCTGTTTGTGATGGTGTAATTTTACAATTTTCAAATGGAGGTGTTAGAAAATGGGCAACTTTTATAGGAGGAGACGGAACTAGCGATGGAACCAACCTTATTGGTCTAGGCATAGATTCAAAAAATAATATTTTTATCTCAGGATCAAGTAGAACTACTAATACTTTTCCAACACAATATTTAGCAGGAAGTTATAATCAATCTTCCCAAACAAGCGATTATGCTGTTGTTTTGTCTCAATTTAATATAAATGGCGTAATGCTCTGGTCAAGCTACTTTGGTAATAAAACTTGGACATCTTCAGGTGGTTTTGGCTTATATTCAGACATATGTGAAACAAAAATGGTGCAATGCGGAATGGCATATCCCGATTACCCAATCCCTACAATTGATCCTGGTGGTGGAGCATATTTTCATTCTACTAGTGAAGGACTAACAGGTCAAACGGATTTTATTTCTGAATTTAATATTTATAGTTCTTCACCAACTCCACCCACTTCTGCTTCTGCTTCTCCAAATTTTGTTTGCCCAGGTGTTTCAACTAATATCACTTTAACTGCTTCTGGTGGAAACCCAGGCGATGGAGGACTTACAGAATGGTTTACAGGTGATTGTGGAACCAATCTTATTGGAACTGGAAATCCATTAGTAATTCCCCAAACTTTAAATTCAAATACAACTTATTATGTTAGATATTCCGGTACTTGCGGAATTACAGAATGTGTTAGTACAATAGTTAGTGTAAAAACAGATGTCGGCATAAGCTCTGTAAGTGCAGGAGCAAGTTCTATTTGTCCTTCTGAAACAACTCAAATTACTGCAAACGGGATTGTTGGTACAGGAGCTAATCTAACTTGGTTTACCGGACCAGGCGGAACAGGAACAAATTTAGGTTCAAATAATCCGCTAACAGTTGCTGCGGGTACTTATTATGCAAGAATAACCGGAGATTGTGGTTCGCCTGCTGAAAAATCAATCACA
>Ga0265295_1002281_pt1 | contig 30961 bp, 30 predicted proteins | sample Munlansysbiofilm_FD_192503 | JGI IMG/M metagenome (GOLD analysis project Ga0265295, IMG submission 192503) | Leachate microbial communities from a municipal landfill in Southern Ontario, Canada - Methane capture system biofilm | ecosystem: Engineered > Solid waste > Landfill > Unclassified ... | reverse complement strand
TATTGGAGGTCAATTTGTTCGAGAAAAAGCCAATTTCATCACTGGTTACTGATGCTCTTAAGCATATATCAGAACCTCTCGAATCTAACCAGTTGAATCTGTTTAACTATTAACCGGACAGTAGTGGAATCATAACACCAAACAGGTGAAACACTGCGCAAGCCACTATATATACGACCGGTTTCAAAACCAGTACGCCCTATCCCTGTTGCATTTGTATCGACGACGGTATAACGCAACTCATCCATTCTATCGCCATATTTTTCTGGCTTATGCACCCGTAAAAAACTCAAGCTTCCAGGACCAAGATGATAATGCAATTGGCGCACATCAAATTTAGATATCAATTGATCCCAAGCCGGCTTCACTTCGTGTAGAAGTTGGTCTCTAACTCGATCAGCAAGCTTATCCCCAGTAGCGCTGTGCATATCTATGGCTTTTTTGCCGCTGAGAAATAACTGATTCAAGTTCTTATCATGACAAATAAACTCAGACATCAACTGCATGCTGCGGTAGGTCATCTGTACTGTAGACCTAAAATTTGCCGAATTAATTAACGCTTGATCTGTCAGATTGCGGTAAAGAGCATCATGTGCGGAGGAGTAATTAAGGAGAATGAAAGCGGCATCAAGGCAAAAAAACAACAAACTGATATATAGGATGGCACGCCTAGTTTTGTTCCTTTTGCGCGTGATGAAATTTTTTTTAAGCATAAGTAGAAGTCTTGTTGAGAGTAGGCGTTATTTATGCGGGCATTATTAGTGCTCTTCCTATGAAGAGGCTAATGATATGATAGATGCGTTGTTAATGCGATAAAATAAACGACGCCGAACTGAATGATGTATCCCAGTTCGGCGTTCTCCTCCCTTTTGTTGCGGCCGAGCGTAATGAGTGTCAGCGAGAATGGTTGAGTACATTCCGCAATTCTCATTCGAAAACCAAATCCACAATCAATACCGCCGGGTTTCGCCCCAGCAGGCGACGTACTTTTTGCTGAGCCCCAAAAAGTAAGCAAAAATGGCTTTAGGGTCGTCCTGCGGACAGCATCTCTCTTTTTCGTAATGCAAAAAGTTAGGATGCACTTGACGATATTTGCGTACCGCTACCCTTTTGAGGGCAGCGGACGGTGCTGTTTTGTTGTTGTAGTGGTAGCTATTAAAACGCAGATGTATTGGCTTTTATAGAGAGTTGGTGGCTACTAGTCCCCCTCTTTGTCGCTGCCGAGCGCAATGAGCGTCACCGAGAAGGTTGCCCGTAAATGTCTGAGCGCAGCGAGTTTTTACGGGCTTCTCGGGGTAAGCGAGTGGAGTGAGGGAACCCGAAGGGCAAGACAACTTGCGGGTTATGTTTTGCATCCTTTTGGATAACTCTAAAAGGATGGCGCAGTCCGGTGGCGCGACACCGGGTTACTTTAGCCACTGAGTGTTATTATCCGCCCGAAAAATGTCGAGCACATTCCACAAGCATAACTTCTAAAACCAACTTCAAAATCAACACCGCCGGGTTTCACCCCGGCAGTCGACGTACTTTTTGTACGTTTTTAACTGGCCCCAAAAAGTAAGCAAAAATAGCTTTAAGGTCGTCCTGCGGACGGCATATTCTGTTATTTGATAAGTAATATCCTATTCATCATTTGCTAAGTCTGGCGTACCGCTACCATTTTAAGGGCAGCGGACGGTGCTACCCCATTTCATTACACCCTTCTTCGTATTTGATCCTCCGTATTGACAGGAGGCTACGGCATGGTACGGTTAATAAAAACCAATCGTGTTGTTTCAATTTTCAAGTTGAGGTGTATTATGACCAGTAATTCGGCAGTTTGCTACACTTATGAGTCCGCATTGGATATGGCAATATCGATGGAAGAGCGATGCTATCGGGAGTATTTAAACACTCTGCTTCTGGTAAAGGATAAAGCGGCGAAATCGTTATTGAAGGATGCAGCAATAGAAGCTTCGGAGCACAAGCATAAACTCGAAGTTGCACTACTTGAAGGGAGTGTTCAGCACTTACAGCTGATGCAAAAAGAGGTGCCGATCATGCAGCTTGATAAGCTGCTAAAGCAAGAAAACCTTCATGCCGATGCGACGTCTCGCGAGGCTCTTGCGTATATCATCCATATGAAAAAAAAGAGTATTGATTTCTATGATCAACTGGTTGCTAACTGTGAAGGTGCGCCCATGGCGCCTATTTATAAACAGTTGCGTACCCGGGTGCGGAGCCAAATGCAGCAAGCGGAGGACTTGTATGAGAAGCACTTTTTGACTGAAAATTAAGTTTGACAGTATTGACAAATAAACAACGCCGAACTGGAACGTATCATTCAGTTCGGCGTTGTTGTGTTAATTACAAAAATTATGGCCTAACTTGGCACTATGCTGTTCTTAACCCATTTTCTCCTAGTCCACTCTGTCGACAACGTCGCGTTTATTTTTCCAAAAGCGCTTAGCCAAAATTGGCGCGATAACTTTGTTGCCGACTAGCAACAACGCTAGCCCCAACGACAACCCGAACACCCCGTCCAGCGTCGCTTTAACGCTCCATTGCGTAAGATCAGAGATTTGCTGCGGCACGACATGACCCACTGCAGCGGACCAATCGTGGATATGGTGGCCCAGCCAGCCATAGCCCATCTCTTCACACCCATGAATCACAATACTGCCTCCGACCCACAGCATCGCTGCGGTGCCGATGATCATCAACAGAGCCAACACCCTCGGCATCGAATGGACAATGGCACGCCCCAATGCGCGCACCATGCTAATTTGCCCTTTATTGGACATCAACAACCCAAGATCATCAGCCTTTACAATTAACGCCACACTGCCATAAACCAATGCCGTGATCCCGACCCCGACAACGGCTAAAATCGCCGCTTCCATCCAAAAGGTGTTTGCGGGGATCGCCGCAAGCGCAATGGTCATAATCTCGGCCGACAGGATAAAATCAGTCTTGATCGCCCCCGCCACTTTGGCTTCTTCCAAATGAACTGCGTTTCCCGCAGCTAAATCTTCGCCGTGTGACTGCGGTGTGACAACCACGTGCGCAATTTTTTCAGCGCCTTCAAAACACAAATAAGCTCCTCCCAGCATCAACAGCGGTGAAATCGCCCAAGGGGCAAAATTCGAAAGTGCCAAGCCGGCTGGCAGCAGAAAAACCAACTTATTCTTGATCGAACCCAAGGCGATACGTCCAACAATAGGTAATTCGCGGCTAGAATCAAACCCATGCACATATTTGGGGGTTACCGCAGCATCATCAATCAACGCGGCAGCAGCCTTTGATCCTGCCTTCGCAGCCTGACCAATCACATCATCCACAGATGCTTCTGCAACTTTTGCAATAGCTGCCACATCATCTAACAGGGCCAGTAAACCGCTCATCTCACCTCTCGTTTATTTTGAACAACCTAATGACTGTACCCCTATAAGCACGGATGATTAGTCTTTCTATGTTAGCGCTACCTTGCATTGCAATATTTCAACTTGAAACAATCCGAATAATTGTTGAATAGTGCCGCCCAACATAAGCACCAATCTCTTTTAACGAATAACCATAATCGAAGTGAGCGAGCTTAATTGTTTGGTTTCGTGACACTGTATCCTTTTCCCCACCAAATAACTCGTTAAGACTTGGCCTACCAACCTGTCGTTGTTGCCGAGAAAACTCCTTGATCTCCGCTTTGTCCATAATTTCACGTTTCAAACTGTCGATGAAATTCTGACCACCAAGAATTAATTGGCCAGCCACCTTCTTTAATGGTGAATCTTCTACCTCAAGGCCATCAAAAACAAAGTCACGATAACTTTTTTGAGATTCTATCCTTCTTTTTGAAAATTGAGATAAAACCCAATCCACAGTCAGCCAATCTGGAACGTTTTTTCCTAAAGCCGTTGCATTATAACTGCTCCACAGCCACTCTTCAGGTTTGGAACAACTTCCAGCCCTAACCGGATTTAAAACGAGATAACGACACAGCTCAAGAAGGTAGGATTCTTTTTCAACGACAAGCGATTTGAAGCGCCCCTGAAAAACGTGGCCCACTTTAGAATAAGTGCGATTAACTGTTTGAGTATAGACACCGTTCAGTTGCCGCATTCCAGCAGAAAGGTTGCCCTCTGGAGTTTTAATCAAAAGATGATAGTGATTATCCATCAAACAATAGGCATGGCAAACCCAATTGTAGCGCACGATTACTTTTCCAAGAACGCGCAGCAATGTATATCGATCATCATCGCTATAAAAAATCGATTCTTGTCGATTCCCACGAGCGGTGATGTGATACAAAGCGCCTTCAAATTCTATGCGTAAGGGTCGTGACATGATTGGATGTTATCATAGAAATGTTGCATTGCAAGACCTGACCCCTATTCTGTTATCCAATCAAGAGGTGATAGTGATTATCCATCAAACAATAGGCATGGCAAACCCAATTGTAGCGCACGATTACTTTTCCGAGAACGCGCAGAAATGTATATCGATCATCATCGCTATAAAAAATCGATTCTTGTCGATTCCCACGAGCGGTGATGTGATACAAAGCGCCTTCAAATTCTATGCGTAAGGGTCGTGACATGATTTGATGTTATCATAGGAATGTTGCATTGCAAGACCTGACCCCTATTCTGTTGATTGCATGGTTAGCTTGACTCTTCGTTATTCTGGTCAATTAACCGTAAAAGCATCCGTCCAAGGTGCGTGATACCAAATCCTTGTGTCTTGATCATTCCTGTTTTTTCATCAAACTCAGGTGATGCACCACGTTTCGGCTTTTTAAAGCGCCGTTGAAGCAGACTTAGTTCTATAAGTTGGGAGCGATAGTCATCGAATATCGCCTTGCGGTCGAACTCTTCTGGAGAAGACCCCATGTGAACGAGTGGTGGCCTAATAAGGTGATTGTGCTTATCTTGAAATTCATGGAATGCTTCCCCTTGCAATCTTTCCAAGGAGTAATATTTCAAGATAATGATCTGCACGTCATTCAATTGCCCAAGAATCGACAAAAGTCGTTTATATTCAAGATGCCGCAGTTCAACCTCTTGCAAACTATTCTTGACTAGCGAAGCTAGGTATTCTTTCCGGTCATCCGACATGGCGCGGGATGCTTGAAGAAATGCATCTTCTAGTAAATCAATTTGCTCCGGCCGCGAAAAATTTTCTCTGGTCTGGTTCTGGTCTATTGCCTCAAGTTTTTCCTCAAGTTTATGAAGGAAAACTTCTATACGATCCATCCTCTGATTTGGAATTATTGCGCCGACGATTTCTGCTGCAATAGGACCCACAAAGGGGATTGCACCTACAAGCCCTTTGCTAAGGCTGGCGGCAAAGTCATTGCCTTTTGTTTTCATTATTTGGTCCTTAAAGCTAACGTTTTTGATAACCGGCGGCGTGCTGACTTATGCACACCACCAAATTATTCGGATTAAGTAGCAGCAGTATCTTCCGTCCGGTTTATTGATTTGTTAGCATTTTTGACTCTATATTCTTTATTTCCTAGTGTGAATATAGTTTCATCACATGCCTTCATCAATTCTAATCCAAAAATAAATGGCTTGGGCTTATCATCTGGTAAAAACGACGCATAAACATCAATTCCACCATAAAATCTCATATGAACCATATAAATCCCATGTTCATCAGGTGTTGTAAATTGGTAGTAAAACACATCTTTGTTTGCGCCAGAGCATGGTATGCCAATTAAGTCAATTGCTGCTCTATCTTTAATAAAACTAACAAAATTATTATTACTTTCATCTTCACTGTGAAGATAGCCAAGTAGAACTTTTACTTCACCATGAAATGAATTATTTAAATGATGATAATGGAGACCATAAGCTATGTGTTTAAAGCAACCAATTAGCCTACTGTGGTCTGGAGTCCCCCATATTATTTCGAGAAAACAATTTTCTTTTTTTAGATGATAATGCTTTCTTTTTTTAAATGCATTATCAAGTAACCTGCTTGAAGTTCTTCTGATTGCACGATTTACCTTTGTGAATTTGTGTAAATACCCAATAGAGTTATTTCCAAATATTCCTGCCAAGCTAACCATCAAAAACTCATCATCTTTGCTTTTTGCACTATTGTGTATCTCGCAACTTGGTACAGTTATAAGATTTTTCCTATAATCTTCTCCAACATCTTTATGCTCAGGAAACAAATTCTTTGGTGGAACATGTTCATTAGACACAGCAGCCCTATCGCACATATAACACTTAATAGCATTGTTCAAGATTTATCCCACCCAATTGTTTAATGCTAACATTGGTAATAAGTGGAAAACTTTCCACTTATTACGTTCTATATAATATACAATTTTCTATTTATTGATATATTAAGCATGAAATACGGAAAATATATTCCACATTTGTCATATTCAATATTTTCCACTTATTGTGATATTAAGAGGTAATTATAGAAAATCGCCGATATTTAATCCCACTCCTGATTTAAAATTAATGGATCAAGTTCGTAAACATTACGATATTTTCATTACGCTTATCGCACGGAGTAATTCTATTGTCAATGGTAGATCATAGCGGCAATATGTGTCTTGCGTAACTGGGTGCTTGTAATATTAGGCGCAGTCCGGTGGCGCGTCACCGGACTACTTTAGCTGATGAGTGTTATTATCCTACCGATCAGAGTTGATCGCATTCCACAATTCTACAACCAACTGCAAAAATCAATACCGCCGGGTTTCGCCCCGGCAGGCGACGTACTTTTTGCTCAGCCCCAAAAAGTAAGCAAAAATGGCTTTAAGGTCGTCCTGCGGACGGCATCTCTCTATTTCGTGCCATAAGAAGGCAGGATACACTTGCCAATAGTTGCGTGCCGCCACCCTTCTAAGGCTGGCGAGCGGTGCTACTTTGTGGCCTTTGTGGTAGCAATTAATACGGGGATGTCTTTGCTTTTGCTGTGGTTATTTGTCAGCTTCCCCCCCTTTGTCGCCGCCGAACGTAATGAGTGTCACCGAGAAGGGTTACCCGTAAACTGTTTGAGCGCAGCGAGTTTTTACGGGCTTCTCGGGGTAAGCGAGTGGAGGGAGGGAACCCCCATGGGGATACAATCGGCAAGACAACTTGCGGGTCATGTTTTTGCATCCTTTTGGATGACTCTAAAAGGATGGCGCAGTCCGGTGGCGCGACACCGGATTACTTTAGCCGTTGAGTGTTATTATCCTACCGATCAGCGTTGATCATATTTCTTTCTACAACCAAATTCAAAATCAATGCCGCCGGGTTTCGCCCCGGCAGGCGACGTACTTTTTGCTGAGCCCCAAAAAGTAAGCAAAAATGGCTTTTAATGGGCGTCCTGCGGACGGCATATTCGATTTTTTGTTGAGTAACATGCCATACAGCAATTGCCAACTTTGGCGAGCCGCCATCCTTTAGAATGGCGGACGGTTCTACTGTGTTGCTGTAGTGGTAGGAATTGATGCGGAACGGTATTAGCTTTTGCCCTGGGGTTGGTGGTCTCAGCTCTATTCCCCTATTTGTCGCTGCCGAGCGCAGTGAGCGTCACCGAGAAGGTTGCCCGTAAACTGTCTGAGCGCAGCGAGTTTTTACGGGCTTCTCGGGGTAAGCGAATGGAGTGAGGGAATCCGAAGGACAAGACAACTTGCGGGTCATGTTTTGCATCCTTTTGGATGACTCTAAAAGGATGGCGCAGTCCGGTGGCGCGACACCGGATTACTTTAGCTGATAAGTGTGATTATCCACCTGATGAAAATTGATCACATTCCACAATGATAAATCATACAATCAAAATCGAGATCAACACCGCCGGGTTTCGCCCCGGCAGGCGACGTACTTTTTGCTCAGCCCCAACAAGTAAGCAAAAATGGCTTTATGATCGTCCTGCGGACGGCATACTCTGTTATTTGATAAGTAATATCCTATTCATCATTTGCTAAGTCTGGCGTACCGCTACCCTTTTAAGGGCAGCGTATGGTGCTGCTTTGTTGCTGTAGTGGTAGTTATTAATGCGAAGACGTATTGGCTTTTACTAAAAGGGCTACCAGTCCCCAAATAAATAAGTTATCTGAGGGTAAAATAGCGCGCCCTCTTTAATTCTACGCGCTGAAAAGGTAGTTCCAGAGCGTTAAACGCAACAAAGCCGATTCGGGGAGGCATCCGAATCGGCTTTGTTTATTTATAACTAGGAAGAAAGGAAGTTATCAAGTCTCGCCTGCCACAACAAGCCTTGATGGGTGTTACTCTAACAAATGGGTTCTTGCCCAACCACGGTCAGACCCGTATTTATTTGATTGATAACTCACATGGCGGCGCTGTGCAAAAGCGTAGTTTAGATAGTTGAATTACACTAACTGGCCACCTCTCTAACCTTGGCCGCCTTACGCCCATTAATCATCAAATACAACGCCGGCAGCACAAACAGAGTCAACAGAGTCGAGGTAAGCACCCCACCAACAACCACACTCGCCAATGGCCGTTGCACTTCAGCACCAACACCTAATGACAACGCCATGGGGAGGAAACCAACGGCATCGGTGATAGCGGTTGCCAAAACGGGCACCAGACGTTGTTTGGCAGCAACAACTACTGCCTGTTGCAAGGCTAAGCCCTCGGCCAGCTGATTGCGGATAGCGGAGATCAATACTTGACCGTTGAGCACCGCAATGCCTGACAGGGCGATAAAACCAACGGCGGCACTAACACTAAAGGGAATACCGCGCCCGTACAGGACGACAACGCCACCGATGGCGGCCATGGGAATTCCGGTATAGATAATCAGCACATCACTGAGGCGCTTGAGGCTGAAATAGAGCAGGATAAAGATCAGCAACAGGGTGATAGGAACCACCACCGCTAGGCGCTGTTGTGAGCGTTGCAGGTTTTCGAACTGACCGCCCCACTCGATCACATAACCTTCGGGCAGCACAATTTCACTAGCCACCTTTTGCTGGGCTTCGGCAACGAAGGTGGCGATATCGCGCTCACTGACGTTGACCTGAACTTTGATTAAGCGCCGCCCCCACTCGCGATTTATGGTCGATGGACGATCCACCACCTGTAGGCTAGCCAGTTCTTTGAGGGGGAGCACCGCCCCACTGCGAGTGGGGATGAGGGTGTTACCGAGGGCGACCACATCGTGACGCTGGGTATCGGGTAAACGCAGCACCAGTGGGAATGAGCGCTCCCCTTCGTACACCTCACCGACGCGCGGGGTGCCGATGGCGCTGATCATATCCAACACATCTTTAGCGGCCACGCCATAACGGGCTAAGGCATTGCGGTCGATCTCAATCTGCAACGTCGGCTGACCGGTGATCTGCTCGACGGCGACATCGGCGGCGCCGTCAATGGAACTCAGCGTGTGTTCCACCTGCTCACCCAGAGCCACCAGTTGATCAAAATTATCCCCGTAGATTTTAATGCCGACATCACCACGAATACCTGAGATCATCTCATTAACCCGTAGGGCTATCGGCTGGGTGAGCACGCTCCGAATGCCCGGCAAACCTTCGAGGGCATGAGCAACAAGATTTGACAGGTGCTCCTGATTGTTCGCTTTTTTCCATTGATCTTTAGGATGCAGAGCAAGGAACATATCCGTTAGTTCGGTGCCCATAGGATCGGTGGCCACTTCGGCACTACCGATTCGGCTCCACACCTTGCGCACCTCGTCGGGGAACTCATCCAACAATAGTTGTTCGATACGGGTGTTGTAGGCGATGGACTCCTCGATGGATACCCCCGCCAAACGCACCAAACTTACCACCAGTGAACCTTCAGACATCTTTGGCAAGAACTCACCACCGAGACGCGTCGATAGCCCCAGAGTGGCGATAAGAGCGATCACCACCACGCCAAGGAACAGCTTGCGCCACGCCAAAACGGTATTAAGTGCGCCGCCATAAAGCAGCTTTAATCCGTCATTAATGACATTTTTACGGATTTTGATCTTTTTCGGTAAAAAGGCGTAGGACAACACTGGCGTTAAGAACACCGCAATCAGTAAGGCACCAAACAGGGCGACAATAAAGGTCAACGCCATGGGGCTGAACATCTTGCCTTCAATACCCTCAAGGGTAAGGACCGGCAAAAACACCAGCATGATGATGAACATACCGAAAATGATGGGGCGCAATACTTCGCGACTGGATTCAAGAATCGCCGCTAAGCGCTCGGTGGGTGTCAGGGCGCGTTGTAGCTCGATCTGACGCGCGGTGAGCCGCCGCAGGTTGGCCTCAGTCATCACCACGGAACCATCTACCAAAATACCAAAGTCAATCGCCCCTAAAGATAACAGGCTGGCAGTAATACCTAACGATTGCATCCCGAGAGCGGCAAACAACATCGCCATAGGGATAGTGGCGGCAACCAGCAGCCCAGCACGTAAATTACCTAACAACAGAAACAGTACCGCAACCACCAAAATTGCCCCGGCGAGCAGGTTATGCTCAACGGTTTGAATGACTTGATCGATCAATTCGGTACGGTCATAAACAGTTTCTAAAATAACATCATCGGGTAGTGCTGTAGCAACCTTACTCAGTGCTTCTTTGAGAGCCATGGTGACATCGCGGCTGTTCTCGCCCATCAACATAAAACCGAGGCCGAGCACAGCTTCGCCGCGCCCACCAGCCGAGACCGCACCACGGCGTATCTCGTGATCGATGGTCACTGCGGCGACATCACCGACACGTATGGGAACACCAGCGACAGCGGTGATAACCACTGCGGCAATCTCCTCAATCGATCCGACACGCCCCAGACCGTGAACCAGCAGCGTTTGCCCGCCTGTTTCCACCTGACCACCACCGACATTGGCGTTATTCTCGCGCAGCGCGGTAGCAACATCGTCATAGGTCAAGGAGTACTTAACCAACAAATTCGGCTCGACAATGACATGATATTGCTTCTCTTTACCGCCCCACGAGTTGACCTCGGCCACGCCGGGCACTTTACGCAGTTGTGGTTTAACCACCCAATCGTGCAGGGTGCGCAGCTCGGCTAAGCTGCGCTGAGGATTATCCGAACGTAAAACGTAATGAAATACCTCGCCGAGACCGGTTGAGATCGGCCCTAACTCTGGCCGCTCGATACCAGCGGGCAGCTGCACCCCAGCCAAGCGTTCCATAATCAATTGGCGCGAATCGAGAATGGCCATCTCATCTTCAAAAATAGCTACCACTTGCGACAGACCAAATTTTGAGATGGAACGAACATGTATCAAGCCGGGCAGGCCGGAAATAGCCAGCTCAACGGGTAAAGATAGTTGTTTCTCAATCTCCTCAGGCCCTAAAGCGGGGGCAATGGTGTTGATCTGCACCTGAACGGGGGTGGTATCGGGAAAGGCATCGACGGGTAAATTTAGCAGGGCGACGGTGCCAGCGGCAAAAGCAACAGCAAACAACAGTGCCACCACCAGCCGATTACGCAGGGTGATCTCAATGATTTTATCCAGCATAATTCCTCCCCCTTAATGATCAGCACAGGAGGCACCAAGGCGCGCCTTGAGTACTTCGGATTTCAACGCATAGCCTTGATTGACCACCACCGCATCGCTCAGTTTCAAGCCATCAACAGCGATCAAGTTGCCCTTACGTGCTCCGGTCACAACACGACGCACTTCATAGAGGTCTTCCTGTTGTTGGGCGACAAAGACAAACGGCTGATCGTCGATCATCTGGATGGCATCGGCGGAGATCGCCAACTGACCCGATGTGGCGGCGCTGGTCAACTCGACATCACCATACATACCCGCGCGCAGACGATGCCCTGGGTTGGCCACTTCTGCCAACGCGGTTAAGGTGCGGCTGCGGCTATCGACCACTGCGCCGATGTAGAACAGCTTGCCAGCAAAGGTTTGGTTGGGCAAACCACGAAAGGTTGCCATAATGGCCGCGCCATTACTGAGGCTGTGAATCTGCGATTCTGGCACTGAGAGTTCAATCCACAGGTGATCTAAATCAGCGACGGTAAGCAGTGACCCTTCGGGAGCCACATGCTCGCCAAGGGCAGTTGTCAACTCGGTCACCGTGCCAGCGAATGGTGCCCGTAACTGCACCAGAGCGCTAGGTTGCCGTTGTTGCAACAGCTGATCAATCTCACCTTTATTCAAGCCGAAGTTATGTAACTGTTGGCGGTATTTATCCACGCTACTGCGCGCACTACGATAATCGGCACTGGCCTGTTGTAACTCACGCTCTGAGGTGATCCCTTTATGGTATAACGCCTGTTCACGCTCATGGCGGGTCTGTTGTTGCTCGGCTTGAGCCGTTGCACTGAGCAACTCAGCCATTAATTCAGCCAGATCGGGCATGGCAACGGTAACTAATACTTGACCCTGTTTGACCTGACTGCCAGGACGTACATGAACTTCACGCACAACGCCAGGGCTCAACGGGGTTATTTTTGCAATGCGATTACGATTAAACGCCACCTGACCGGGGAAAACTTGTCCAGTAGCGCTGGTCAGAGCTACAGGTTGTTTGGTGACAATCCCTGTTTTAGCCGCTACTTCACCATCGAATAAGCGCACCAACATGCCATTACCACAGGCAAGATCAGTAATATGACCCGCTTGGCATAAGGCATCTTCGCTCTCCAACATAGCGTGCTCAGAGCAAAACTCATTCGGATCAACGCCATGGCCATGACCTGCATGTTCATCCACCTCATCATCAGCGTGGGGCTCAGAAGCCTGCTCGGCATGATCGGCCTCAGCAGACGGTTCAGCAAACACAACCTGCTCAGCATGGTCGTGACCAGCGTGAGGATCAACTTCAGCTAAAATAGCCGGGGGCAATAGCAGCACTGCGCTGGTGATCAGCGCCAATGCGATCATGGTTAACGGTGCTATCTGTATAGATTGCTGCATAATTTTATCCTTTATCTTCGGTAAACTGGTTACCCAACAATCGGTCAAGTTTACTAAACTGTTGATGATAACGGGTCAACGCTTCGATATACCGATCTTCACTATCCAATAAGCGTCCTTGGGCATCGAGCACCTCAATGACCCCAAATTTCCCCTGAGTGTAACCATAAGAGATGGCCTCAAATACGCTTTGGGCGGCAGGAAGCAGGTCTGAGGTTAAGGCCTCAATCTCTTGACGAATGAGTTTTGCGCTACGATAAGTGGTTAGCACCTGTTGCCGTTGTTGCTGACGCACAGCATGACCCTGCGCCTGCGCTTGTGATGCACGGCGGCTGGCGGCGGCTACTCCACTCTTATTCCGATCAAACAGTGCCAATGGCATACTTAAACCGGCTAATAACGCGATATCGTCGGTGGATCGATCATTTTTTAAACCTAGTTCAACGGTAAGGTTCTTCACTCGTTCGGCTTTTTGGAGTGCTACTTCGGCTTGTGCCAATTGATATTGCTGCTGGTGCAGGATCAACAGCGGTGAGCGCTCAAGCTGTTGTTCAATCGCGTCCCACTCGGGCAATTGCGGTAGTAGCGGCAGGTTGCCGTCTATCTCAGCGAAATCATCGGGAGTACCATGCCAACTGCTGGCTAACACTAGGCGGCTATTTTCTAGCGTCGTTAAGGCAGTCTGAAAACGAATTTGTGCTTGAGTGGCCAACGACTTAAAGCGCAACGCTTCAATCGGCGCTTTTTTACCCGCAGCAACGGCTTCATTGACAATTGAGTACACTGAGGCGGCTTGATCGAGCTGATTCTGAGCCAACTGCAACTGCTTGTTAGCCACCAACACCGCGACAAAACGCTCTGTGGTTTCACTAATAAGATCCGAGCGCACCACCACCAGCTGCTGCTCAGCCACACGGCGTTGCTGCTCGGCCAGTTGTCGCCGCCGCGCGCGCTTACCGCCCAGCTCCACCAGCTGGCTAAGTGATAGCGTGGTTTGCAACGCATCGCTACCGGCATAGTCACCGCTACCACCAAACTCCTCCACTTGCAAAGCCAGTTCTGGGTTGGGGCATACAGAAAACTGTTGGCCTTCGAAGCCGGTAGCTAACACCGCGTGCTGCTGCGCCTTGATTTGTTGATTTTCAGCCAACATCCACCGGATGGCATCCTCTAAAGTGATGACGGTTGATGATAGTGGACGAGTTTCACCGTCCTGTGCTGTTTCAATTGCATTGATCGTTGCAGTCGTATCCGCCCACCCTGTCTTAACGTTTGCTGCGTACTGTTCAACGGCAAAGCAAGGAAGTGTGGAGAATAGACAAACAACGCACGCAACAAAAGCAACCTGAGCCTGTTTAGGCATCGTTGTACCTCCGCTTTATGGTTATGTCATAAACGTAGTTCGACTATAATTGTTAAATTTAAGGGTAAAACCTGAGGATGGATCGGAGGTTAATTCAGCAGAACAATCGTGCGGTGGTAGATAATCTGTTCGCAGATACGTGGCACAACATCGGCCACAATACTCTGTGGTTGCAGTGGCAATGATGCCACACGCATGAAAGTGTCCACAATAGGGAGCGTAAACGCAATAGATTCGAATGACAGCAGGGTATCACGCAAGCGTTGTGACGCATAACTACCGCTGGGCAGCAGGTCTAAACAGGGGCCGCTATGCTCAACAGCAACCTCGCTACCGTCAACGGGGAGCGTTAACACATCGTGCTGTGATTTATCCTCAGCACAACATAAACCGTGAGCCTGCTCAAGAACAGTGTGACCATTGGCTCCAAAACACCATACATAACTGGCACCACTGATCTGACCAAGCAGCAGGATCAAGATAAGGCTAAAGATTAATATTGGATATATAATATGAGCATTGCGTGTCATGCGAACATGCTAAGCGATTACTTGCTATTATGGCAAGCACAATTCAACACTAGGAGGTTAACTATCGCATCGTTGCAGAGGCATCAAGTGAATCGAGGTAAATCCACTCTGGCCCGAAGTCTAAAAAAGAAAAACCCCACTTAACATCGCTAAGTAGGGCTAATCATATAAAAAAATTTGGTCGGGGCGAGAAGATTTGAACTTCCGGCCCCCTGCTCCCGAAGCAGGTGCGCTACCAGGCTGCGCTACGCCCCGACATTATCTGTATGTTTATTATTTTCGAACACTGATTTACCATAATCACTAATACAAGTGCAAGCTGAACCTTTTATTAGCCATCCCCACTGGCAGTTTTTTCCAACCAATGTCCAGCATGTTGGATGTCGCGCCCGAGGCCGCTCATACATTCACAACCACTGAGCAACAAAAATAGCCCCACTACAACTAGGGCAGTTAGCCATTTCATTTAGGCTCCTTGTCTATCCCAAGATGTATAACAAAGAGATGATTTCAATTTGCCTGAGCTTTAACCCGATTGCGTTCTGAATACCACATATCCACCAGTAGCAAAGAGACGCCAACGGTAATGGCTGAGTCGGCGACGTTAAAAGCTGGCCAATGGTGTTGATACCAGTGGACATCGATAAAATCAATCACCGCCCCCAAGCGAATCCGGTCAATGAGATTGCCAATTGCACCGGAAAACACTAAAGCCAAAGCAAAGCGCTGCAGTTGGCGACCATCGATATGCCGATAAATCCATAAAATTACACCGGCAGCAAGTACAGCCACCCCCGTCAACAGCGGCACCCGCACTGCGCTATCCGCCAGCATTCCAAAAGCTGCCCCAGTATTGAGCACATAACAGATATTAAAAAAGTGCTCGATTACGGTATAGCTCTGATGCAGCGCCATGGTGCTATCAATATACAACTTGCTGAGCTGATCGGCAGGAATAATTAGCGCACATATCAGCACCAGCAGGCGATAACGCTTAAGCATCAACGACTCCACGCCTCTGACTGCAGTACTGCAGTGCAGCGTGGGCAGGCAGTCGGATGATCGGCTGAAGTACCCAACTCGGTAGAGTAGTTCCAACACCGATCACATTTATCCCCATCTGCAGCAGCAATGTAGATCTTCAGATCGGCAATTTTTTCTGCGGCATAGCCATTATCAGCAGCAGTGTTGTCGACTAGTTCCACCTGAGAGACAATAAACAGGGTCGCTAATTGGTCGGCATACTCCTCTAATAGCGCCCGACATTCTGTCCCCTCGACAGCCAGTGTCACTTTAGCCTCTAGAGAGTTACCAATCAACTTGGCGTCGCGCGCCAGCTCTAGAGCTTTGGACACCTCTGAGCGTACCGCCCACAGCTGCTGATAAATATCCTCTAAACGCGCATCGAGCAAGCTGGTAGCAAAGCGTGGGAAAGCAGCTAAATGCACGCTCTCTTCGCGCTCGCCAGGCAGTTGCTGCCAGATCTCATCAGCTGTGAAGGAGAGGATTGGCGCAATGAGGCGGGTTAGAGTATCGAGAATACGGTACATGGCGCTCTGCGCACTCAGCCGTTCGATACTCGCCGGAGCCGAGGTGTAGACGCGATCCTTGAGTATATCCAGATAGATGGCACTGAGCTCAATACTACAGAAGTTATGAACTGCCTGATAGATAACGTGGAAATCATATTCATTGTAGGCAGTCTCAACCCGCGTAACCAGTCGCTCTAACCGTGATAGTGCCCACCGATCGAGTTCCAGTAGTTGATCATCGGCAACCATATCTGTTGCAGGATTAAAATCGTGAATATTTCCGAGAATATAACGCGCCGTGTTGCGGATGCGCCGGTAGGCATCGGAGAGGCGCTGTAATATCTCTTCGCTAATGCGGATATCATCCTGATAATCCTGAGCGGCAACCCACAGACGCAGCACCTCGGCACCATATTTATTGATAACTTTTTCCGGAGCAACAACGTTGCCTTGCGACTTGGACATTTTACGCCCGCTGCCATCGACAACAAAACCGTGCGTCAGCACCGCTTTGTATGGCGCTACACCACGCGTACCAATAGAAGCTAGCAGGCTTGAGTGGAACCAGCCGCGATGTTGGTCACTACCCTCTAAATATAGGTCTGCTGGGGAATCCAGGTTGTCGCGCAGCTCCAATACCGCAGCATGCGACACCCCGGAGTCAAACCAGACATCGAGAATATCGGACTCTTTGGTAAACTTGTTATGCCCACAGGCGGGGCAACAGGTCCCCTCGGGCAACAGCTCACTGGCATCCTTTTCATACCATTGATCGCTGCCACCATTTTCAAACAGATCGGCAATGTGATGCATAATCTTGCCATCGGCCAGCGCTTCACCACATTCGGCACAATAAAATACCGTAATTGGAACACCCCAGGTACGCTGGCGACTAATACACCAGTCCGGCCGGCGCTCTACCATGCCATAGATGCGCTCACGCCCCCAAGTTGGCACCCATTGCACCTGGTTGATACTCTCCAGCGCTTGCTGGCGCAGATTATTGGTCTCCATCGAGATAAACCACTGCGCGGTGGCGCGAAAGATAACCGGCTTTTTGCACCGCCAGCAGTGAGGATAGCTATGGGTAATATTGCTACGCTTCAACAGCGCCCCAACTTCAGCCATCTTTGCACATACCGCGTCATTGGCTTCATCCAACTTCATGCCGCCAAACAGTTCCACGTCCTTGCGATAGCGACCATAGTCATCGACAGGATTGTAGATATCCAAACCGTATTTCAGCCCAACAACGTAGTCCTCTTGGCCGTGCCCAGGAGCGGTATGCACGCAGCCAGTACCTGCTTCCAAGGTTACATGATCGCCAAGAATCAACAGAGAATCACGTTGGTAAAATGGGTGTTGACAGCGTTTTTTATCAAAAATTTCTGCGCAAAAAGTTGCGATAACTTTACCGCTCAGCTCAAGTTCCGCCAGTACTTTATCCGCTAGCCCAGCAGCAAAGACCAGAACCTCACCAGCACCTTTTTCACAACTGTCATCTAACTCTACTGCGACATACTCCAACTCTGGGTTCAGACAGACGCCAAGGTTAGCCGGAATTGTCCATGGGGTTGTGGTCCAGATAACAAAAGAGAGCTTCTTGCCAGCTAATGCCTGGAGTTCATACGGCAGATCATCGACATAAGGAAACTTGACATAGATTGATGGGGAGGTGTGATCCGCATACTCGACTTCAGCTTCGGCCAGAGCGGTCACACAGGAGGAGCACCAATGTACCGGTTTTTTCCCCTTATATAAGCCTCCGCGCTCAGCAAAACGCGCCAACTCGCGCGCTGTAGCTGCTTCATAGCTGGAGTGCATGGTCAAGTAGGGGTTATCCCACTCGCCAAAAATACCCAGACGTTGAAATTCACTGGCTTGGATACCTACCCACTCACGCGCATATTCACGACATTCGCGGCGGATTTCGGCTTTGGTCATGTCGCGCTTCTTTTTGCCCAACTTTTTATCCACCATCAGTTCGATGGGTAGACCATGGCAATCCCAACCGGGCACATAGGGCACTTCGTAGCCCTGCATGCGGCGGTTCTTCATGACAATATCTTTAAGGATTTTGTTCAGCGCATGGCCAATATGAGTGTGGCCATTAGCATAGGGAGGACCATCATGCAGAGTAAAGCGCGGGCGACCTGCCCCTGCTTGAGCAATTTTACCGTTCAAATCCATCTCTTCCCACTGGTGCAACATTTCCGGCTCACGCTTGGGCAAGTTGCCGCGCATGGGAAAGTCGGTTGTAGGCAGATTTAAGGTATCTTTATAATCCATGGTGATCCTCGTATGTGCTAAAGCAATAAACACTCGCTAGACGTTAAAATCCGAGCGAAACTTATGGTCTGAGATAAGCCGCTTAATTTATCAGAACAAAGGGGCAAGTCAAGCACTAACACCCCAAAATATAGGCACTAATTCACGTTCCCTCAGCGACCTACTTGGTTTTCTCCCAATCAGCCATAAATTTAGCAATACCAACATCGGTAAGCGGATGTTTGGCCAGCTGTTTCATTACCGAGAAGGGAATAGTGCAGATATCCGCAGCCACTAGAGCGGCGTTTAGAATATGCAGGGGATGGCGCACTGAGGCTACAATAATTTTGGTGGTGTAACCGTAGTTCTCAAAGATAGTTCTAATCTGCGCAACACCCTCAAGACCATCGTGACCGACATCATCCAGTCTACCGACAAAGGGCGAAACATAGGTAGCGCCAGCTTTGGCTGCCAGCAGTGCCTGCAGTGGTGAAAATATCAGGGTAACATTGGTATTGATCCCCTCTGCAGAGAAGATACGTGTTGCTTTGAGACCCTCTTCAGTCATGGGAACTTTGATGACAATATTAGGGTGGATTTTTGCCAGTTCACGCCCCTCAGATACCATCCCTTCAGCATCCAAAGCAATAACTTCAGCCGAAATAGGCCCATCCACAATACCGGTTATCTCAGTTATGACCTCTTTAAAATCACGGCCACTTTTAGCGATCAAAGATGGATTAGTGGTAACTCCATCAACCAAGCCAAGAGCGTTAGCTTGACGGATCTCCTCCACCTCAGCGGTATCAATAAAAAATTCCATTGTTTCCTCCCAGTCCGCAGCAAACTGCGTAAAATAAGTTAGTAATTAGCAATAGGTGCTAACGATAAATAGTATGCTTTACTCAAAATTGTAACTATTTTGAGTAGGTCTGTTCAACCAGCCCAAGGGTAAAACCACTGCAGCGGCAATTCAAGAAAGTTTTTTATACTCTTTTAGACATTTATCATCACAAAAATAATATTCTTGTCCGCCCTTTTTTTTCCGTACCGCTTCGCGTTTGGGTACATAGGTGCCACAGGCAGCACACTGCACCATCTGGTCATCGCTTTCAGTGCGAGTTTCAGGTGGTGTGCTACCAAAAAAAATACGCATCAGCGCATTGAGAAAGGTATAGGCCAAAAACAGCAAAATTGCAGTTAATACTAAGCGAACAATCATAGCAGCACTCCTTGCGGACAGCTAAGTTACCAGGTTAATGCCGACAGTGTGACCTGTGGTTGTGTAGCATCATTCGGCAGGCGCTGCAACAAAGTGTTGAAACTAACATGCAAAAGCGGATGCAGCTGCTCACCGATCAGAGTACAGAGAGGCTGCAAAACAAAGCGCCGCTGATGTAGCCGCGGATGGGGAACGATCAAATTGTCGCTGGCATACACCAGTTGACCAAACAGCAACAGATCCAGATCGAGAGTACGCGGCCCCCAGTGTTCGAGCCGTTGTCGCCCCGCTTCTTGTTCCAACTGCAGACACAGTGTTAACAATTGCATAGCGCTTAAATCAGTTACCACCTCTACCACAGCATTGAGATAATCTGGTTGTCCGCTGGGGCCACCAACAGCCTGGGTGTTATACAGAGCGGAACTAGCTACAACATCAACTCCGCACTCTTGTAAACGCTGACGCGCGGTGATAAATGTAGCTCGGCAAGCGCCTAAATTTCCACCAAAGGCAATAAAAGCTCGTACAAAAGCGGTAGATTGCCCCGCGAAAGAGGCTGAACTCTGCGCTGTAGCCATGGTTCCCACTAAAACTCTCCGAATTACTCTATTTACTCTTCGTCTGTGTCTCAGTCTCTGCTATGGTGCACAACTTAATCCACGCTGAGCTTTACAACACTCAACTCTAGCCAACACTCAGGGGATAGATCATGGGCTTAATTATCACCCTTGCCGTTGAAGACATTGACTCCAGCGCATATTTTTACCGCGACCTGCTCCAGTTGCCGCTGCAACATTACACTCTTGATAACAGCGAGGAGGAGATTTTACTCCTGGAACAGGGAGACACTGCCATTTTGTTGCGTGCCTCTAGTGCTGTTGAAGCTGAACACCCCGCAGCACTGCAACACCTACAGCGGCACAACAAGGGGGTCGGTATATCCTTTGACTTCAAAATAGACAATTTAGATCTGGTAATGCGCTGTCTTGCACACCACAATATAGCGACACTGCACGAATCCGACGATCAACAACATGGCATCCGCGAGTTGTGGCTTTACGATCCTGACCACTATCTGCTTATTCTAACCGAAACAGCTGCCGACAATGATTGATCAGCCAGCACTAGGCGCAGAGTCCGCATCTGCTCCAGCTGCGGCAGCAACTGCAGGTTTGTCCGCGCCACTCTCCTGTTGACCAGCCTGCTGCGGTTTTCTCTTACGCCGGCGGCGCACCTTTTTACCACCTTTGGGTGCAACAAGCGGTTCATCACCATCAAGCGCCCGTTGCCAACTCTCCAGTAAATCACGCTTACAGTTTGTAGCACTACACCACAAACTATACAGCTCTAAAGCTTCTTCAGTGGCTGGATGATGCAAAAACCGTTTTTCGCCGCGTTTTCCACGCCCCCGCTGCAAGCGAAAAAATGCGATCAACAGTTCCCGCGCCTTGTGCTTAATACCGCTGGCAATTGAGAAGTGCCGACAGTGCCCAGCTAAGAGTCGATTAGCGAGCACATGCACATCACCAATACTCATATCGAGTACAATATGCTGGGTAAAATGCTCTAAATGCATCGCCGCCAAGGCGAAATATTCGTCTATCCGACGTCCGCTTGCGGTACGCAGATCCAGCTGACGCAATAGATCAAACGTCTGCCGTCCAGCTTTGAGGTTGGGTAGCAGATATTCCAGCAACCGATAACGATCCGCCTTCTGAATAACTGATCCGGCGACTTTATGGCGAAATAGTTCCAATATCTCTTCACGAATACGGGCAGGAGCGGCCGCACGCATCTGTTCGGCACAGCGCCCAATCGCATCAGGAATACTCTCTTCCAGCTTGAAACCAAGGCGGGCGGAAAATTCCAGGGCGCGCAGCATGCGGACGGGATCTTCTGCAAAGCGCTCATCAGGATCACCGATCACCCGAATCACCCCAGCGCGTAAATCCGCTAACCCGCCGACGTAATCAACTATGGAAAAATCGGCGATATCGTAAAACAGCGCATTTATAGTAAAATCACGCCGAAAAGCATCCTGTTGCGGGGTACCAAAGACATTCTCGGCAAAAAGCAATCCGCCAGCATCGTCATCTGGAATCTCATCGGCCTGTGGTTTACGTCTGAAAGTGGCTACCTCAATCAGACAGTTGCGCCCGAACATTATATGTGCCAAACGAAAACGCCGCCCAACTAAGCGACAGTTGCGAAATAGTTTGCGCACCTGTTCCGGCGTGGCATTAGTACCGACATCAAAGTCTTTCGGCTGGCGGCCAAGCAGTAAATCGCGTACACTGCCACCAACTAAATAGGCAATATAACCATGCTGCCGCAAGCGATACAGCACTTTTAAACTGTTTTCATCAATCATTGAGCGGGAAACAGTGTGGGCATCTCGTGGGAGGATTACTACGGCGGCCGCTTTAGTTTCAAGCGACCCAGTGGGGGCAGTTACAGACATTGTATATGCGTTTCTATCGGATTATTACGATTAAACAGGCAACAGGCTTAGGTAAGTGCAAAAAATCAAGTTGGCTGGCAACTTAGCAGATATAGGCCATTAAAGAAAGAATCAAACTAAACATAAACTATGACAGCGACCAAAATAACCCCACAACAACTGCAGCCAATTAATCTTCTGGTAATTCTTGGGGCCACCGCCTCAGGAAAAACGAATCTAGCAGTCAGCGCCGCGCGCTTGCTCCAGGGTGAAATAATCTCCGCAGACTCGCGCCAGGTATATCGGGGTATGGATATTGGCAGTGGTAAAGATATTCAGGAATATGCCGATATACCTTATCATATGATAGATATCGTCAACCCCGGTGACGATTTTGATGTTTTCGCGTTTCAACAGCGTTTTGTGCCAATTTTTAATGCTATTCATGAGCGCCAGCATCTGCCAATATTATGCGGCGGCACCGGTATGTACCTAGACACGATCCTGCGTAATGAACGCATGGTCGCAGCTCCGCCCAATCCAGCATTGCGCGCCGAATTAGCGCCACTAAGTGATGAAGAGTTACAGCACTACTTAATGCAACTTGAGCCTGACCAGCACAACCGCACCAATCTGGATCAGCGTGAACGTACGTTGCGGGCCATTGAGATTGCCCAAGCGAAACAGCATAGCGACACCAGCCCGTTAATACCAGCACTGCAGCCACTGATATTTGGCTTGCGCTGGCCACGCGCGGTTTTACGCCACAGGATAACTCAGCGCTTACAAGAGCGCCTGCAGCAGGGCTTAATTGAAGAGGTTGAGCAGTTACATCGCCAAGGGGTAAGCTGGAAACAGCTAGAATTTTATGGGTTGGAATATCGTTTTATCGCCCAGCACCTACAACAACAGTTGACGCGCAATGATATGCTGCAAAAACTTGGCAGTGCCATTCATCAATTTGCCAAACGCCAAGACACCTGGTTTCGGCGCATGGAACGCAAGGGCTGCAATATTCACTGGCTAGATGGCGACCAACAACCGCTGCAGCAGTTAATAGCTAAAGTGGAAAAATACGCCAATAAAAGAACATCATCCCCGAGTTAAGAGAGGGCTTACCACCATGCCGGATACGGAAATATCCCCGACTCAACCAAGCGCCGATCTGCGCCACAATCTGCGCATTGCACTGCTGATCAAAAAAGTAAAACTCGAGGACAACAGCCGCGTTTTTTTTGGCTATGCCACCAACATCAGTTGCGGCGGGTTTTTTATCTCCAGTGTCACTCCAGCACCAATAGGTAGCCGTTTTACCGTCGAGATCAAACTCCCTGGGGTAAAAAAACGCCCATTATGTTGTAAGTGTGAAACTACCTGGCGGCGCACACTCTCAGACACTAGCACTGAGGATCCTGGAATGGGGCTTCGCTTTATTGATCTAGATAAAGATACTCAAGATACGATAGATGAATGGGTACAACAGCAGACAGGGAACAACCTATAACGCCGCCATCAGGCTCTCCCAGAAGCAGTCAATAGCAGCTTTGGTAACCTTCGCGCAGCTATCTTTATCTAACTCGGGAATTTTTTCCAATATCAACATAATTACCTGATACACCTCTGCCAACTGGGCATCGAGAACCTTATCGCTGGTTCCACTGCGAATCCACTCTCCAGAGATTTCACGCATACGCTCACGCTGCTGCTCCAGCGCCTGTTCAAATGGGGCTTGCAACACCGCCCACTGATCCTGTGCAGCCAACTGTGCTGCATCCAACATATCGCTATAAGTTTTTCCGCTATTAAATGCCACGCCTTCTCCCGCTTAGCAAAAATCCATAATTTTGAGATTATACCGTACTCTGGCAAAAATCCAAAGTAGCATAATAAAACCCAATGCGGCAGTGACATAATTGCCGGGTTAGCAGTTTCCCCTGTGGTCAAAATCTGCTAGGCTAGAGGTTTGTAAACAGCAGCCCGTTATTGGATGTCGGGATCGACATCAACCATTAATAAATATTTGGGGAATACAGCGTGAAAACTATCAAATCTTTTTTTATTCTGCTAATAGTTGCCGCCTTAGTGGTGGGAAGTTATCTCTATTTTCATGATACAACTGGGCCACAAATTCAACTACTGCCAAACTCTGGGTCTATAAATAAAAACACTGAGCTGGTAGTAACCATAAATGACGAAAAAAGCCCGCTTGCCCACCTTAAAGTCACCATTATGCAAAAGGGGAAGCAACTCGATGTCGCCGATGTAGACTATGCAGAGGGTCTGCGCAGTGCCAGTACCAACGTAGATCTCAGCAACCTGCTACTTAACGATGGCGCAATAGCAATAAATATCAGCTGCAGCGATAGTTCAATTTATAACTTTGGCAAAGGCAACACCAGCGAGGCCACCTTTAACCTGCTCCTCGACAATCGTCCTCCGGTGATAGCAGTGCTAAGCAACGCCCACAATCTTAACTTTGGCGGTGCCGGGCTGGTCGTCTACTCCATTGCCGAACCGGTAAAGCAGTCAGGGGTACAGATAGGCGAACACTTCTTCCCGGGTCACCAGCAACCATCAGGTGACTATCTCTGCCTATTTGCCTTTCCATTCGATAGCGACAAAGATGCCATACCGCGCGTCGTTGCCAATGATGAGGCGGGCAACAAAGGGGTGGGTGGTTTTTATTACCATCTAAATCAACGCAAATTTAAAGTTGATCAGATCAATATCGACGACAGCTTCCTCAATAGTAAAATGCCCCAATTCCAGACACAATTCCCCGAGGTGCAGTCACCTTTAGAGGTCTTTTTGAAGGTCAACAGGGAATTACGCCCGCAAAATCGCGCTTGGTTGCGTGATGTGGCCAGCAAAACAGATGACATGTTCACTTGGAGTAAATCTTTTCTACGCCAACCCAATGCAGCTACACGGGCCACCTTTGGCGACATCCGCAATTATGTTTATGCGGGTAAAAAGATTGATCAACAGACCCACTTGGGAATTGATTTAGCCTCCACTGCGCGCGCTCAGGTTCCGGCAAGCAACAGTGGTCGCGTCGTGTTTGCTGATTTTATGGGAATCTATGGTCAATGCATTATCCTTGACCACGGATTAGGCCTGCAGACTCTGTATGCCCACTTAAGTACCATGGATGTTAAGGTTGGCGATCAAGTTGATCGAGGACAGATAATCGGGCGCACCGGTGCTACCGGCTTAGCTGGGGGTGACCACCTGCACTTTGGCATAATAATCGCTGGAGTGCCGGTAAATCCGATTGAGTGGTGGGACAGAAACTGGGTCAAAAATAACATAACCAGCAAATTGAGCATTAACTCCGAGCAGTAGACCAGAGAGCGCAGAGAAGTCATGATTTTGTCAGGCTATGAAATTAAGCGTCGCCTAGGCCGCGATATAACCATCGAACCATTTCGCGAGCAGCAACTCAATCCCAACAGCTACAACCTCTGCCTGCACAATGAGTTACTGGTATATACTGATCCGCTACTTGACATGAAACGTCCCGCGGCAACTAGCAAAATTACCATCCCCGAGGAGGGGTTGGTTTTAGAAACAGATCGTCTATATCTGGGACGCACCTGCGAGCACACCACGACTAATAACCTAGTGCCCATGTTGGAAGGCCGCTCATCAATCGGTCGTTTAGGCCTGTTTATTCATGTAACTGCTGGCTTTGGCGATGTTGGATTCAGTGGCTACTGGACACTGGAGATGTTTTGTGTCCAGCCGATAAAAATTTATCCCGGCGTAGAGATATGTCAGATTTTTTATCACACCATTGAAGGAGAGTATAAGAGTTATGCCAGCGGCAAATATCAGGACAATACCGGTATACAACCCAGCCTGTTATACCGCGATTTTACCAGCGGCAACGCACCTAAAAAGCAGATCTGAGTTTAAAAAATAGCCGCCAAACGCTGATAAGATTGGCGTAGGCGCATAGTTACACAAAACAACATTCCCTTCATGAGCCGACCACCCAATGCGGGATAGAGCTTATTTATCTCGTCAAATCCCTGTTTATCAAGGAGCAATACTCGGCTCTCCTCAAGTGCCGTGGCAGTTACCGGGCGTACATCTTCAGAGAGCAGACTAAAAACACCTAAGAGCGATTCTTTACCATAAACGCCAACCACAACCTGCTTATTGCGAAACGCCGTCTCTTTTTTGCCTTCGATGCGGCCACTGGTAATAAACGCTACAAATTTGCTATTCTCCCCTTCAACCCAGAGATCTTCTCCTGGTTGTAAACAACGACAGTTGAAATAAGGGGTTAATAGATCGATATCATTTTGATCCAAAAAATGGAAAAAATGGAAATCTCGCTTCATCTGTACGCACTGGTCTTCTTGCGGCGCTAGGATCATACTGAAGCCTGAGTGGGTTGCTCTTGCCGCGCTTTAAGCTCTTCGAGCTTAACTGCCATATCTTCCAACAGTGAAGCCATCCCCTTGTTGCGTAAGATATCGTTATAACTACTGCGATAATTACGGATCAGGCTAACTTTTTCGATAACCACATCATAGACGACCCAGCCTGATTCACTAGGTATCAATTTATAGGTAACGGGAATATCTACACCATCGTTCTTAATAAAAGTGTCGACCTCGGCACGATTCTGTCTAATTTGCGCATCTGCATAGATAATTTGCTGACCTTTATAGGAGCGTATACGCCCTAGATAGGTCTCTTCCAAAAGTTGAGAGAACAGGGCTACAAACTTGCTGCGATCCACCTCGCCAGTATTCATCCAGTTACGTCCTAGCACCCCTTGGGACATAGTTTGGTAATCAAAACGTTGGCGCACCAGTGCGCTTATCTCCTGATTTTTTTGCTTTTCATCGGGACAATCGGAACGTAGCACCGTTAAGATTGCCTCCACGGTCTGTTGCAGTTGCTCCTTTGGCCCCGAGGCATCAACACTCGGCGTTGCTGCAGCTACCAGAGTGGAGAGCATAAGCAACAGGGTCATAAGCGCCAGAACTGTTATTTTTCTCATTATATATTTAACCTCCAAATTTATTTCTCTAATAAAGTAACATAAATATCTAAATATAACCGCTAATTCTCTACGTTGTAACGCCGGTGCTGCAGATAGGCATCGCGAACGAACAGATATGGATCCAACTGCTCCTCGACAATACTTTCATAACTGTCATTATCCAACGACAGAGTATTGATCGCCTTAACCCCTTTGCTCACTAGGGTAGTAGGATAATCCGCCAGCCAATAAATCGGATCCGCATAACCATCAGGAACCAAAGCGATACCATCGCGCAGTGTTGAGGGCCCAAGCAACGGCAAGACTAGATAGAAGCCCTCTCCAACCCCATAGAATCCAAGGGTTTGGCCAAAATCCTCCTCTTTTCTTTCCCATTTATAGTAGTTACCTGCAACATCAAAAAAGCCGAGAACACCAACGGTAGAATTGACCAACAAGCGTGATAGTTGTGTACCCGCCTGCTTAAATTTAAGCTGCAATAAAGCATTTGCTGTATCAATTGGTGAGCGCAAATTATAAAAGATATTGCGCAACCCGTTGCGCACCGGCAACGGAACAATTCTGAAACCACGCGCTAGCGGTTTTAAAAGGTAAAAATAACATTTATCATTAACCCAAAACGTGCCACGGTTCAAAGTCACCAGAGGATCATGGGACTCAACCCCTTCATCATCGGCATAAAGGTCATCAAACAAACCATCACTATACGCCCCCGCAGCCATGTCCGCGGCTGGAGCAACCGCTGTTGTAGGGGTATCCTGTGCCAAAGGCAAACTAGGCGTTAGCAGCACAAAGCCCAGAGCCATGGCCAATAATAACTGTGATTTCATGTCTATACCTTTATGCGTTTATTTCTTATCGAAAATATATTTACTGATCAACTCTTCCAGATTAATTGAGGACTCCGTCTCTACCAGTTCGCCTCCCGGTGGTATTATCGATGGCGCGCCACCTGGTGAAATACTCACATAACGATCACCAATCATACCAGCAGTACGGATAGAGGCGATACTATCGTCCTGCAGCTCTACCTGAGGATCGATCTCCAAGGAGACCAGAGCATCATAACTTACAGGATCAAGCCCTATCTTGGTCACCTTACCAACCTCAACTCCGGCAATATTTACACTAGCACCTAATTTTAAACCAGCTACCGAACCAAAACGGGCCTGCACTGTGTATCTTTTAGTGCCGAATAAATTTACATCCCCGAGTTTTATGGATAGATAGCCAAAACAGCCAAAACCCAGCAGCATAAATAGTCCAACAACAATTTCGACATTAAAGCGTTTCATACAGTAGCGACTCCTCAGCTTCACTGCTATAGATTGGGCCCATTGTTTCGAGAACAAAAGACCTGATCAAGGGATTATTTGACAATTGAAAAGACTCTGGCGACATACTGCTCTGCAGTGTCCCCTGAGCCATTAGAGCTACATAGTCAGACAGTTTAAAAATCTTTGGCACATCGTGACTGACAATGACAGCAGTATAGTTGAGCCGCGCCTGAGTCTCAAAAAACAGGCGATAAATTTCATTGCTTTTACTAACATCCAGACCAGTTGTCGGCTCATCGAAAAAAACCACCTTGGGATTAAGTACCAAAGCTCGTGCTAGGCCAACCCGCTTCTTCATCCCACCACTTAGTTGGGCGGGAAACTTATCCCCATGATCTTCTAACCCCATCAGAGCCAATTTTTCGCCTACGCTGCGGCGAATATCAGCTTCAGTGGTTGCGGTACGCTCACGCAACGGTAGGGCAACATTGTCATATACTGTCATAGAATCAAAGAGCGCTACATTTTGAAACAACACCCCGAAATTACTTCTAATCTCACTCAACTGTTTTTTTGTAACCTTGGACAAATCCTGGCCAAAAACAATTACCCGCCCTGAATCGGGGCTGAGTAAACCCAGCATATGTTTCAGAATTACGCTTTTCCCCTGTCCACTAGCACCGACAATCACCGTAGTAGTGCCTGCGCGCACCTGTAACGACACTCCATCAAGGACACGCTGCGCGCCAAAGCTCTTAACCACATTATCCAGCTCAATAACTATTTCTGCGTTAGGATCTGCCACGTCCACTAAGCTCCAACTCTAAAGTAAAATAGCACTGATAAGATAGTCACACACCAGAATCGACACCGAAGCTAACACCACAGCACTAGTAGTGGTGCGACTAACGCCCTCGGCACCAAAGCCACCGCCGCGTTCTAAGTGCAGGAAAAATCCCTTAGCCGCACAAATCCACACCAATAACAGCCCAAAGCACAAAGACTTTATCAGCCCCATCTCAATATCGTTCCAGCCCACACTGGAATACATACCTTGGAAATATGCTCCAGCACTGACATCAAACAGCTCGACACCGACGAGGAAACCACCCAGAATACCAACCACATCGAAGATGCAGGTTAACAACGGCATGGCGATAATGCCCGCTACCAATTTTGGAACAATAAGATAGCGGTATGGATCAATCGCCATACATTCCAACGCATCAATCTGTTCACTGTTGCGCATAATGCCAATTTCAGCGCACATTGCCGAACCCGCGCGCCCCACGACCATCAACGCCCCCAAGACCGGCCCAAGTTCACGTATCAGACTAAGTGACACTGCCGCCCCCAGAAAGCCGACAGAACCAAACTTGGCCAAGGTGTAGTAGCCCTGTAGACTAAGCACCATACCGGTAAACAGTCCGGTGAACGAGATAACAAATAGGGATTGCGCCCCGATGAAGTGAATTTGCCGGACGATAGGAGCTATTTTATATGGTGGCAACAACGCACAATAGAGGGTAGTAAATAGAAACACCCCCAAACGCCCCAAATATGTGATAAGCAGCAGGGTTTCCCTACCCAGAAGAGCAATTAGTTTCATTCTTCATCCAGTAAATAGTTGCCGAGATAGGCCAAATAACCGCCTGATTAAATTAACGCCAAAATAAACAGCAAGTTCAACCATTTATAATAATACAACTAACCTCTTTTTGTCGAGGTCATTAACGCTGCAGTAAACCCGCTAGCAGATTTCATCTACGGCAAAAGACAAAACTACGTCAAATAACAGGGTTAAACAACAAAAAACCAGCATCCGTCACCGCCGACAGGAATAGAAAAACTTCCTTTGAGCGAATACTACTACGCAAAACGCGTAATATGCGCAAGTCAAAACAAATAGGCACGTATTTTGCTGTACATGCTAAGTAATTGAAAAGCACAGCAACATTAAACATAAATAAGGCCGAAAAATTAAATAGTTATTTAGCAGTTGACAAGAATGACTATTTTGGTTATATTTACAGGCAAGACATAGATAACAAACGCCAGATTGGAGGATTCAACTTATGTCTATAAAAATCCCGATTAAAAAAATTATTGGCAAACGTCCTAACGTTGTAGCAAACCTATTGAAAGAACTTGGTATAGATATTAATCGACCTTACAACTATCGCATGAATGCTTTTGAAGTAATCATAGATCAATAGTACTAAGAACCACAGCACCAGGTACCACAGTTCCTCCCATGCTCTCCTTAAGGTTCTATTTCTTCCCATGGTGGGACACAGAAATAGAACCATTTTTTTGTCTTAAACAAACTCATATGAGCCTCTTGCAAAACTATATTCGGTTTTTTGAATATTCTGCCTGAGCCCTCATAAAAGTCGAGCTTCAAAAACAACTTACTGATATTATTAAGTTACCACACCAAATAATAGACAGGAGGCTGCT